>Ga0335078_10001057_pt1 | contig 41944 bp, 41 predicted proteins | sample Lox_Sample_32_FD_206711 | JGI IMG/M metagenome (GOLD analysis project Ga0335078, IMG submission 206711) | Soil microbial communities from Loxahatchee National Wildlife Refuge, Florida, United States - Lox_Sample_3.2 | ecosystem: Environmental > Terrestrial > Soil > Wetlands | place: USA...
GGGATGGACCTTCCAAGCGGCCGCCGGGTCGGCCCCCGCCCTCGCGGCCTCCGGGACCGCCGGACTTGTACAGCTTCTGACCGCATCGGTGAACTCGCCGTGGTTCCTGTTCACCATGTCGGGCGAGATGGTCCTCACGGCCATCTTCCTACGGCAACGCCTCTCCACGCCCGCGTTCGTTGTGCTGCTTTCCCAATCGGCGATCATGCTCTTCTCACCACCCGCGCTCGACTGGGCGACCTGGACGACCCTCTCGATCTACGCGTCGAGCGCGCTGATGATCGTGCTGTTCATCTACCTCATGGAGCACCTGTACCACCACCCGCAGCTCGCGGCGGGGTTCTCGACCTACCTCGTCGAACTTCTCGCCATCTACGGGCTCATGATGGCCGGCCTGTTCCTTTGGCAGTACTACGGCGACGGCTCGGTCTTTGCCGTTTCGATCGTCCTCGAGATGGTGGTGTTCTTCGGCGCGGTCACCGGCCCCGAGCGGATGTCGGCTCCGCTCGGAAGACCCTGGCAGCTCCGGCCGCACTGGGCGTTCGCCGTTCTCTCGTTCATCTTCGTCGCCGAGATCTTCATGGGTGCCGTGCTCGATGTCCAGATCGACCCGACCGACTACCTCGGCGGATTCCCGGTCCTCGCGCTCAGTGGCTCCGCGCCGACGATCCTCTTCAACGCCGTATCCAACGGGTTCTGGTTCCTCGCCACGGTCACGGCATCGACGTGGTTCCTCGTGATGATGGGACTCGAGATGGGGATGCTCGTCGTCTTCAAGTTCCGCGAGACGCGTCATCTCGAGAACCGGATCCGCCTCGTGCTCATGCTGGGATGTTACGCGGCGTTCGTCGTCTTCTACCCCAGCCTGTATTTCAGCCTCTATTTCCCGAACGCGCCCGACCCCAGTACCGTACCGGTGCTCGGCTGGAGCATGGGAATCGGGTCCTATCCGCTGGCGGTCGGGGTATTCTCGGTCGTCCTCCTGACGTACGTGATCACCGGCGCCCTCGTCGTTCTGTTCGGTCGGCGCGTGATCTGCTCCGTCTTCTGCTCGGCGCCACTGATGTACCAGGGGACGACCATCGACTCGATGAAGTCGTTCAACCGGTCCGGCCCGATCGGTCGCAAGTACCTGTCGAGCCGGTTCTCGCGCGTCTACTCGGTCACGACCGGCCTCGTCATGGGGTCGCTCGTAGTCACCTCGGTCCTCTCCTACCTCGACACGACCGGCGCGGTGAACGTCTATATCCAGGGCAACGACCCGACCGTGTTCTTCTTCGCGTTCTACTTCGCCGTCCTCTGGTATCTCATGTTCGTGACGATCCCCTACTTCGGCAACTACAACTGCGTCACGATGGGCTGGTGCTACACCGGCACGTTCGCCCAGGCCTTCCAGAAGATCGGGTTCTTCAAGCTCAAGGTCCACAGCAAGCAGGTCTGCAAGGACTGTACGACGCTCGACTGCGCCAAGGGGTGCCCGATCGGACTGGTCGATATGCCCGGCCACTTCCGGACGAAAGGCGAATTCCGCAGCACCAAGTGCTGCGGGGTCGGGGACTGTGTGGAAGCGTGCCCGTACGACAACCTGTACATCTCGGACGTTCGTCACTGGATCCGGGCCCGCCTCGGGATTCCGATCCGGCCGAAGGCGACCCAGCGGCTCCCGATGGTCCGGCCCACGGTGACGCCGATCCCGTCTCGCGCGGCACCGGCGCCCTCTGCCGGGGCCGTGACGGCGAGTCAGCCCTGAGCACCGGGGATCCGGATCCCAGCGCGCCGCTCAGCCGACACCGTCCACCGGGGAGAAGAGGACCCCCTCCGCGACCTTCGGAAGGAACATCGTCGATTTGTGCGCCATCAGGCGCCCTTGACCGAAGGCGCGCTCCTCGATGCCGCGCTCGGAGAGGCTCGGGAGCAAGAAGGCGGTTCCTCCCGGGCCACCCGCGGACGCGGCGACCCGGTCGAGCGCGGCGCGCGGGGACCGAACGAACTCGAGCTCGTGCGGGTCCACTCCGAGTCCCTCCTCGAGGAACGCGTGAAGCAGGTCGTAATCGGCACCCACATCGGGCGAAGGGGGACCGGGCACCTCGAACGAAGCGCCGCCGGTCACGAGCAGAAACCCCCGACGACCCCGAGCGGACATCTCCTGGAGCCGTCCGATCGCGGTTTCTACCGACGGGGCCGCGCCGATCGGCTCCGTGACGGGGAACGCCTCCCGAGCAGCCTCCACGACCCCTTCCGGGGCGACCACGTCGCCCGCCAACACCCGGTGCCATGGGAGGACCTGGAGGGCTCGGTCGCCTCCTTCGACGAGCATGAGGAGCGGCATGGTGCGCTGCCCTTCGTGATGTCGCTGGGCGGCCGCCGTGTACCGGTGATGCCCGTCGAGGATGAGCAGCCGAGCACCACGGAGGTCCTCCTGGATGGAGCGGACCACCAGGGGGTCGTTGATCTGCCACAGAAGGTGCGTCGTCCCGTCAAGATGGGCTTCGACGAGGGCCGGGCGCCGACTGGTGAACGCGAGGTTGCGCCGGTCGACCCCGAGGAACTTCTCAAGCCGGTCGTTGAGCCGGTGATCGGGCGCTGTGTATCCGGCCATGATCGGGGCGAAGTTCATGCCGGTCGCATCCGCGAGGGCGACACGCTCCTCCACGCGGTCCTCGAACGTTCGCTCGTGGAGGGCGACCTCGCCGTGACCGACCCGGTCGAGGTCAAGAACTCCCGCAAGGCCGAGCAGCAGGTACTCGGCCCTGCGGTCCCGAGGGTCGATCGTCTCGACGATGTCGGGCGGCGGACGGTATCGTATCCCGTAGACGTAGAAGCCCGGAGCGGCGTCCTGGACATAAGCCCCCGAGCGGAGGGCCTCTCCAAGATGTCCCACCGCCTGGAGGAGGAATTGCTCGAGCGCCATGCCGTGTGGTCGGGGCACAAACCCGGCCGCGTTGAACGGCAACGCGGCCGTCCGGGCATAGTCGGAGCTGGAGAGGGTATCGTAGACCGGGCAAATGACCGAATCGGGTGAAACCCGGGCGGTGTTGGGGTGCCACGCCCGGACGGGAAGGAAGTCCACCACCTGGGTCCCCCTCGCCGACTTTGAAACTCGCCGGTCTATAAGGGGGCCGACCGGCGGGGGCGCCGAATCGTGGGGTGGCGTTTGCGGCACGGAAGGCGCGAATCTAGGGGGAGACCGTGGACCACCGGATCGAGAGGACCGCCTGGTCGATGGTGAGAAAACCCCGGTCGCGACGTCGAGGAGTGTGACGTCTCGCACATGCGGCGGAACCACCCGGTCTTCCGCGAGGCACTCCGATCGAAATTGGGAAAGGCGTGCGTAGAACGACGGCGCGACCCTGGATTCTGAGCGGACAGCGCGCGTCGTGCTTCGAAGGGCGGGAGCGCCTCACCTCCGCTCTTCACGAGGGCTCCCTCACGGGAGCGCGGGCCGTTCTACCGTCCCGACATGAACCGGCGGAGGACCCGCGGCACGAAGTTCTCCGCCCCCTCCAGCCGCGAGCCGTCGGGCCGTAGGAGGAGCGGGAGCAGATCGGTCGGCTGGAACGATTGGCGAACCAGGTCCGCGTAGGGGCCGGACCGGTTCACGTCCACCACGGTGACCGACCGGCCTTCGTGGCTCGCGACCTCGAGCACGACGTTGATGTGCTTGATGGTCTCCGCCGGGAAATGCCACGGCTCCTCTCCAGTCACGCCGCGCGGGGGGACGTCATCGGGGGGTCTTCGCGCAGCTCGCTGTCGAACCGAGCCGTCCAGGAACCCGACGTACCGCCAACCTGGCTCCTCTCCTGTGCCCGGCTCACCTGCCACGAATAGAACGAAGTCGGTTCCCGATGCGCGCATCATCCTGTCGGGATGGGCTCCGCCCCTTATCTGCCCGGCGAAAACGGTCGTCCCGGGAGAACGAACTTCCGGTACCCTCCGCAGCATGAGTCGGCTGGGACCAAAAGAAAGTGCGGGGGCGGACCGGTACGTCACCAACGGAGATGGCAGGAATTAGTCCGCACTCCTACGAGGGGGCCGCCCGGCGAGCTCCGCATCGCGGGGACTCCCCGCACTCCGGTTCGGTCTCGGAACCTTGTTCCTCCCCCCCTCGAGAGTTGTGGTCACACCTCGGGGAAGTGTAGTTCCTCTTCTGCCATCGTCCGTGCAGCGTGAGGACACAGGCTATGACAGATTCCCTGCAAATCGCTACTTCGCGCGACCCGCATACCGCCGTGGGCTAACGACGACCGATGAGAACGTGAAAGCCCCGGTCGTGCCAGCGTGCTGTGCTCGCGCGGAAACCCGCGTCCCGCATTGCACGAAGGTTGGCTTCGAGGGACACGGGAGTTCGGGGCCCGGTGGTCCTACGAGGGGGCAACTTCCCGGGCAAGCGAACTTGACGCTCCTCGAGCGCCTCGTGCATCGACGGCTCGTTTTCCACGGCCTCCCACCACGTTCGCCACTCTGCTTTGAAAGCTCGAATGCGCGAACGGCGGTTCGCCGGCATCCGAGTCTTCTGTGCGGTCTTCGGTGAACCACTCGGCCGGCCAGAAGGCAAGAAGTCCGCGTTGACTACGAGTCCGCCCGGACGCAGCACGGAGTGAAGGCTCTCGTAGAGACTTCGAACTTCGACTGCTTCCAGCCAATGCAGCGCCAGTGACGACACCGCAGCGCCGAATCGGCCGCGAGGGAGCAGCAACGTCCAATCTTCTTCCCTCAGGTCGGCGAGGACCCACTCCGTTCGGTGGTGAAAGCGGTGAAGCGCCTTCGCACCCACCCGGAGAAGGACGGGATCCGTGTCCACGGCCACGACGCGCGAGTTCGGAAGACTCTCCAACACTCGCGCGGTTAGCGTTCCGGGGCCGCACCCCAGATCCAGGACCGTAAGGGGCCCCGGGGGACAGGCCCGAAGAGCCCGGAGGATCCACTCCGTGCGCTTTCCCCGGGTCGGGTCGACCGTGTTGAAGAACATCGGGTCCCAGCGTTCGAAGAGCGCCCGGTAAAGCTCGAAGGCTCCCGTCTCACCGTCTCTCTCCTTCATCGAACTTCGAACCCCGGCCGGCCACATTCGGATGGACGTCCGCGATCGGGGCCCGACCGGTGGAGCTTCGCGAGGACATGGTCTGGTCGCCGCGGGGAAGTGCGCTCCATGAACGTGAGGGGTTGGCCGCCTGCGCAGAGCAGGGTCGGACTAATCAGTTCCGGAACATCGGTGGGGGGATTGGACACGATGATTTCGCAGTACCGCGCGCTCTCTATCGACCTCCACGACACGATCGTGTGGGATACCCGCGAGATCGTCGAGGCCCAGTACGAGGTCCGATGGAATCTCCTCGGAGAAGGTCTCCGAATGCCCGACGGGAGCCGGATATCGCCCGATCAGCTCCGTCGTGCGCGGGAGCTGCTCGCCTCGAACCTGAAGGGCGAGGGACGACCGGTGGAATCGATCTCCGTGGCGGGTCAGGTCGACCGGGTCCGCCGGCTACTGGGAGCCGACTTTGCCGAGCCCGTTGGCGCGCTCGTCCAAAGGTTCGCCGAAGGGGGATTGAAGGAGCACCCCCCACTCCTCAACCCGGAGGCACCGGCGCTCGTGCGACGGCTGAACGAACTGGGGATTCCCGTCATTGTGACGACCGACACATCGCGATCGGGGTCCGTCTGGAAGTCCTTCTTAGAGATGGCCGGGCAGATGAGGCTCACCGACGTCGTCGCCTCTACGGACGTCGGGGCCTGTAAGCCCGACCCCCGAATTTTTTCCGAGGTGGTGCACCGCGCCGGGGTACCGGCTTCGAAGGTCCTTCACGTGGGGGACAGCTGGGTGTGGGACGTCGAGGGCGCCCGAGCGTGCGGCATGGGCGCCGCCGTCTACCGGGGGCTCTGGTCGCGATACTGGGACCAGGTTCCCCCTCGACCGGATTCGCGGTCGTCCGACGGCGCGGTCCTCTGCTTTGACCATCTTTCTGAGGCTGAAACGCTCTTCCGACCTGCATAGAGGTTCGTGGCCCATAGTGCATTCCTACCCGCAAACTTCGGTGCCGCGTGCTCGATCCCTTGACGACATTCGTTGTGGCGACCCTAGAGCCCGAGCGCAGGCCCGATGGCCGCTCGTACCCTTACTTCTCGCCACGATCACTGTGCCCGAAACATGAAATCGGTCCGTCGCACTCTACCAGGGAGGACACGGGCTATGCCACCGTATCGAGAGTGCCGCGGCCGCCCGAGCGACCAGGTTGGTTCCGGTGGGACCGTAACGAAGGGCACCGTGGCCGCACCACGACGTTCGAGTTGGACTCTTTCGCTTCAAACACGGCACATTGGCCACGAAGCGGCCCGGCCCCGATCTCAGGTCCGCCGTGTAGTACGACCTCTCGGGGGACCAATGACTTCGTCGGCCAACGTCCAGCACAGGCGGCGAACGTGAAGATCGACACCACACCGTTCCAACTCCGGGAAGGTCGCAATGTCCGCCTCCGGAAGTGGCCGACGAAGGTAGTTCCCGTCTATCGCTCGAAGGAAGCGTACCAGCGACTCCTGGGAGAACATGTCCGAAGGTTAAGCTCCCTCCAGGAGCGGCTCTACGCTTCGGACCGGTATTCGGTCCTGCTTATTCTCCAAGCGATGGACGCCGCCGGAAAGGATGGCATCATCAAACACGTGATGTCCGGAGTCAACCCGCAAGGCTGCCAGGTGTTCAGCTTCAAGCACCCGTCGCCGGAGGAGTTGAAACACGACTTTCTGTGGCGAACGACCCGGGACCTCCCGGAGCGCGGCCGCATCGGCATCTTCAACCGCTCCTACTACGAAGAAGTGCTCATCGTTCGGGTGCACCCTGAGATCCTCCACGCCGAGGCGCTACCCGGTTCGGCCCGGGGGAATGCCGCGTTCTGGCGCGAGCGCTTTCGCTCGATCGTCAGCCTGGAGCGACACCTGTACGAGAACGGCACGCGGATCATCAAGGTGTACCTGCACCTCTCCAAGGACGAGCAACGCCGACGCTTTCTGGAGCGGATCGATGACCCCGATAAGAACTGGAAGTTCTCCAACGCCGACATCGAGGAACGCGGGTTCTGGAAACGCTACATGAAGGCGTACGAAGCGTGCCTCGCCGCCACCAGCACCAAAGCGTCGCCCTGGTACATCGTTCCGGCGGACGACAAGGGCAACGCGCGCCTGATCGTCTCGCAGATCCTGCTCAACACCCTGGACGCTCTCAAGCTCGAGTACCCCACCATCTCTGAGGAGCAGCGGAAGGCGCTGCGATCGATCCGCAAGCGCCTCTCCCGCTGAGGATCTCACTCCGGCCAACGGCAGCCCACCTTTCGGATCCAATCCTACCCTGGCGAGGCTTTGGGATCCTCCAATCCGACACCGTGACCAGGACCGGTGGTCGTCGGTAGATTCCTTCAGCTCGACAGATCCCGTCGAGGTTTTCGGGCGGCACTTGGTGCCGCTCTCCGCTCCAAGATGACGCGCCGCGTGGGATACGGAAGTTGAACGCCGATCTCGGAGAACCGCTTTCGGATCGAGTACAGCAGGTCCTTCTCCATCTGGAACGCCGCGGGTTGGTCCTTTGCCGCAGAGAATGCTAAACGTTCGACTAGGTCGCCCCGGCGACCTTTTCGAGTTCGTGCAGGCCCGCGGGATCTCCGAAGACGAGCAACGTGTCATCTTGCTGGATCCGCAGCCCGGGGTCAAAGACGTCCCGGATCAGCTCGTCGTTGCGCACGACCCCGATCACGTGGGCGAACTTCGTGAGGTCCGGAAGGCGCTGTCCGATCAGCTTCGACGATTTGAAGACCGAGAACTGGGCAATCTCCCGGGTTCCGACTCGCTCCGAGAAGACGATCCCCACGAGGTCGCGGGTGGTCGCGGAAAGCGCCAACAGGTGCCCCACCGACACCGACGACGGGATCACTACATCGGCCCCGGCGTTCCGTGCGGTGTCCGTCAACTCTTCGTCGTGGACGACCGAGATGACCCGGATGTCGGGACGGAGTCGCCTCGCACTCAAGATCGCGAGCATGTTGTCCGAGTCCTTCTCGTGGGCGGCAATCAGCGTCGATGCATGTTCCACGCCCGCTTCCTTGAGAGTGACGATCGGCCGGTTCTCTTGCTCCAGGACCACCAGGACCTTCCGCTTCGTGAGGGCGTCATAGATGGCTGGGTCGCGCGTGACCACAACGCAATCGAGCCCCAGTTCCACCAATTTGTCGGCGACGTACCTTCCGAGATGGGCGTACCCGAACACGATGACGTGTCCCCTCATGCGCTTGATCAGACTCCGTTCGGCAGCACCACGGGCCAGGTCGCCGTTCACCACGGTGCTGACCGTCCCCTGCAACAGCGATGCGGCCGCCCCGACCGAGACGATGATCAGAACGATGAGGAGCTCGGCCTCCGTCTGGTTCAGGGTCGAGAAGTTCCCGCCGTTCGGAACATAGAGTCCGATCGTGGTGATCGTGGACACCGATGCGAGCAAGGCATCGACCGGGTGAAGGTGTTCGTAATAGGAGAATATCGCGGCCCCGGCGAAGAACATGCCCGCGAGCAGCGTCAACTGTTTGTAGACATTGCGCGCGAGCACGACAGGCGCGTAGAGGGACTGGTACAGGACGAATCCCAATGTCCTCGAGTGGCGTTTCGGCCGGCGTTTCGGCAGTTGCGTGAACACCGGAAGGTCCGCGGACGTAACCCTCGGCCAATCCCGGCTCGGCTTACCTCTTTCTGTTCTCGGCCCCTGTTATTTGAACGACGTTTCCGGGAACCTTGTCGCTTACCCCCGGCACAAGGTGATCAGGGGCGCTCTCGTGGAGGACTCGCGATCACGCTTGTTTGCTGAGAGTCTTCGAGTCGGGAGCTCCGCCGAGAATCGCTCCGCACCTGCCACAATACATGAACGCGGTGCCGCGGAATGCACCGCCTGCATTCGCCCAGAGGATATCGTGGTCAGGGTCGAGCACCTGAGAGCAGAAGGGGCACCTGGGATTCGGGGCAGCCACGCCTTTCACGGCCGGAACGAAGTCAGAGCCCCCAAAAAGGTTGCTCTGAAGCCATTCTCAAAACGCAGATAATCAACCTCCCGGAAGTCCAACGTCGGCGTGCACGGAATCATCACGGAAACGAGAACGTCATCGCGACCACGAGCAGCCCGGCGAGCAGTCGCTGACCCATCGTCATAGAGCCACTTGGGCGCAGTCGCGTCACGGCCCATTTAAGGCGGCACTTTTCGGGGTGCCACGTATCACGTTTCAGCTCGCGGTCGGAACGGACCTGAGTTCGCGAACCTAACAATTAGCCACAGCATTCAAGACCCACCGGTCCTTCCCGGTGGTAAGGGCGGTCATGACCGGAGAGCATAAGGAACTCGTGGCGTTGCATCGGGAGCTCGACGCGCTCCACAAGGAAGTCGATACCATCCACAAGAAGATTCACGCCGAGGTGGACAAGCTCCATGACGTCGTAGACGCCCTACACAAAGAAGTCCACAGGAAGAAGTGATCATCGCGGGAGCGACTCGTCGACGACCTCTCCGATCTTTCTGAAATCGCGTTGGCCCGTATCCAGCGGTTCCCGCGCGCCGATTGCGGTCAGGTCATCGGCCGCGCGCGTCGCTCCTTGGGGTCGCGTTCCCGCGATAGGAGCTCCCGGAGAAAGCCGCGTTCTTACTCCCTCAAGGCGTGCTTCGTTTGACAAAAAAAGACGAGGTGGTCACCGGGATTCCAGACGTGCGTCTTTTCCGAGGTGTATCCACGCAGCCACAATACTCCGTCAATCCGCCGGAGATAGAACCCCTTCGGAGTGGTAGGGTCATCATCCAACGCCGCAGACGCGATTGTGATCGAGCCGACCGGAGCCTTATGCTGTCGTATAGGACTCCCGAAAGAACCCTCGGGCTGGTCGAGGAAGGCCAACCTTAGATGAGGTCCGAGTTCAAGCGGGCACAGTCCGAGACCAAGTTGACCGGCTCGGGCACAGAACTCGCCTGAAGTAGCACCACGGGGATAGCCAAGGTCGCCGACTGTCAGCTCAACGGTTTCCAACATCTGTTCGGTATCCAAGGTCGTAAATCGATCATCGGCGAACAACCTCTCCGCTGATTCGTTCATCAGGACCGAGTGTTCCCGGAGCTTGTGGATGAGCTGTGGTTTCGTGAGTCCGCCAATCTTCACCGTCCTGGCGACGACGGGGCAGTCAGGGTAGGCGGCTTCACTTCCAGGAGTCATTCCGAGTCACTCCCTGCCTCGTGGCCCGCTTCGAAGCGCCTGCCCTCGACGCGCGTCACGCTCATCGCGGTCCTGTCATTGACCGCGCGGGTCGCAGATAAAGCCCGGGTGGCGCCCGCGCGAAGATTATAGCGGCGTGGCTGCGGCCCTCGCTTGTGCCGCTCGGTCCGTGGCCTTCGCGCTCACTTGGTGCCGATGAGCGCGATGAACACGAAAAGTGACTCTCAGATAGACGTCGCGAGCTCGGTCTCGACTCGGACGTGAAGGGACCCCTGGCGCCTTGAGCCGAGTCTTCGCTTAGCGGATGCGGGCTTGCTTCGCAAGGTGGGGGACGGAGCGCACGCGCTTACGCAGCAGGCCGTCGACCCAGTCGTCGACGGTGAAGAACTCCCGAACCATAGCGAACCGTACCGTATCGACTCCGTAGAGGGAGCGCAGTTGTGCGAGCGACTCCTCAGCCCGCGCGAGGTTCTCGCAAGAAACACCAATCATCGAGTACTGTTCCGGATCAGTGTCGAGAATTCCGACTCGTGGAAGCACTTGGCGCACGGTCGCATCCGCCGCGCGTTTTCGGCCCATGTCGGAGCAATAGACGAGGAAGTTGCAGACTATACCCGCGATGCGGTGGAACTTCGGAGTTGCGACGATGAAGATGGCCTTCCCCTCTGTCAGGGCGGAAAGTCGGCGCTGGACCGTACGCGCCGTCGTCTGCAGCTCCGAAGCGACCCTGCGCAGATCCACTCTCGCATCTTCTCGCATCGACACGATGATCCTCCAATCGATCACCCGCATCTTGACGCTAGGCTCAGGGAACGGACTGGTCCACGAGGCGCGGAGCGTCCACACACCGATCGGATCGAGCTTCTTTCTCAGCCACGACACTGGATTGGGGCGATTGTGCCAGAAGATGCCTAGCACGCCTGGTCCTCGGAAATCCGCGACTTGAGTGATCCCCGGCAGCGATCGGAGGAGAGCGAGCATTTCGGGCTTCTTCGACTCATTCCCGACTTCTATGTCGAGACCCATCTCCTCGTATCCGAGGAGACGCGGATTGACTGCTATTCGCCAGGAGGAAATGGCACCGCGTTCGCGGAGTCGCTGCACACGCAAACGGACCGTCTCTTCGTCTACCCCGAGTCTCCGTGCAACCGTGGAAAACGACTCCCGCACGTTCCACTGGGGCGACCCCGGGCCGTTGAACTCTCGGAATATCCGCACGTCGAGGTCGTCCAGAGACTGCATCGGTGGCGACGTCGTGAAACGTTCCGAGTTCTATGAAACTGTCGAAATTCCTGCGCGCGCCCGGCGACGTTCCATGAACCTCCCGGACATAGAGCTGGTGGCGGAGCACCCATGACGGAGACGATGGAAGCGTTGGGAGCCGAGACAACGGCGATCGAAGGCGGAAGGTTGGACGAATTCCCGACCTCGGAAACGGTCACAACCGTACCCATCCCGGCGCCCGGCTCGTCGGTGCGAGTGGCGGCAAACGGGACGGAGGTGGCGGTCTTCAACGTGGGAGATCGCCTCTACGGCCTCGAGGCACGGTGCAGCCACCGGGAAGGCCCGCTGGATCGGGGGACGATCAGCGAAGGAGCGGTCAAGTGCCCTTGGCACGGTGCCCAGTTCGACCTCGAATCGGGGGCGGTCGTTGGTGGCAATTTCTTCGTCCGCCGGGCCACCCGCCCCCTCCGTGCGTTCCGAGTTCGGTCTGCCGAGGGTTACGTCGCCATTGCAGAACGAGGGGTAGCAATCCCGTAGGTGGGTGCGCTCGGAGAGTCTTCACTTCGGGATCTACCGATGAACCGCGTGGGCAGGACAGAGCGCGCGAGCGGCGAGGTGCGTTCGATTATGGGGCTTAGAGCGGGCGGGCGACCCCAATCCTAGCACTCCGATCACATCCTTGGGGTTCTCCCGCGGCGCGCCCTCCTCACGGCGGGGACGGAGATGGCTCACATGGTTCCGGTTCGGGATACGCTCGCCTTCTCTTCCGCGCTTGTCGCGGTCAGGTCATTGACCGTGCGCGTGGCACTTCCGCGGAACCGGTGAAGCTGGCAGTCCGGAGTTCCTCCCTCACGGCTCCTGCAACACTCCGCAGGAACGACGCGGAAATCTTGAGCTCGTCGTCGTTGTAATTGCGGCAGCTCGCGAGCACCCGGTCCTCCAAGGAGCTGAAGCGTCTCGGAATCGTTCGACCGAAGTGCGCGGTGAGACGTACCTTGACCACCCGTAGATCGGGTGCCTCACGGGACCTGCGGATGAACCTCCGCTTCTCAAGTCGGTCAAGTAAGGCCGTGACGGCGGAATTCGTGAGTCCGGTGGCAGAGGCGATGTCTCGCGCGGTGCACGTACTTGACCTCTCGAGGACGTCGAGCGCCTTGAGGTCAGAACCCGACAGCCCGATCGACGATGCGATGGTCGCGTGAAGGAACACTGCGGCGGAGCTGTATTCCCGAGCAGCGGAGAGCAGCTCCCGGATCAGGGTCGACCTACGCGATTTGGTCATCGTTCTCGAAGCCCTCCACTGGGTATTAATACTGTCGAGTATTTCGATGCATCGAAATAATGGCGCGACCGAGGAACCTGATATGACAACCGATGATCAAAGCGGGCGTGACCGGTCCACGATGGCAGCGGCGCAGGTTCGCTACATCGTCCGTGACGTCGATGCGGCGGTCGCATTCTATCGTGACCTGCTCGGGTTCACGGAAATCTTGCATCCCGCCCCCGCATTCGCGATGCTGCAACGCGGCGGGCTGAGGCTCGTCCTGAGCCAGCCGAACCCGTCCGCCGGCGGGGGCCAGCCAATGCCGGACGGTACTCAGCAAGAGCCTGGCGGTTGGAACCGGTTTTCGGTCGAAGTCAAGGATCTCGCCTCTACAGTTAGCCGATTGAAAGAGTCGGGAGCACGTTTCCGTAACAGCATTGTGACGGGCGTCGGTGGGAAGCAAGTCATTGTCGAGGATCCTTCGGGTAACCCGGTCGAGCTATTCGAGCCGACGATGACCGCCGCCGCGCTCGGTCCGAGGAACTAGGACCCTCGGGGTTCTCTCGGCGAATGAAGCACAATGCCAGCCCGGCCCCAACCTACACCCTCTTGCCCATCGGTATCATCCGTTCCGATCTGAAGGCAATCCGTGCCGCTCCCAATTTCTACACTGAAGGGGCGCCTCCCGCAATCATCGAGGTGAACCCTGTCTACGAGCGCGGGCTGAGCCGAATGAAGGTGGGTGATGAGATCATCGTGATAACTTGGTTGCATCGGGCTCGCAGGGAGTTGCTCAGAGTTCGGCCGGAGGATGACCCCTCGCAACCGATCACGGGGGTGTTCTCGACCCGTTCACCCGGTCGACCCAATCCCTTGGGATTACACCGCGTGAAGGTCCTGGAAATCCGAGGGTGCCGCATTCGGATCGGGGCAATAGAGGTTGTTGACGAGACGCCCGTGCTCGACATCAAACCGGTCGTTCCTGCAGCTGACGACTCGTGATTGTTGCTCCGAGCCGAGATGTTGTGCTCTTCGAGTGCATCGTGGGCCCGCATCGCCTCGCGCCGATGACCGCAATCAGCGCCGCCAGCGCGACCGAGTGCCACGAGACCGCGAACCCGTTCCCCGACCTGCCCGCGATCCGTGGGCCTGACGCGATGCCTCAAACGCCTCGCCCGGCAGAACCGATCGCCCGGCGTTACCCGAGCCCCCGCTTCGGTGACTACTCGCGGACGCGGTTCGAGTCGCGGGTCACGTTCGGCGGTCTGGACGAGGCTGAGGACGCGGAGGAAGTTCCCGCGCCACCGCGCCGGTTCTCGACTCTGGAGACCACGAGTGGGCTGCCTGACGATTCCCGCGAGGTCGACGAAAAGGAGGCGGCGCGACGCCTCCGAGAGCTGCGTGCTCGCGGGAAGGCGGCACGGGCAGTTTTGTCGAAAACGCCCCGGCTCGCGGAGTCACTCCAACGAGACTGGGGGAAGAGGGCGCAGTTCTACGAGCGATTCGGCATCACCCAAGCCCAGTTCAGGCACGGAGTACCATCCGATACGGTAGAGGTGTCCGCAGAGGTGGTGGAAGGGCTGACCCTCACGAGTCGACTGGATGAGTGGGGTGCAGACGGGGAGGGCGGCCGGCCTCGCGGGGTTGGAGAGGAATAACACCAGACAGTCCTACCCCCGTTGCGCCCGACCCCCTCCCCCGGCGGCGGGGCTCGGCGCTCAGGCTCGGGATACTCGCTCGGGGAGCCCCTCGTGATATTCCATCCTCTCGGCGACCTCCGAGGCCTTCTCCTTTCCGAGGAACTGCTCGACTAGGTGGAGCGCCATGTCGATTCCCGCAGAGATACCTGCCGAGGTCACCACGTCTCCGAGGTCGATGTACCTTCGGTGGTCCACCGTGACCGTCGGGAATGCCCGAAGGTCCTCGAGGGCGGCCCAGTGAGTCGTGGCTCGCTTCCCATCGAGGAAACCCGCAGCCGCGAGGACCAGCGCACCCGTGCAGACCGACGCGACCAAGGTCTTGCCCGGGCGCACGCTGCGCAGAAGGTCGAGCATCTCCGGGTTCTTCATCTCTCTCCGTGCGCCCCTCCCGCCGGGCACGACCAATAGATCCAATGGGAGAGCGTCTCGAGCCGCGGCCATCACGTCCACCTTGAGGCCATACGCGGTTCGAATCCCCTTGCCGTCGAGAGAGAGGAGTTTGGTCTCGAAAGACCCAGGGGATACGCGTTCCGCCTGCCCGAACACTTCCCACGGGCCTACGAAGTCCAGTTCCTCCACCTCGTCAAAGACCAGAATCCCTACGCGTCGGGGATTGCTGACAGTCATAGGCCCCGCGAGGACCGCACATTATTTGAGTCGGGGGGGGTGCACGCCACCGCTTCGGCGACTACTCGCGGACGCGGTTCGAGTCGCGGGTCGTGTTCAGCGGCCCGGACGATAACGAGGACGCGGCGGAGGTCACGACTCCGACGCGGCAGTTCAGCCTCCTCGAGATCACGAGCGGCCCACCCGACGACTCGCGGGAGGCGGACGAGCGGGCTGAGCAGCGGACACTGCGCGACTTGCGGGGCCGGGTGAAGGCCGCTCGAGCCGCAGTCGCAACCACTCCGGGCCTGGTGGAGACGCTCGCGCGCGACGGGCGCAGGGCGGCCGCGTTCCCGGATTCGGGGCCAAGCGTATACGCGCCGGCGTCGTCACGAATGCGTCGAGGGTTGAGGACTAACTGGAGGTGAAGATGGACGGCCTCAAAGTTGGACTGGTAGTCGTCTGCGTCGCGTTGGCGGCGGTTCTAATCCTGGAAGTCGCGGTTTTCGCTCCGGAGAACAAGGCCTCCGGGATCCCCACCAAATCCAAGCCGTTGATCTTGATCAACGGCTCGCTCTACTCGGGAGAGGCGGTTCCCGTCGGGGCCCCGCCGCCGACCAATTACACCTTTGGCAACGCCACGTTTGAACTCTGGATAACTGATGAATTCGGCCCCGGCGGACCCGCCTTGGTAGGCAACGTTTCGGAACGGGGCACGGTCTATCATATCTCACTAGGTGCTCTGGCATCCCAGCCCTACTGGATATCTCCCGACCAGCTCTGCGGTGTCCTGTGGGCTGCCCAATCAGCGTATCTGTTGGCTGCGTACGACTGACCTTACCGTTTTCCAGAGGTTAGGCGTTTCCAGGTCGCCAGTTAGGCTACCCGATCCGGCCTCACCGGAGGCGGGTGAAGCGCGGGTCCTCCCCGCTCGATCCGGATGGGGGCTGAGGTATTCGCGACTTTCGACACTCTCAATCGTGCGGCAATACACCCGATAGGGGTAGACTCCCGACGGCAAACGGCATTTTGAAAATGGAGCGATTCTCTGACGTGAGATGGGCCCGGCCGGATTTGAACCGGCGACCTCCCGGTTATCAGCCGGGTGCTCCAGCCAAACTAAGCTACGGGCCCCGCCGTCAGGAAAACCGCTGCCATTTGAGCCTTTAGGGAGAATCTCCCAAGCCCCCGACTCCCCCGTCTCGACCAAGAATGCGCTCGGTCATGTAAGGGTGACCGCAGCGGTCCCTCCGGGGTAAATCGACCCCACCGGCGTGTAGCCCCGCAGAGCTCGCTAAGAACAGAGTTCCGATCCGAGTGACGACGGATTGGTGCGACCGATTTCCGGGGAGGACGGGTGCTTTAGCACTCTCGGAAAGTCCGGGCAACTCAGGATCCCAGACGCCCTGACGTTTTCAACTCCCGGTAGTTCGGCGTCGGCGTCGAGATGAGTTCCAAGGGACAAAGTCACGCCTCGCCCGGGGCCGTCGATACCTGGTGGGCGAGGTTTCGACGAGCACGTAGCGGTAGCTGGGCCAACGCGTCTCGAGACCTCGGTCGCTGGGCGGCGATCGCGGTTCCGATCGGAGTGGTCGCCGGACTCGGCGCCGCCCTGTTCTACTACCTGATCAACCTGTTCACTGGCACGCTCCTGGTCCAGCTCGCAGGAGTGACGCTCCCCATGGAGGGGTCCGGGGTCGTCTCTCAATTGACGTGGGGGAGCTCGTTTCCTCGGATCCTGATCATCCCGGGACTGCTCGTGGTCGGCGGGCTCGCTGTCGGCATCATCACCTGGGGGGCCGCTCCGGAGGTCGCGGGCCACGGGACCGACGCGACCATCCGCGCCTTCCATCACAATGCGGGGAAGGTCCGCTTGCGAGTGCCCGTGCTCAAGACGATCGCTAGTGCCATCACCCTCGGGACCGGCGGAAGCGGAGGCCGAGAGGGCCCGGTCTCGCAGATCGGCGGCGGCTTCGGGTCGATCTGGTCGGACCTGTTCGGTCTCGGTGATCGAGACCGACGGATCGCCCTGGCTACGGGCATGGGCGCCGGGATCGGAGCGATCTTTCGGGCCCCGCTCGGTGGGGCGGTCTACTCTGCAGAAATCCTCTACACAGGGGACTTTGAGCCCGAGGTGTTCGTTCCGGCCATCATTGCCTCGGTCGTGGCCTATTCGGTGTACTCCTCGATCTTCGGTTTTCACACCCTTTTCGCGACGCCCCCTCCCTTCGCAAACTACACGTTCGACCCCGCCCGCTTGCCACTGTACGCGGTTCTGGGCATCGTTTGTGGCGCGGTGGGGATCTTCTTTGTCTGGTTATACCGCCGGACGGATGCTTGGTTCGGCTCGCGGCAGTGGTCGCCGCTCTTCCGGCCTGCGGTCGGTGCCGGCATCGCAGGGGGGATCTTTCTAGCCGCCTACTTTGCGCTCCCCGAATCGGGGCACTTCGCGTCGCTCTCGTCCCTCTCGATCGGGTACGGGTTCGTGCAGGCGGTAATGTTCAATCGGCTCTCCGGGGGGAACTTCACGGCGACGGTGATTCTGATCCTGTTGCTGGCGGTGTTCCTGCGGATGGTCATGACCTCCTTCGTCGTCGGCAGTGGAGGAAGCGCGGGTCTCTTCGGCACAAGCGTCGTCGTGGGGGCCTTCCTGGGGACTGCGGTGGGCGGGGTCTCGCACGATCTTCTGCCCGGGCTCGTTCCTCTGAGCGTCGTACCCGTGTTCTCCATCGTGGGGATGATGTCGTTCTTCGGCGGGATCTCGAAGGCGCCCCTCGGCGTCCTGATCATGGTCATCGAGATGGCCGGGACGTACACGATCCTACCGGCGGCGATGCTGTCCATCTTCGTCGCCTACGTGGCGACCGGGCGGTCCCACATCTACACCGAACAGCTGCCCAGCCGGATCCAAAGCCCGGCCCACCTCCAAGAGTACCGAACGTACTTCCTTTCAGAGATCCCCGTCGGTGAGATCACGAAACAGGATTCGGAAGCGGTCCCCCCCTCGCTCTCGGTCCGACAAGCGCTCGACCTCGCGCTGGCGCACGGCCACTCGTACCTCTCGGTCGAGGACGACGGAGAGTGGTTTGGGGGTGTCCGCTTGAGCGAGCTCGCTTCGGTGCCGCTGGAACGCCGTGACGAACTTCGCGTCCTCGATTTCGCACGACCCGTGGAACTTGTCCTACCGGTCGACGTGTCCGCGGCCGAAGCTCTGCGCCGGATGGATGAGCGACGGGTCGATGTCGCCGCCGTCATCACCGTGACAGGTCCGGTGCATGTGGTGGGGCTCGTGACGCGTCGGGGGCTCCGTAACCCTACCCTCGAAGCGGTGGTTCCTCCCCGAAGCTGAGCCGCAGCAGACCGTACCGCTCTCCACCGACCGCTCCGGGCATCCCTCGGGGCTCTCGCTTAAAGGCGAGCGTCGCTCGACGGCGGTACACCCGTTTCATGACCGAGTCGACAACCACGCCGAAACCCCCATCGAAACCCCGCGAGGGTTCCTTCGAGGACCTGCCGCTCCACTCGAAGCTTCGGCAAGGGATTCAAGAGATCGGCTACACGGTCCCCACACCGATCCAGGAGGGCACCATCCCTCACGCCGTTCTGGGCCGAGATATCATCGGCACTTCCCAGACTGGGACGGGAAAGACCGCCGCGTTCCTGCTGCCGATCCTGGAACGGCTGCTCGAGGAGCCTCGGGGGCGGATCCGTGCTCTCGTGCTGACCCCTACCCGGGAGCTCGCCCTCCAGGCCGAGGGGTTCCTCCGCAAGCTCGCCGGACACACCCACCTTCGGGGGGCGGCGGTGTACGGAGGGGTCGGCATGGCGGACCAGGAGCGGGCCCTCCGCGGCGGCGCGGAGGTCATTATTGCCACTCCCGGGCGGCTTCTGGACCATATGAGCCGAGGGTACGTCGACTTCCAGGCCCTCCGGGTGCTCGTGCTCGATGAGGCCGACCGGATGCTCGACATGGGCTTCCTGCCGGACGTACGACGGATCCTCCAACGCCTTCCGCGCGACCGCCAGACGATGCTGTTCTCGGCCACGATGCCGCCCGAGATCGTCGCTCTTTCTCGGGAGTTCCTGCGAGATCCCAAGATGGTCCACGTCGAGGAGCGGACGGTTGCCGCGGTTGGAGTGACCCATCTCGCGCTTCCGGTGCCGTCCCATCTCAAGACCGACCTGCTCTCCGAGCTGCTTCGCGACGAGATGATGACCAGCGTCCTGGTCTTCGCGCGGACCAAGCATCGCGCGGACAACCTGGCCCGGCAGCTCCTCCACCGAGGGGTGAACGCCGCGGTGATCCACGGGAATCGGAGCCAAAGCCAGCGAATTCGTGCGCTCGAGGGATTCCGTACGGGCGAGTACCGCGTGCTGGTGGCGACCGACATCGCCGCCCGGGGGGTCGACGTGAAGGACGTCAGCCATGTCGTGAACTTCGACGTTCCCCATGAGCCCGAAACGTACATCCACCGGGTCGGGCGAACCGCGCGCGCTCAGCAACGGGGCGATGCGTACACTCTGGTCATGCCGGAAGAAGAGCCGGACCTCGCGCGAATCGAGAAGCTGATCGGGATGCGGATCGACCGCGCCCGGATTCCGGGATTCCATTACGATGCCCCTCGTACGTCTCCCGCGGGACCCCCGCCTTCCCGCGGCCGGGAACGGTTCGGTCGCGACCACGGTCCGCGCGGCCCCCGCCGCCGGGGCCGCCGTTAATCCACAACGCCCGGCTCCCATACTCCCGCCACCGGCGCCCCGCGAGGAGCGTGCATGCGGGGGTGGAGGATTTATCCGCCTGGGCCGACCTATACCGAGGGAAGACGGCTGTGACAGAGCGAGAAAATCTGTTCCGCCCCATCCACAAGGGACTGCGGGCGATGATCTACGAGCTCGGAGAGCGTCTCCAGACCACGGATTTCACGGACGAGGTCGCCAGCCGAGCGATCATCCAGGACCTCCGTGCGAACCTTGAGATCGCGACCGGAAACTGCACGCTGTGCCTGCTCTACGCCCACTCGAAACACGAGGAAGAGGACTTCTTCCGTCCCCTACGTCCGGTCGATCCGGACGTGGTCAACCTGATGATGAGGGAGCATGCCGAAGTGAGCCGACGTATCCGCAGCTTTGCAGCGACGTGCGAAGAGCTCACGCCCGGACTCACACCGGAGCGCCGGATCGAGCTCGGCGACCGATTGAACCAGGAGGCGAACGACCTCTTTGCGTACTACCTCCAACACATGAACAACGAGGAGGCGACGATGGTGCCGGTGATGTGGGAGCATTTCTCCGACGCACAGCTACGGAAGATGCGGGCCGATTATCACCTTCGGACGCCCCCGCGCCGGTTCGAAGTGTGGATGCGGTGGACCCTACCCGCGCTCAACCTCCATGAACTCGTGGTGTTGTTCCGTGGACTCAAGGAGGACGGACCCCCGCAGCTGCTCGCGAGCATGACCCGCCTCGCGGGCGAGACCGTTGACCCCGTTCGGTGGGAGACGGCGAAAGAGCGCGCCGGGCTCTGATACCGGCCGCGACCCTGTGACGGTGGGTCTCCGTCTGGTCCGAACGTGTCGCGGCCCCCCGGGCCCATGGCAGGGGATGGTGCGATGGCGAAGGTCGCCGTTCCGACATCCTCAAACTTATATCGCGGAGCCCCGTCGGCGCGGCGAAGCGGTGAGATGGCCGACTCGAGCACCCTGTCAATCTCGCCTGAGGTCCGCTCCGGCGAACCGTTTCCGGAGCGCGAGCTCCTCGATGCGTACAAGACAATGGTGCTGGCCCGGGCGACCGACGAACGGTGCCTTTCGCTGCAACGTCAGGGAAGGATCGGCTTCTATGCCCCACTGATGGGACAGGAGGCCGCCCAGGTTGGCGCGAGCCGAGCGGTGACGGCCCAGGACTGGGTCTTTCCGGCGTACCGCGAGCTCGCGGTGGCGCTTGCGCGCGGAGTCCCCCTGCGTTCGGTCTTTGACCAGTTGCTCGGCAACGCGGAGGACCAGATCAAGGGGCGGCAAATGCCGAACCACTTCGGGTTCCGCGACATCAATTTTGTTGTCGCTTCGAGCCCGATCGGAACCCAGATCACCCAGGCCGTCGGGGCGGCGATGGCGGCGCAACGACGAAAGGATGCGATCGTGACGATCACATTTTTCGGTGACGGGGCCACGAGCTCGAACGATTTCCATGCGGGTCTCAATTTCGCCGGCGTGTTTCGCGCCCCTACGATCTTCTTTTGCCAGAACAACCAATGGGCGATCTCCCTGCCGCGAGAACGTCAGACGCGAAGCGCGACCCTCGCCGAGAAGGCCGCCGCGTACGGGGTGCCCGGGGTGGTGGTCGACGGCAACGACCTCGACGCCGTGTACGGGGCAGTTCGTTCGGCTCGCGACCGAGCGATCTCGGGCGGGGGCCCGACGATGATCGAGGCCGAGGTGTATCGATTCGGACCCCACTCCACATCGGACGACCCGAAGCGGTACCGTTCCGATGACGAGGTCGCCGCCGCGCGCGAGCGAGACCCGATCGCCCGCCTCAGGTCGCGTCTCGTCGCCGCCGGTGGTTGGTCCGACGAGTCCGATCGCGCTCTTTGGGACGCAGTGCGGCAGCAGGTATTGCACACCTTCGAGGCCGCCGAAAAGGTGCCACCCATCCCGGCCCGGACGATGTTCGACGACGTGTTCGCGCACCTCACGCCGCGCCTCGAAGAGGAACGGGCGACCTACGATTCGCTCCTTCGGGAAGGAGTGGAGAAACCGTGACCGAAATGAACCTCGTCCAGGCCGTCAATCGCACCCTTCACGAAGCGATGCGGGAGGACCCCGACGTACTGGTCTTGGGCGAAGACGTCGGCGTCAACGGTGGAGTGTTCCGCGCGACCGACGGGCTGTTCCAGGAGTTCGGAGCGGACCGGGTCATAGACACTCCGCTCTCCGAGACCGGCATCATCGGAGCCGCGATCGGCATGGCGTTGTACGGACTCAAGCCCGTGGCGGAGATCCAGTTCTTGGACTTCATCTACCCGGCATTCGACCAGATCGTCAGCGAGCTTGCGAAGTTCCGCTACCGTTCCGGCGGCCAGTATCCGGCCCATGTCGTGATCCGAACGCCCTACGGGGGAGGGATCAAAGGCGGCCTGTACCACTCCCAAAGCACCGAAGCGTACTTTTGTCACACCGCGGGGCTCCAGGTCGTGGTCCCATCGACGCCGGCCGACGCACGGGGTCTTCTGCGCACGGCGATCCACGGAGAGGATCCCGTGCTGTTCCTCGAACCGAAGCGGATCTACCGCTCGATGACCGGGGAGGTCCCCGAGGGCGACGTCCGGGTACCGTTCGGACAGGCCCGGCTCGTTCGCGAGGGTGCCGACGTCTCGGTGTTCGCCTACGGGGCGATGATCCCGCCCGCGACCGAGGCGGCCGAAACCCTCGAGAGCGAGGGAATCTCGGCCGAAGTTATCGACCTTCGCTCCCTCGTCCCCCTCGACGAAGCCGCCGTCATCGCGTCCGTGGAGAAGACGGGCCGCGCGGTGATCGTCCACGAGGCGGCCCGATTCTGCGGGTTCGGCGCGGAACTCGCCGCGGTTCTCGCGGAGAAGGCCTTCTACTCCCTGCGGGCCCCCGTGGCGCGGGTGACCGGGTACGACACCCCGTTCCCCTACGCCCTCGAGAACGCGTATCTGCCGAACGCCGGCCGGATCGCTCACACCGTGCGCGCAACGGTCCGGGCGGCCTGAGAGGGATCGATGACGTACGAATTCCGGCTCCCGGACATCGGGGAGGGCGTCGCCGAGGGAGAGGTCGTCCGCTGGTTCGTGGCCGCGGGGGACCGGATCCAGGAAGACTCCCCGCTCGTGAGCGTTCTCACGGACAAGGCCAATGTTGAGATCCCCTCGCCCAAATCCGGCATCGTGGTCGCTCTCCACGCCCAGGTCGGAGAGAAGGTCAAGGTCGGGGGTCTTCTGGTGACCATCGAGACCGGCCCCTCCGGGGTCCCTTCAGCCTCGTCGAACCCACCTGAAAGTTCCTCGAAAGCGATCACTCCCCCCGCCGCCCCGGCCTCACCCGCGCCGGGAGCGAGCGCTCCGGAACGGGATTCTCGGATTCTCGCCTCTCCCTTCCTGCGCAGAAAGGCGGCCGAACTCGGCGTCGACCTCTCGACGGTGAAGGGGAGCGGTCCGGGCGGCCGGATCGCAGAGGGCGACCTCGCGGGCGCACGCCCCGGTCCTACGGCATCTTCGCCCTCTACCCTTCCCGCGCCCTCTCCCGCGGTCCCCGCAGGGCTGCCGTCCACTGGACGACCCGCTCCTCCGGCTACGGAGATCCTGGAACACATCCCGATCCGAGGGATACGGCGAATCATCGCGGAACACATGGCCGAGTCGGTGCACCGTGCGGCGCACTTCACCTATGTCGAGGAGATCGACATGACCGAGTTGATCGTCCTCCGCGACCGGATGGCGAAGCACGTCGAGAAACAGGGGGTTCGGCTGAGTTACCTGCCGTTCATCGTCAAGGCGGTCGTGGCCGCGTTGAAGGCGCACCCCCGCCTGAACGCGACGATGGACGACGCGCATGAGGAGCTGCTCGTACGTTCGGCGTACCACATCGGCATCGCGACCGCCTCCGCGGACGGTCTGATCGTCCCGGTGGTTCGGAACGCGGACCGGAAGAGCGTCGTGGCGCTCGCCCGTGAGATCCAGGACCTCGCGGAGCGGGGCCGCTCGGGAAAGCTCACCCGGGAGGAGCTGACCGGGAGCACTTTCACGATCACCAGCCTCGGTGCCCTGGGCGGGGTGCTGGCGACGCCGATCCTCAACTACCCTGAGGTCGCCATCTTGGGAGTGCACAAGATCCGTCGTCGGCCCGTCTATCGGGAGGATGGGTCTCTGGGACCCGCCGACCTCATGAACCTCTCGATCTCGCTCGACCACCGGGTGATCGACGGGATCGAAGGGGCCCAGTTCCTCGGAACGGTCCGGTCGTACCTCGAGGACCCGCACCAGCTCTTCGCCGAGCTCGCATGACCCCGTCAGCGACCGTAGTGCCTCTCCCGCACGACCAACGGTCCGCCGAACAGCTGCTTGGTCCGCGCTGGGAGGAGATCCTCCGTTCGGGGCACCGGTGGATGGTGCTCGGTCGCGCGCTCGATGCCCGGATGCAGGCGCTCCAACGTCAAGGGCGAGTGGGCTTCTACGGGGCCGCCACCGGGCACGAGGCGGTCAACGTCGCAGCCGGACTCGCCACCACCGCGGACGATTGGATCTTCCCCGGGCTCCGGGAACAGCTCGCGGCGCTCGTACGCGGCCATCCACTTCCGACGTATGTCCACCACCTCTTTGCCGACGCGGCGGACCCGGCTCGCGGCCGGAACATGCCCTGCCATCCTTCGGCCCGGGACGTCCACTATGTTTCGATGTCCTCGGTGATCGGCACGCAAGTGACCCAAGCGGTGGGTCTCGCCTATGCGCTGAAGCTTCGAGCGGAACGCGGCGTCGCCCTCTCCTTCTTCGGGGACGGCGCGACCAGTTCGAACGACTTCCACGCCGGGTTGAATTTCGCGGGGGTCCTCCACCTACCGGTGGTCTTCTGCTGCGCGAACAACCAATGGGCGATCTCGGTACCTGTCGCCCACCAAACGGCCGTCCCGGCGCTGGCGTCCAAAGCCTCGGCCTACGGTTTCGAGGGCCGCCAGGTCGACGGCACCGACTTCATCGTCACGTACGCCGAGCTCGCATCCGCGCTCGACCGCGCCCGGAAGGGGGAAGGCCCGACCTTCCTCGAGTTCGTCGTGTACCGGATGACCCCGCACTCGAGTTCCGACGACCCGACCCGGTACCAGCCATCGGACTGGATGGCGCGGGCCGCGGCCCACGACCCCATGGCCCGCCTGGACTCGTGGCTTCGGGATCAGGGATTGCTGACCGTGGAGGAGCGCGCCCGGCTGGAAGAAGCGGCGGATCGGGAGGTGCGCGCCGCCATCGAACTTGCCGAGGCGACCGCCCCGCCGGCGGTCGAGACGCTGACCGAAGACGTCTATGCTGCCCGTTCGTACCCCCCCACCGTCCCCGGAGATTAGAGGGTCGCTTCCATGGCGGGCACCTACTCTCGTTCGACCGACGTCCTCGTCCTGGGCGGCGGGCCCGGAGGATACATGGCCGGCATCCGACTCGGCCAGTTGGGTCGTAAGACGCTCGTCGTGGAGCGCCAGGACCTCGGCGGTGAGTGCCTCAACCGTGGGTGCATCCCCTCGAAGGCGCTGATCCACGCGTCGCTGCTCTACCATGCGCTACGGGTCGAGGGGCCCGACCTCGGGGTCACGGCCACGGAAGCGCGATTCGACCTCGCCCGGACGATGAAGTGGAAGGGGGAGGTGGTCGCGAAGGAGCGTCAGGGGGTCGCCTCCTTGCTCAAGTCGGCCGGGACCGGGGTCATGCTCGGTACGGCGAAATTCACCGGGCCAAAGTCCGTCGATGTCACCGGCGCCGACGGGGGTCATGAACGGGTGGATTTCCAGCAGGCGATCATCGCGACGGGCTCGGTCCACGCGTCGATCCCGGGGTTCGAGACGGATGGGACACGGGTGGTGAACGCCTGGGACCTCCTGTCGATGACATCGCTCCCTCGGTCCATGCTGATCCTCGGAGGGGGTGTTTCGGGGTGCGAGCTCGGTGAGTTCCTGGCCCGGGTCGGGGTCGAGGTCACCATCGTCGAGCTGCTGCCCCAGCTTCTCCCGGGTCTGGAACCCGACCTCTCCCGAGAGGTGACCGGCGCTCTCGAGCGTCTCGGGGTCCAGGTACGGGTCGGTACCCGGGCCGTGGGGCTCGTCCGGTCCGACACTTCGCTCTCGATGTCGGTCGAGTCGGCCTCCGGGCGCGAAGAGCTCTCCGCGGAACGGCTGTTCGTCACGGTCGGCAAGCGACCGCTGTCCGGGGGCCTCGGTCTTGAGGAAGCCGGGGTCACCTACGACCGGAAGACCGGATTCATTACCGTCGACGACCAGTTGCGGACGAACCAACCGCACATTTTTGCGGTCGGGGACGTCGCGCGACCTCCCATGCTGGCCCACAAGTCCTATCGCGAGGGGATCGTTGCGGCCGAGGCCGCGTCCGGTCGACCGACGCGTTTCGACTTCCAGGCGATGCCTTCCGTGGTCTTCACCACCCCCGAACTCGCCACCGTCGGCTACAGCAAGTCGGAGGCGGAGTCCCGTGGGTATACGCCGCGGGAAGCTCGGTTCCCGTTCCTGGCCCTCGGCCGCGCCCATGCCAATCACGCCACCTCGGGCTGGGTGAAGATCGTCGGGGACGAGAAAACCGGTCTCGTCCTGGGCGTGCATTCCGCGGGAGCCGAGGTCGGCGAGTTCATCGCGGAGGCGGCCCACGCGATCGAGATGGGTGCCACGGTACGGGACCTCGCGATGACGATCCACCCCCACCCGACCTTCTCGGAAGCGCTTCAGGAGGCGGCCCTGCTCTGGCTCGACGAACCGATGCACGTGGCACGTCGGAGGACCGATGCCGGACGTCGTTGACTGGGGACTGCGGGAGTACTCGGAATCGCTCGAAGCGATGCGGGCGCTCGTGCGAGCGCGGCGGGAGGGTTCGGTGCCGGATACCCTGGTCTTGGTCGAACACCCACCGGTGGTCACGGTAGGGGTCGAGGGGGACGACGGTTCGGCGGCCAACTCCGGGCTGCCGGTCGTCCTGGTCGAGCGCGGGGGCCGCGCGACCTATCACGGTCCGGGGCAGCTCGTCGGGTACCCGATCGTGGACCTCGGGTCGCGGGGACATGATGTGCGGCGGTTTGTCCATGACGTGGAGGAGGTCGTGGTGCGTGCGCTCGAGCCGTTCGGAGTCCGCGCCGGTCACGTCAGCGGTCGGCGGGGCGTCTGGGTCGAGGGGGAGCGGAAGATCGCGTCGATCGGGATCGCGGTCGACCACTGGGTCACGTTCCACGGATTTGCGCTCAACGTCGATCCGGACCTCGGGGCCTTTGACCGCTTCCACCCGTGCGGCTTCTCCGGGTCCGTCATGACCTCCCTCGCACGGGAAACCGGCCGCCCCATCGCAGTTGCTGCCGTCGCCCCGCACGTCCGTGACGCGTGGACCTCCGTGTTCGGTCCCGTTCCGGCGTCTCCGGAGGGGCCGGAATCTCATTCGGCGCCGCGAACCGTTCACGCATGAGCGGGTCCCGTCGCGTTCTCCTCGTCGGAGGGGGTGGAGGGCTGGTCGGCCGCCACCTTCTGGCGGAGTTCCGACGCGATTCGAAGATCACCTCCGTGCACCGGACCCCCGTCCGCGACGAGACCGGTCCCGATGTCGAATTCCATCGTGGAGATGTGGCGGAGATCCCGGACTGGCGGCCCCTCCTTCAAGGAGTCGACTTGGTCGTCAATGTCGCATGGTACCGCACTGGGTCGACCCGCCGGTTTCGGCCCCTTACGGACGGGCTGCTGCGACTGGTCGCCGCCGCCGTCGAGTCCGGAACTCCCCGGTTCGTCCACATCAGCGTTCCTGACGCTCCCATGCGGCTCGAGCGGAGCCTCCCGTACATGGTGCTCAAGCGGGAGGTCGACCGGGCGATCGAGCGGAGCGGGCTCTCCTACTCGATCGTGCGCCCGACGATGTTGTTCGCACCGCACGACAAGCTGGTCACCGTGATGATGCGCACCATCGCACGATACCACCGGTTCCCGATGTTCGGGACGGGCGGTTATCATATCAGTCCCCTGGCGGCCCAGGACCTGGCCCGGATCGTTCGTCGGGAATCCGAAGCGGCCCCGTCGCGTACCGTCGCCGTGGGTGGTCCTCGACGATGGGAATACCGGGAATTGACGGACGCGATGTTCGCCGCGCTTCGCCTGCCGCCCAGATACTTCTCCCTCTCCGAGGCCGGCGCCATCCGGCTCGCTCGACTTCTCGAGGCTGTGGGGTCGTCCCTGCTCTACGCCTACGAGGTCGAGTGGCTGGTCTCGGACATGCTCGGTCTCCCCCCCTACGAGGGGCTGGGGGAACCCCTCCGGCCGGTCGAGCCGTTCCTCTCCGAGGAGGCCGCGCGATTGCGGCCGGCGGGGGAGCGCCGATAAAGCTACCTTTAAGGCCGTCAGGCCCCATCGGTTCTCACCATGGAAGCGGTCGACCTCAGCCGGAGACTCGCTGATTTTGCTCAAGTCGCCGGAGAAGTGCTCCGCGACGTCCAGGACGTCACGGAACAGCAGATCCGCCACTGGATCGTGAACCCGTACCTCGTCGCGCTCGGCTGGGACCCGCACGACAAGAAGCAGGTCTACCTCGACTACCCGTCGCCGAGCAATCACGGTCACATCGATTACGCATTGCTGAACGCGGAAGGCGAGGCCCGTCTGTTCCTCGACGTCCGCGAGCGGACCGCCAACGTGACCGAACCCGGCGCGATCGTCGAGCTCGCCAAGCAGGCGAAGGTCCCGCTGGTCCTTCTGACGAACGGCCGCGAGTTCTCCCTCTGGTACGTTGCGAAGGACGAATCGGCGGCCCCGCTCTTCGTGCTCGCCCTCACCGACCTTGCCGATAACTCCGAAAGTCTGCTTGGGCTCACCGCGGAATATCGGCTGAGCGAGACCGGAACCCAGCAGCTACGGCGCAGCGCGATCCGCCTCGCGGTGCTGCAGATGCTCGAGGACAACGCGGAGAAGACGTTCGACGCCCTCGTCGATTGGGTGCAAGCTCAGGTGGCTCCCGGGGCGCTCGACGACACCACCCAGCAGGCGATCCGAGACGCCACGATGATCTGGTTGACCGAAGAACACCTCACGATGCCCGCGTTCCAGCCGGCGGAAGGAAAGCGGATGCACGAGCTCACGTCCACGACCCCGAGGGACTGGGACCCGTTCCCGAGGGGCCCCTCCGGGACGTTCCAGTACAAGTACGACACCACCAAGACGCTCGACCTCCGCCAGACGGCGAAGGAGGTCCGCGAACAGCTTCGACTCCAGGGTCTGCGCACTCCCACCGCCACCAGCTTCGGGGGATTCTATCACGCCCTCCGAAACCGGGCGGGGCTGTCGAAGTAACGACCCGCGCAACATGCCCTGTCCTGCCACCGGATCGGTGGCCGGCTTGGGTCGGACGGGCGCTCCCGGCTCCCTCCACGGACGACGGTCCGCCGCGTCGTTCGCGGTGCGCGCCGACGGTTGCCGGTCCGTCCGGCGCCGATAGATTCTCATCCCGGCCCGTCTTCCGGCCCCCATGGCCCCAACCGCCCGCGTCGAACCGACGTCGTCCAACCTGTTCCTCGACATGGTCGAAGCTCTTTCGGACCGGCAGGGCGAGGTGGAGCTCCGGCTCCAACACCTCGCGCTGAAGGTTCCCCTGATGCCGGAAGCGATCGAACTGAACGGAACGGTGACACTCTCGGTGCACCTGCGCGAGCTCAGCGATAAGGAGAAGGCGGCCCACGCCGCAAAGGAGATCCGACTCCTCGAACCGTAACGACAGGTCGTTCGAGCGGCCGCCGTCAGGTTTAATACGCATTAGTGCGTATTTCTGACGACGCCATGGCGGAACGTCCTCCGCACCCGTGTCTCGACCGCGTTTGCCGGCATCCCGAATCCGACCACGTGGCTACCCCGGAACTTGCGGGGCCCGAAGAGTTGGTGGTCTGGTGCGTCTCCTGTCGGCGACACGAGACGCGCGGTAGCCGACACTGGTTCGCGCGCTCGATATCGCATCCGCGGCCCGCTCGACGGAATTTCGGGTCCCGGGCGTTCTGAGGTTCCGGCGGCCCGCGTCCCTTACAGGAGGGCCGCGAAGTGGCCCAGGAGAAAGCCGGCGAAGCCGGAGCCGAGACCGATCAGCGCCATTCTCGCGCCGCTCTTGAGGAACGAACCGGCCGTCACACGGGCTTCGTAAGTCCCGATCGCAAACAACATCGCCCCGGACAGTACCGTGGCGACGACCGCGGCATCGACCAGGGAGACCCCGGCGAAGAAGAAGGGGATCAAGGGTACGGCGTGGCCGAGGACCGTCGCGGTACCGACGATGACCGCACTGCGCCGCGGAGCTTCGGGTGGTATGTAGGAGAGATTCAGCTCGAACGCCATCATGAGGTCGAGCCACGCCTTCGGCTTCGCCTCGATCTTCTGGAGCATCTCCTCGAGTTCGTCGCCCGCGAAACCCCATCCCCGGAGGATGACCCGCACCTCTTCCCGCTCCAATTCGGGAACTTCCCGCATCTCCCGGATCTCCCGTGCTTGCTCCGCGCTGTAGAGGTGGAGGCGGGACGCTGTCGACGTGTACGCTACCGCGGCCATCGACAGCGACTCGGCCGCGAGCGCCGAAAGACCGGCAATGATGATGATCTCCCGAGGGACCGGGGTCACGAAGCTCGCGGCGACCAGTCCGAGCAGGATCCCGAGCACGTTGACGAGTCCGTCCTGGCTCCCGAGAATGAAGTCGGAGAGCAGGGTCGGATGCGGATGGCTCTCTTCGTGTGCCAGCATCCTCGCCGGTCCCCGAGAACCCCCACGATAATAGTCTGCCGGTGGTCGAGCACTGCGGGAACCGGCGGGTTCTGTGGCCCCGGGTGCTCCGCGAAGCATTTAACCGAATTTGGCGAGCCGCACCCCGGACACATGCGATGGCTTCGGTGATGCCTCCGTCGGGATCGTCGGCCCTCCCCGCCACCCCGCTCCGGAACAGCGGGTCGGCCCACGAGACGACGGTCCTGACGCTGACGACCCTCGGGACCCTGATGGTCGCGGTCGACAGCACGATCGTCATCCTCGCGTTGCCGACGATGGCCCGGGAGCTCGCCGCCCCCCTCGAGACGGTCATCTGGACGATCCTGGTGTACCTCCTGATCACGGCAGCGCTGACCACTCAGGCCGGCCGTCTCGGCGACATGTGGGGACGCGGCCGGGTCTACAATGTCGGCTTCGCGATCTTCACGGTAGGTTCGGCCACCTGCGGCTTCGCGCCGACCGCGGAGGTGCTCATCGCGTCCCGCGCCGTTCAGGCACTGGGGGGGGCCGTGATGTTCGCCAATTCCGCCGCCCTGATCGCGTCGGTCTTCCCCCCGGAGCGCCGGGGGCGCGCGTTCGGCTACATGTCGTTCGGCTGGGGGGTCGGCGCGATCTTGGGGATCCTGTTGGGGGGTGTGATCACGACCGCCCTCGGTTGGCGCTACATTTTCTTCATCAACATCCCGATCGGGATCGTCGCGGTGCTGCTCGGGTGGCTAACCCTTCCGGCGGGCCGTCGCGAGCCGGCCCATTTCGACCTCGCGGGTTTCGTTCTCTTCTCCGGGGCGCTTGCGCTCATCTGCTACGGTGCCATCGAGGTCGCCTCGTACGGGACGTCGGTCACGAACCTCGCGTACGTCGCCGCGGGGCTCCTCGTGATGCCGCTGTTCGTCGCGCTGGAACTACGAACGCCGTTTCCGATGGTCGAGCTCCGACAGCTCCGCGACCGCTTGTTAGGGTTCTCGTTGTTCGCGGGCTTCCTGCAAAGCCTCGGATACCTTTCGATCGTCTTCCTCCTCACGATGTACCTCCAGGGCCTCCGGGGGCTCACCCCACTCAACGCCTCGCTGCTCCTCGTTCCGGGCTACCTGGTGGGGGCACTTCTCGGTCCCTTCATGGGTCGTCGCGTGGACCGGTTCGGCCCCCGTGCTCTCGCCACCCTCGGCATCCTCTGCATGGTCGTCGCCGTCGGCGCCTACTCGCTGCTCGACCTCAACTCCTGGCTCGGGTGGATCCCGCTCATTTCGGTGGTCAGCGGCCTGGGTACCGGGATGTTCTACCCTGCCAACTCGACCGCGATCATGTCCCGAACAGCTCCGGGGACGTTCGGGTCGATCAGCGGACTACGCGGAACCCTCACGAACATGGGGACGCTGCTCAGCTTCGTCTTCACCCTATCGATCGCGTCGGCGAGCATCTCTCGACAGACGGCGTTCGAAGTGTTCCTCGGGTCGAGCAACCTCACCGGAGGCATCAGCGCCGGCTTCCTGACCGGGATCCATGCCGCCCTGGTCGGGTCGGCGATCATTCTCCTGGCTGCGGCCGCCCTCTCGTGGTCGCGAGGCCCATCCGTCCCCCACGAACTGCCCCGGAGCCGAGGGGCTGGTCCCACCGAAGACCGACGGGTTCCGTAGCCTTCCTCGGTCGGGGTTCCCACGGCCCCCGGGGTCAGCGCTGTCGGACGTGGAGGGCGCGCCAAAGCCGCGTCGCATCCCGAAGTATCCTCTCGTGGTCAAAGGCGAGAGGTCGAGCCGACTCTACCGGCACCCACTCGGCAGAAGCCGCATCATCATGCCCGACAGGGACTCTCGGCCGGCCTCGCATCAGGAAGGCGACCGTCGTCGTGGGTTTCCGGGGGTCCCGGTGAGGACCAGAATACACCCCGACGATCTTCCACGGACGACCGGCAAGGCCGGTCTCTTCGCGAAGCTCCCGAACGACCGCCTGTTCCACGGTTTCACGTAGTTCGACGAACCCACCGGGGAAGGCCCAGTTCCCGCGAAAGGGAGGGCGCGCCCGCCGGACCAGCAGGACCCGGTTTCGCCAGAGCCAGACCGCGTCCACGGTCAGCGCCGGGTTCTCGTAGTGACGCGCCACGGGCGGGCGAAACGCCGCCCATGGTAATAGGAGACACTTCGGGCGAACGGCGAGATCGGGGTCGGGTTCGGGGGTTCGCTCATAAGGATTAAGTCGGTAGGCCGGGTCGCACGCGCCGATGAAGATCCTCCGAAGCAAAGCCCCGCTGCGAGTCAGCTTCGCGGGCGGTGGCACGGACGTCTCCCCCTACCCCGAAGAGAAAGGGGGGGCGGTACTGAACTGCACGATCGACAAGTTCGCATACGTCACGCTCGAGGCGGTCCCGGATGGGGCGGGGACGACCGCGGTCGAGTCGCTCGACTACAACATGACCCTCAACTTCGAACGTCCGTCCGACCTGGTGTACAACGGCGACCTGGACGTGGTCAAGGCGTCGTTGAAGGTCCTTCGACCCGGGCCGGGCGGCGCCACGCCGAGAGATTCCCTTCGGCTGTTCCTGCACTCCGACGCTCCTCCCGGAACCGGGCTCGGCACGTCGTCGACCATGTGTGTGGCCCTCGTCGGAGCGTTCCAGCATTATCTGCGCGAGCCGTGGACCTCGTACGAGGTCGCCGAGCTCGCCTACCGGATCGAGCGGGAGGAGCTTGGTCTCAAGGGCGGCCGGCAGGACCAGTATGCGGCCGCGTTCGGAGGGTTCAATTTCATGGAATTTACCGGGACGAAGACCATCGTGAACCCGCTGCGGATCGACCCCGAGGTCGTGAACGAGCTCGCCTACCGCCTGCTCCTCTGCTATACGGGAACCGGTCACTACTCGAACGACATCATCGAGCGGCAGCAGCGAAGCTATTCGGAGAAGCGAACCGATACGGTCACGGCGTTGGACGCCACGAAACAGCTTGCCATCGACATGAAGAACGAGCTCCTTCGCGGCGACCTGGACGAGATGGGACGTCTACTCGACGAGGGGTGGCGGCACAAGAAGCAGTTTACCGAAGGGATCTCGAACGAGCGGATCGATACACTGTACGACCGGGCCCGGGAGGCCGGAGCCCTGGGCGGCAAGATCCTGGGCGCCGGCGGAGGCGGGTACATCCTGCTGTTCTGCGACTTCGCCCGTCGCGCCAAGGTGGCGAAGGCCGTCCAGGACGCCGGCGGTCGGGTCACGGATTTCTCGCTCGAGATGAACGGCCTCCAGACGTGGTCGGTACTTTCTCCCTCCTGAAGGCGGAGGACGACCACGGCACCTTCGTCCTCCGGAGAAGCGCCGTCGACGGGGCCGGTGGTCTCAGTCGTCCTCGCGACCCTGAACGAACGGGAGAACCTTCCGCTTCTCCTTGACCGCCTTTGGAGGGTCCCCCTACCCCCGTTCGAAGTACTGATCGTCGACGACGGCAGCACGGACGGCACTCGGGAGTTTCTCCGCAGCACGGCGGCTGCGGAGCCGCGTCTTCGACCGATCTGGCACGAAGGGAAGCAGACGACACTGCGGGCCCAGTGCCAGGGGATCGCGGAATCGCGGGGGCGGTTCGTCTTCGTGATGGATGCGGACCTCCAACATCCGCCCGAGGTGCTCGCCGAGATGCTCCGGGCGCTCGAGGAAGGCGCGACGCTCGTGGTCGGAAGTCGGTACGCCCGCGGCGGATCGGCCGGGGCCCGCGACGCGGTTCGAGCGACGATCTCGAGGGGGGCGGAGATCACCGCAAAGATATTCCTCGCCGAGGCGCGACCTCTCACCGATCCTGTCTCGGGGTTGTTCGGCTTCCGTCGGGAGATCTTCCAGCCGCTCGACCGGGCGTGGCGGGGGTACAAGCTTCTGCTGTTCCTCCTCGTGATGGCGCGAGGAACGTCGGTGACCGAGGTCGGGTTCCGGTTCGAACCTCGAGGCAGTGGGGCGAGCAAGGTGACCCAGAACACCCGCTTCATCCGGTACTTCCTGACGGAGCTCCTGCTCGCACGCCGCCTCGAGACCTCGCTCGCCCGCCGTCGGTGAACCTACGCGTCCGACCCGCTACGACCGCTGGATCCCTGAGCAAATTCTATAACGGAACGGATTCGTCCCTGCGGACGTAGGCCCGCCACGCCCGCCGGCGGTTGCCGTCAGATCAGGTCCTTCTCGAACCGGGGGTCCCAGCGATGCGAGTCCTCATCACCGGTGGTTCGGGCTTCATCGGCCGGTACCTCGCCCAGGAAGCGCGCGAACGGGGCCATGACGTGGTCGCCACCTATCTGGCGGGGGCCGAACTCGAAACCCGTCCCCCGCCCCCCACAGGCGTTCGGTGGGAGCAGCTCGATGTTCGCGACCGGGTCGACGTCGACCGGCTGGTCGAGACCGTGCGGCCCGATGCGGTCTTCCACCTGGCCGCCCAGGCGTACGCTGCGAAGGCGTGGCAGGCCCCGGCCGAGACCTTCGACACCAACGTTGCCGGCACGATCCACCTGTACGAAGCGCTTCGGAGGTCCCCCGCGCGGGAGGGCGTGTTCCTCGCCTCCTCGGCCGCCGCGTACGGTACGACCGAGCGGCTTCCGACCACGGAGGAGGCGCCGCTCCAGCCGGTGAATCCGTACGGAGTGTCGAAGGCGTGCCAGGACATGCTTTCCTGGCAGTATTCGACCAACTTTGGGATGCGGATCGTTCGCGGCCGGCTTTTCATCACGACGGGTCCGGGAAAGACCGGCGACGCGCTCAACGACTTCGCTCAGCGCGTTGCCCGCCTCGAGCGTGCGCGAGCGCCGGGGAAGTTACGGGTCGGGAACCTGGACGTACGCCGCGACATCTCGGACGTCCGGGACGTGGTCCGTGCGATCTGGACCGTCTTCGAGCGGGGCGAGCCGAAGCAACCGATCAACATCGGGGCGGGCGAGAGCTTCTCCATCCGGGAGGTCGCCGAACTGCTGGTCCGGGCCGCCGATGTACCGATCGAGCTCGAGCGCGACCCGGAGCTCCTCCGGCCGACCGATGAGCCCGACATCCGTTCCGACATCTCGAGACTGCGCGCGCTCGGATATTCGCCGACGATCCCGATCGACCGAACGGCGAAGGATTCCCTCGATCACTGGCGGGAGTTCCTCCCGGAGCAGGGGTCGGAAAGCGCCCCGGCCCCCGCGAATTCAGGCAATCCGGCCTTCCGATAGTATCTAAAAGGGCAACCAGCCCTTCTCGCATCCATGAGCACCACCCCCGGTACCCCGTTCGTGCCGCGCCACCCCGAAGGAGTCGGCCTTCCGCCTCCGGACTCTCCGGGAGGTCTCGCGATCGCCGGGGCCATTACCCTGGGAGCCGCCTACATCCTCGTGTTCGTTGGGGCGTATTCGGCCCTCTCGGCGGAGGCCCTGTGGGTGGTGACGCTGAGTCTTCTCCTCGGGGTGATCGTCTCGATGTTCCTGGTGAGCATGGTCGCCTCCGACCGCGCTCGCGCGGAGGCGTTCGAGCTCGATTTTGCACGCACGGTCGAGGCCCACCACTCCGCCGGGGTCACCCTCGTGGAGACGAGTCCCCTCGGCGGGATCCTGAGCCAGTTCGCCCAATCCGCGCGCGCGCAACGCCGAGCCGCTCGAGAACACACCTACGCCGCGACCCCGGCGCTGTACTCCACAGCGCTCGCCCTCGCCGCCACCCTTCTGGTCGGCCTCGCCGACGTGGGGGGTGCGGCTCCGGATGTGGTCGGCCTCGCCCTGGTGCTCGAGCTGGGGGCGTTCACCCTGCTCGCGCTCACTGCAGGAGCACTGGCGCTGTCGGTCGGCCGGAACACGGACGTTCGAGGGTTCGACGTGATCGTGCTGCGGCGCTGGTCGAGCGTTTCCCGTCCAACGTTCCCGTTCACGGCCGCGGTGTCGGAGATCCCTTGGGCGCTGAACGAACCGCCCGCGACGGGTGCGGTGTTCCCCTGGAGCGAAACCGCTCCGTAGCGCGGGGTTGGCCGCGGGGTCAACTCGAGTTAACTCGGCGATAAAATATGCCCGCCGGGCACTCCGGTGGGAACGGTTCCCATGTGGGTGTACGTGATCACAGCGTCGCCCTGCGGAGTAACGGAAACCGTGGCGTGCGCCGTGGCCCGGGCGGTCAATTGGTCGTACGAGCATCGCGTTCGGGCCGCCGACGAAGCCGATCCGTCGGAGATCCGGACCCCGGCCGTCGTCTTCCTCGGCGGTCCGACCCACCGCCGGGAGATGGGCCAGTCGCTGCGAGGGTTCCTCGACCGGATGCCGGACCGGATCCTGACCCAATGCCTGTTCGCCGCATTCGACACGCGGTTCCACGATTCACCGATCGTCACCGGTTCCTCCGCCCGTCACATCCAGCGGGCGATCGAAGCACGGGGCGGACGCAATCTCGTTCCGGGCGAGAGCTTTTTCACGACCCGGCGCGACGGACCTCTCCGCCTCGGCGAGCCGGAGCGGGCCCGCGTCTGGGCGAGCACGGTGATCTCCGCGGCCGTCCGCGACCTGCACGACGTCGAGGTGCGGCCCGGTTCGCTGACCAGCTCGGCCGCGCCGACCTGGGAAGAGGCGCTGACCGTCGCGCCCGTGGTGGAATAAGTGGGTCCCGGGACCCGGTTACGGGTCCATCTCCTCCAAGAGATACCGTGGGAGCGGAACGCCGGCGCGTTCCGCTACGGCGCGGCTCGCCGGGCGCCAATCGGTTTCGAGAAACCCACACGGCTTTCCCGAAACGACCCGGCTGTCGGCTCGAATGTGGAGCGCCCGGTCGCTTCGGTCGACGATCCGCGCCGCGACGGAATGGGTCACCCCGACACGGGGCAACCGGTCCGAGGTGTACGAGATCGGACCCGCACTGACCCAGACCTTTCCCCCGAAGGTGAGCGCAGCCCAATACGACGCCTCGTAGAGCGCCATGAAGTGCAGACCATGATGGAACAGGGTCGGCCAACCGATCTCGTCCGGACGGGGCGTGAACTCACCTCGAACTTCGTCTTTCCCGTCTTCGGCCACCTCACGCCGGAATGAGAGCCGGAGGCCGCGAGGGTGGTTCGGTCCGCATCCAAAGCAGGGATTCTCCGGTGGATTTTCGAGCGCGGCCATCGTACGCGGGGACGGCCGAACGGCTCATGGCGTTTCAGGAGGACGACCAGCCCCGACTGAGTCACCCGTATTACGGGGACGGCTCGGGAGGGTCGGGGGCCATCGGGACCACACACGAGCGGCGGTCGGAGCTCACGTTCGCCCAGAACAAGGTCACGAGCGAACCGACGAAGGGGAGCGCCGAAAGCACACTGAACGGGGTGCCGGGGAAAAGGTATCCCCAGAACAGCAGGCCCACGAACCCTACGAACAACACACCGGCCAGCAGGTCGGCCGCGGTGTCCGAGATCGACCTCGTCATCGACATTGTTTCGGTCACGGCGGTGGGTCCCGGATTTCGGGCCCGCTAACTAACGGTTTCGGACGCCCCATGGGGGTGCCGGAGCATTCCGTGGGGCCATGCGAGTGGCGGACCAGGACGCCCGAGACTTCGACCCGACCGCGGGGTCAACTGTCCTTGACCCCGAGTAGATGCGCTTCTACGGGAGTCGCCTCTCCATGGAAGCCGCGCCACTCCCCGTTTCCGCCCCGTCGGCCCCGGACCGGGCCAAGCCCGCCCACCTTCCGCGCGTTCGCGGAATGGACATCCTGGACACGCCGTTGCTCAACAAGGGGACCGCGTTCTCCTACGAGGAGCGGACCCTGCTCGGGCTCCACGCCCTTCTCCCCCCCCAGGTCGAGACGCTCGACCAGCAGGTCGTCCGCGCGTACGAAGCGTATGCGCGAAAGACCGACGACCTCGAGCGGCACATCTACCTGAGGGCGCTCCAGGACAACAACGAGGTGCTGTTCTACCGCCTCCTCCTCGACCACTTGGAGGAGATGACGCCGGTCGTCTACACGCCGGTCGTCGCCGCGGGATGCCAGGAGTTCAGCCACATCTATCGGCGACCCCGGGGGTTGTTCATCTCCTACCCGCTTCGCGAGTCGATCGTCGAGCTACTGCGGCACCGGCCCAGCCCCGAGGTCGACGTGATCGTGGTCACCGACGGGGAGCGTATCCTCGGGATCGGGGACCAGGGTGCGGGTGGCCTCGGAATCCCGATCGGGAAGCTCTCCCTCTATACCCTGTTCGGCGGGATCGCCCCGGAGCGGACCCTTCCGATCGTGCTGGACGTCGGCACCAACAACCCCGACCGGCTGAAGGACCCGGAGTATCTCGGCTGGCGCCACGACCGCGTCACCGGTCCCGAGTACGACGCTTTCATCGAGCAGTTCGTTCGCGCGGTGCGGCAGGAGCTCCCCGGGACGCTCCTCCAGTGGGAGGATTTCGGTGTGGAGCACGCCCGGCCGATCCTCGAGCGATACCGCGGACAGATGTTGACGTTCAACGACGATATCCAGGGGACGGGAGCGATCACGCTCTCCGTGCTTCTCGCAGCGTCGGAGGTCACGGGAGTGCCGTTCACGGACCAACGGATCGCCATTCTAGGGGCCGGCTCGGCCGGGGTAGGCGTCGCGGACCTGCTGCGGGCCGCTCTTGTGACGGCGGGCCTTTCAGAGGCCGAAGCAAAGGAGCGCTGCTGGATCGTGAACCGCGGCGGACTCCTCACGTCCCGCCGCACCGACCTCAAGCCCGAGCAGTCCGTCTACGCGAAGTCGTGGGCGGAGGTCGGGGCCTGGGCGCGCGCTTCTCCGGAAAAGGTCAGTCTCGAGGAGGTGGTCCGGGAGGTCCACCCCACCGTTCTCATCGGCCTCTCCACGCTCAAGGGCGCATTCTCCGAGACGATCGTGAGGTCGATGGCTCGCTGGGTCTCCCGCCCCGTGATCCTTCCGCTCTCGAACCCCACCGCCAAGTCGGAAGCCGTCCCCGAGGACCTCCTCCGGTGGACGGAAGGACGGGCGATCGTGGCGACGGGGTCGCCGTTCGCCCCGGTCCACATGGGCGATGCGGTCCACGAGATCGCCCAATGCAACAACGCGTACATCTTCCCCGGACTCGGACTCGGGCTGGTCGCGGGACGGTGCCGGCAGGCGACGGATGCGATGTTGCTCGCCGCCGCACGAGCCCTCGCGGCTCGCTCACCGGCCCGGGAGAACCCGCACGCTCCCCTTCTCCCGTCGCTGCGCGCCCTGCGGGACGTCGTGGAGGAGATCGCGCTCGCCGTGGCCCGTGAAGGGCAACGGAGCGGGCTCGCCCCGGCAATGTCGGCGGAGGAGCTTCGCACCCGGATCCGAGAGGCCCGGTGGAACCCGGAGTATCCGGTATACCAGTAAGCCCCCCGATCCGTCCGATCCGAGCGAGAGACTATCTGGCCGGGCGGAGTCGCTCGGAGCCGGTGAGAGTCTCGTGCCCGAGCGCAGTGAGAGCCGTCCGCGGCCTCCCCGCACCGGTCGGCGCTCGAAGCACCGCCCGTCCCGCCCCCCTCGCCCGAAGTCCGTTCCGACCGGGTCGGTCGGGTATCTCCGGATCGAGATCGACCTCGTTCACGAAGCGTTCTTTCGTCGCTCGTTCCCGCTGCTCCAGAGATTCGAGGAGGTCTTCCGGGAACGCGAGGTTGTGGAGGTCGAGGGACTGCTCCGCCTGGTCGCGTCGGTCCTCCATGCACTCGCCCCCCGGGGATTTTCCCGCGTCGACCACTGGGAGGCGCGGCCCGGAGGATGGCTGCCGCTTCCCGAACCCGCCCACGAGCGACTGACGGAACCGGTCGGGCACCTCCTCCGGGCGCTGGAGAGCCCGTCGTGGGAGATCGTCGCCGAGGCGAGGTCGTTCGCCGTGCGTCTCTCCGGTCCGGGCTCGACCCGCGCGGACGTCACGGTGCGTCGTGTCCATCGCGAGCACGGGCACGCCATCACGGTCGAGCTCTACGGACCGGTCCCTCCGCCGACACTGCGCGGCATCGAAACCGCCCTTCGGGAGAACCTTGCGATCGTCCGCCTTCGGGTCGCCCGGGGGGCGACGCTCCTGGGTCGGTCCACCGCACCGTGATGTAGTCGCGCGGTTCCCTTCCCCCGAATGCTCGAGCTGTACCTTCCGGCGCTCCTTGTGGCGTTCCTGATCACCGTTCTCGAGATGACCGAGGTCGTCGCTCTCGTCTTCGCTCTGGCGGCGGACCACTCCACGGTTCGCACGGGCGCCCTTGGGGCCGTGGGAGGGACTGCCGTGGTCGCGGGGATCGCCCTCGGTTTCGGCGCGCTGCTGATCTCGTTCCCCCGGGCGTATCTGCTCTGGGCATCCGCGGCGGTACTGGCCGCGTTCGGAGTCTTCCTTTTCCGCAGCACGCTGCGCACGTACCGGCGTCGCCAGGCCGCTCGCGCGGGGAGCGCACCCACGCCCCCGGGCCATTCCGCCGCCCAGTTCGCGGGTGGTTTCTCGGTGGGAGCGGTCGAGGCCACCGAGACGGTCGTGGTGCTGCTGGCGCTCGCCGCCGCCGGTTACGGCCTCTCCGCCCTCGTCGGCGCCGTTCTCGGCGGGACCGTCCTCGTGATCGTGGCCCTCGTCGTGCACGACCGAATCCGCCGGATCAAGGTTCCCTGGCTCAAGCTGGGGGGCACGTCGGTAGTCTTCGCGTTCTCGGTCTTCTGGGGCGGAGAGGCCGCCGGGGTGGCGTGGCCGGGGGGCGATCTGTTCCTGCTGGTGCTGGCTGCCGTCGGCGTTCTGCTCGTTCGGGGCGGTGTGGAGCTGTTCCTTCGATTGCGACCGGCGCTCCCCGGGTCGCCTTCCTAACCGATCCGGTCGCCGGCGGTCCGGTGCCCGTTGCGGCCCGACCTCCGCGACGGTCGACGGGGCCGTGGCAGGAGCATCGTCCCTTCGGACGGGTCGCCGATCAGTTCTCCGCTTCCTCGCTCGAACTGCCAACCGACCCATGCGATCGTGACCGCATCCAGCTCGTCGTGGGTGAGGCGCCGGCGGTCGAGGTCGCCGCCGAGGCCGTTCTGTTGGAGGGCGCGCTGCAGCCGCCGTTCTCCGGCGTTCTTGCGCGGGAGCCCGAGAATGTCCTGGGCACCCCCCGGATACCCCTCGAGAACCCGGACCTTCCGGCGGCGGATCGCTCGGGCGAGCGCCATGCCCCGCACCGTGAGCATCCGCATCGGGCCAAGCGTCAGCGGGAAGAACGGCACCCTCCGGCGGAGCAGCTCACGGTCGCATTCGCGAAGGTGGGGTCCGGAGCGGTCTTCGATCGTCCGTCGTCCCCGGGGCAGCGAGAGCGGAGCGTCGATGACGACAAGGTCGGGGTTCGCGTCCGCTACGAACTGAAGGATCTCCCGGTCCGAATGAAGGACGGATGCCACCAGGCGGCGGCGGGACGTGAACCGACAGGCGCCGGTGTTGCGGTGGGAGGCCCCGGCGAGGTCGAGCCCGACGACCGGCACAGCACGGCGGGAAGAAGAGGCTCGAGCCGACACGGAGG
>Ga0335078_10001058_pt1 | contig 41943 bp, 36 predicted proteins | sample Lox_Sample_32_FD_206711 | JGI IMG/M metagenome (GOLD analysis project Ga0335078, IMG submission 206711) | Soil microbial communities from Loxahatchee National Wildlife Refuge, Florida, United States - Lox_Sample_3.2 | ecosystem: Environmental > Terrestrial > Soil > Wetlands | place: USA...
ATAGCTGCCATCCTGGTGCAATTCGGCGCGTGCGTCGGCGAAGTGTCCGAACGGCGGCACGGTATCGATCATGCCGAGTGCAACGCCCTGTCCGACCAGCCAAACGTCGGACGGCGGCGGTGGTAGGCCGCCGCCGCGGTCGATCGCGTTCTTGACCAAAGCGAGGCATTGATCGAGCCCGTAGCTGCCGTATTCCACGTCGTGCCCTACGTTATCGCCGGTCGAGATCATCGGATCGCCCGGCCGCACCGCGTTGCGGGTGCGAAATTCGATCGGGTCGATGTCGAGCTTACGGGCCAGTTCATCCATCGCCGATTCGACGGCAAAATTGGTTTGCGGCAGGCCGTAACCGCGAAACGCGCCCGCGGGCACGGTGTTGGTGTAGACCGCAAAGCCGTCGATTTTCTTGTTGTCGCATTTATAGACGCCGAAGCATTCGCCGCAGGCGTGAAACAGAACCGCGGGGCCGTGATTGCCGTAAGCCCCAGTGTTGGAGACGACATGCATCTGCAACGCGGTAAGGCGGCCGTCGCGCCGGGCCCCCGCCTTGATCCGCACCTGCATCGGGTGCCGGGTGGTGGCGCCGGTGAATTGTTCCTCGCGCGTGAACTCGAGCTTGACCGGCTGCCCGGTTTTCAGCACCGCGAGCGCGACGATGTCTTCGACCAGCATTTCCTGCTTAGCGCCGAAGCCGCCGCCCATCCGTTCGCAGAACACCCGCACCTTCGTCGGATCGAGATCGAACAAAGCAGCGATCGCGCGCCGCGCCAGAAACGGCGTCTGCGAGCTTGACCGGATTGTGAGCCTCTGCGCCTCGTCGAGCCAGCCGATGGCGCAATGCGTTTCCAGATGGGCGTGTTGGACGCGCTGGGTGATGTAGGTGCCTTCATACACGACGTCGGCCTGTGCAAATCCTTCGTCGACGTCACCGACATGGCCGTGGACTTCGCCGGCGATGTTGCGCTTCGGGTCAACAATGCGGGAATCCGGGCCCTTGTCATGGATGACTGGCGCGCCCGGCTGCATCGCTTGTTCCGGATCGAACACTGCGGGAAGCAATTCGTATCCAACGTCGAGCCTGCGGCACGCGGCTTCCGCCGCTGCTTCGGTGTCGGCAACCACCGCCGCAACGCGCTGGCCGACAAAGCGCACGATTTGGTCAAGCAACGCGGTATCATCCGGATCGCTGCTTTCGATCTCATGCCGGGCGGTCGAATAGAGTTTCGCCGGCGCGTCTTCCCAGGTCAGCACCGTGCGCACGCCGGGCACTGCCAACGCGTCGTCCTTACGGATCGATTTGATGCGTGCATGCGCGTGCGGCGAGCGGAGCAGCTTCAGATGCAAGAGTCCGGGTGGCGAAAAATCGAGCGTGTAGCGCGCGGCGCCGCTGATGACCGCACGCGCCGCCGGCGCCGGCACGCTGCGGCCGCAAGCGTCGCCGGCTTCGGCTTGCTCGATCGCGTGCACGCCGCGGATGGCATTTTCGATCGCGCCATAGCCGGTGCAGCGACAGATGTTGCCCTTGAGCGCCCAGGGCAGATCCTGCCGCTGCGCCTGATTGAGGCTCGCGGCCGTGATGATCATGCCCGGCGTGCAGAAGCCGCACTGAAAACCCTGCGCCTGCAGAAACGCCTGCTGCATCGGATGCAGCTCGCCGTTTTTCGCCAGGCCTTCGATCGTGGTGATCGGACGATTCTCGGCGCGATAGGCCGGAAACAGGCAAGAGTGCACCGGGTCGCCGTCGACCATCACGGTGCAGGCGCCGCAATCGCCGGCGTCGCAGCCTTTCTTCACGCCAAAGCATTCAAGCTCGCGCAGAAACGTGCGCAGACACTGGCCGGGACGAGGCGCTACGGCGTGGCTCTTGCCGTTGACCAGGAAAGTCATGCTGGGGCCGCGCCATTGCCGCCGAGTTCGATGCGAATTTCTTCGGCTAATTGCAGTGTCACATGCCGCCGCCACGACGGCGCGCCGTGCAGGTCGTTGTAATAGGCGCCGCGCGGAATTGTCTTTTCAAGCGTGTCGCGCAACGCGGCGCGCGATGGCAGATTCGAAAACGACAAACGCACCGGACGCGGGGTGGCCGCCGTCACGATCAAACAAAATCTCCCATCGTCCGGTGACCGCGTTCCGATCAGGAGCGCGCCCGAACGGCCGAGCGGACTCAGAGCGATCTGACGGAACGCGGTGCGGCGGCGCAGCGCCGCAAGCGGCAGGTCGATGGCGCGAAGGAGCTCGCCCGGCTGCAGCGCGTTACGCTGTGGCGCCCGGACAAAATCTGTAACGGGTATGCGCCGCTGGTTCCCTTGCGGAGTCCAGATTACGCAGACGCCGTCGAGGGCGGCGGTCAGCGAGATCATCGGGCCTGCCGGCAGCGCCATACAGAGATTGCCGCCGACCGTCGCCGCGTTCCAGATCTTGAATGAAGCGAGAAACGAACGGCAGCATTGGTTGACCAGATGTGCTGCGATCCAGTTGGCGGGAAACGCCATGCCGTCCAGTTCGGCGATCTTGCAAGTGGCGGCGATGCGCAAGCCTTGTTCGCTCGGTTCCAGTGGGATCCAGCCGAGGTCGGCGATGTCGATGAGCCGCGAGACTTTCAGCTGCGGTTCTGAGAACAGCCAGGTTCCACCGGCGAGCCAGGCGTCGCCCACGCTCCAAGCCGGCAGTTCGGCGCGTTGGCGCGGTCTTGCGATTTCGGTGATGGTGTTGAGATCCATTCATTGGGCGTTGCACGATTCATGCCGCGCCAAATGTCGGGGATCGCAGTCGAAGCCGTATCGAAGACAGGAGCTAAGTGCATTAAACCACTGGCAAATTGCTTGCCTTGGTTTATTTGTTGTGCGCAAATGCCGCTTCGCTAGGCAAAGTGTGCGGCACCGGCATCATGGCAAGAAACGTCCTGCAATTTCGGCGCAACGGCCGCGATGTTCGCATCGGCGAATTTTCGCCGCGCGCGACCGTGCTCGACTGGTTGCGTTTGCAGGAACGCGCGACCGGCACCAAGGAAGGTTGCGCGGAGGGCGATTGCGGCGCCTGTGCGGTCGTGGTGGTGCGGGAACGTGACGGTCGCATGATCTACGAGCCGGTCAATTCCTGCATCACGCTGCTCGGTCAACTCGATGGCGCCGAACTGATTACGGTCGAAGACCTTTCAGACGACGGCACACTGCATCCGGTTCAGCAAGCGATGGCCCGGCAACACGGTTCACAGTGTGGCTTTTGCACCCCCGGCATCGTCATGAGCCTGTTCGCGCACTATCACGAGTGCGACGGCATCACCAGCCGGGAAAAAATCAACGACGTGCTGGCGGGGAATTTGTGCCGCTGCACCGGCTACCGGCCGATCGTGGATGCCGCGATTGAAGTGTGCAACGGCGCTGATGACCGCTTCAGCAGAAACGTCGCGGCGCGTTTACAGGCGCTGCGCAAGCTCGACGACAATGGCGATTTGTTTGTCGGCGATAATGATTCATTCTTTGCCGCGCCCGCGAGCGAGCAATCGTTGGCGCAACTTTATGCGAAATATCCCGACGCCACGATCGTCGCCGGCTCGACCGACGTCGGGCTGTGGATCACCAAAAAACTCACCCCGTTGCAAAAAATCATTCACGTCGGCCGCGTCGCCGAGTTATCCGAAATCAAGGAGACCGCCGCCGGTTACGAACTCGGCGCCGTCATTTCGCTGGCGCGGGCTACGCCCGTTCTGGGCGCGATTGACCCCGACATCGCAGAAGTGCTGCGGCGTTTCGGCTCGATTCAGGTGCGCGCCTGCGGCACCGTCGGCGGCAACATCGCCAACGGCTCACCGATCGGCGATTTGGCGCCGATGCTGATCGCGCTCGGCGCCAGTGTGGAGTTGCGCCACGGCGACAAAATCCGGCAGCTTCCGCTGGAAAATTTCTTTCTCGCCTATGGCAAACAGGATCGGGCGCCAGGCGAATTCGTCCGTCGCTTGCTGGTGCCGAAACTGGCAGCGGCCACGTACTTTCGCGCTTACAAGATCACCAAACGCACCGACGAAGATATTTCCGCAGTGCTTGCGGCGTTTTGCCTGAAAGTCGAGGGCGGTCGTATCAGCGACGCCAAGGTCGCATTCGGCGGCATGGCCGGGATTCCGAAACGCGCAAAGGCCGTCGAAGAGACTTTGCGCGGGCTATCGCTCACCGAGACCCAGCGCTGGCACTTGGCGGCTGAGGCTATCGGCAAGGACTTCACGCCGCTGAACGATCTACGCGCCAGCGCGGCCTATCGCAGCCGCGTCGCCGCCAATCTGGTCATTAAAGCGCTCGCCGAAATCGCCGGCGCCGGCGCAAACGTCACGCGCATCGCGGATCGCCGGATGGTTGCCGATGCCGCTGAATGAGGACGACGTATTAGAGGCGCCGCTGCGCCACGTCTACAAGCCGCTGCCGCATGACAGCGGCGCCAAGCACGTCCAGGGTGCGGCCGAATATATCGATGACATTCCCGAACCGGCAGGAATACTGCATGTTGCCGTCGGCGGCTCGCCCGCAGCGCGTGGGAAAATCCGCAGCATTGATCTGACTGAGGTGCGAAATTCTCCGGGCGTCGTCGCCGTCATTTCGGCGACGGATATACCGGGAAAAAATGATATCTCGCCGGCGAGCGCGGATGAGCCCGCGTTTGCACAGACCGAAGTTCTGTTCCATAGCCAGCCGGTGTTTGCCGTCGCCGCGACCTCGCGCGACGCCGCGCTCCGCGCGGTGCTCCGCGGCAAAATCGACATCGACATAGAGACGCCAAACGTTTCGGTCGAGCAGGGCAGGGCGGCCGGCGAGACCGTGCTGCCGGATTACGCCTTCATCAATGGCGACGTCGCCAGTGCGCTGGCCGCAGCGCCGTTACGGCGTGCCGGAAAAATCCGCATCGGCGGTCAGGAACATTTTTATCTGGAAGGCCAGGTTGCGCTCGCCGTGCCCGGCGAGGACGGCGCGGTGCTGGTGTATTCGTCGACACAACACCCGAGCGAAGTCCAGCACATTGTAGCGCGGGTTCTCGCGCTGCCGGATTCGTTTGTGACTTGCCGGGTCCGCCGCATGGGCGGCGGTTTTGGCGGCAAGGAAACGCAGGCGACCCAATGGGCGGTGATTGCGGCGCTGGCGGCGCGCGTCACCGGTCGGGCCTGTAAGCTCCGGCTCGACCGCGATGCCGACATGGCGATGACCGGCAAGCGGCACGATTTCGCAGTCGACTATAAAGTCGGCTACGAGCCAAACGGCCGTATCCGCGTGGTCGATATCGATTTCGATGCACGCTGCGGCTGCTCCGCGGATGTCAGCATCGGTGTAGTCGACCGCGCCATGTTCCATGCCGACAACACTTATTTCCTTCCCGAATTCCGGATCAATTCGCGACGCGTCAAGACCAACACCGTGTCGAATACCGCGTTCCGCGGCTTCGGCGGCCCGCAAGGAATGATGGCCATTGAGCGCGTGATCGACGCGATCGCCTGGCAACTCGGCCTCGACCCGCTTGATGTGCGCAAGGCCAATTTCTACAGCCCCGGGCGAGACGTCACGCCTTACGGACAGACCGTCGAAGATGCCGATGTCGGCTTACGCCTGATCGAGCGACTGGAGCGCACGTCGGGCTATCGCGCGCGGCGTAACGAAATCAAGGAATGGAACGCCCGCTCACCGATTTTGAAGCGCGGTATTGCGCTGACGCCGGTGAAATTCGGCATTTCTTTTACGCTGACGCATCTCAATCAGGCCGGCGCGCTGGTCCACGTCTATCAGGACGGATCGGTCCACCTCAATCACGGCGGCACCGAAATGGGCCAAGGCCTGTTTCAGAAAATCGCGCAGGTGGCGGCGGAAGAATTCGGCATCGGTCTCGATCGCGTCCATATCACCGCAACCTCGACCGACAAAGTGCCGAACACGTCGGCAACGGCCGCATCCTCCGGCACCGATCTCAACGGCATGGCGGTGCAAAAGGCGGCGCGCGATATCAAAGCGCGCCTGACGCGCTTTGCCAGCGAGACCTGGAACGTCTCCGAGGATCTCATTTCCTACCGCGACGATCGGGTGTTCATTGGCAACGAAAGCATTCCGTTCGGCGAACTGACCAAGAAGGCGTACGGCGCGCGCGTGCATTTGTCGGCGGCCGGTTTTTACAAGACGCCGAAGCTGCATTGGGACCGTGACAAGGGCAAAGGCCGGCCGTTTTTCTATTTTGCCTATGGCGCCGCCTGCAGCGAAGTCGTGATCGATATCCTGACCGGCGAGATGAAGGTCCGTCGCGTCGACGTCCTCCACGACGTCGGCAGCTCCATCAATCCGGCCATTGACATTGGCCAGATCGAGGGCGGCTTCGTTCAGGGGATGGGCTGGCTGACGACCGAGGAACTTGTCTACGACGACAAAGGTCGTCTTCTCACCCACGCACCCTCAACTTATAAGATTCCGGTTGCGGGCGACGTGCCGGCGGATTTCCGCGTGGCGCTCTTCGACGACAGCAACCGCGAAGATACGATTTACCGCTCCAAAGCCGTCGGCGAGCCGCCTTTGATGCTGCCGATTTCGGTGTTCGCCGCGATCGCCGATGCGATACACTCGGTGCGTCCCGGCAACGGCGTCGCGTTGGACGCCCCGGCAACGCCGGAAGCGATCCTCAACGCGATCGGTCCGGTCGATGCGGTGTCCCTGCTAGCGCCGCTCGCGGAAGGGCACAAGGCGTAAACTGGACGTGAGATGGCGAAAGTTTGGGCCCGGATTAGGCAAACGATCGAGCGGCACGGGGCGGCCGGGCTGATTAGCGTGATCGGTGCCGCCGGATCGGTGCCGCGCGAGTCCGGCGCCCGCATCGTGCTGCAGCCGGACGGCGGATTTTTCGGCACCATTGGCGGCGGGCGTTTGGAATATGAGGCGCTTGCGGCGGCGCGCGCGGTGCTTGCTGCCGGCCGCGGCGAGGCGCAATTCCGCGACTGGCCGCTGGGGCCCAACCTCGGTCAGTGCTGCGGCGGCATGGTGAAAACGCTCACCGAGACGTTCGACGAAAATGACCTTGCGGTGGTGCGCCGCCTGGAGGAGATTGAAAAGGCCGGAGCCTTCGACGCCTTAGCCCGCCTCGGCGATGACGGTCGCGTCGTTCGCACGCCCGCGCCACCAGGAACAACAAACGAGGCCAGAGCGGCGACGGCCCCATTTAACAAAACATCATTTCATGAAAGCTTCGGCGAGGTGACGACGCCGGTGCTGTTGTTCGGGGCCGGTCACGTCGGCCGTGCCGTCGTGCTGGCGCTCGCACCGCTGCCGTTCGCGGTCCGCTGGATCGACAGCCGGACGGACCAGTTTCCGCAATATGTCCCGCAGAATGTCGTTACCGTCCGCACCGATGATGTCACGCTCGAATTGGACGAGGCGCCAAGTGACGCCATGGTGATTGTCATGACCCACTCGCATCCGCTCGATTTCGACATCGTGGCGGCGGCATTGCAACGCGAGACGTTCGAATATGTTGGTCTGATCGGCTCGGATACCAAGCGGTCGCGGTTCGCGAGCCAGGCCCGCCAGATCGGCATAACCGGCAGCCAGATCGGCCGTCTGGTCTGCCCAATCGGCATTCCGGAGATCCGTGGCAAAGAGCCCGCCACGATCGCCGCAGGTCTCGCCGCGCAGCTTCTCATCGTACGCGAACGTACCTCAGTTTCGCACGCCAGCCCGGCGATGCAGCCGGCATAATGCGATCGAAATGACGCTGCGCGGCCCGCGCAATTGGTCGGCGGGCCCGCAATTCACTTACCGCACTGTTGAATATTCTAAGCAGCGACCGTGTCGAGTTGCGTATCGAGCCCGACTTTCTCCCAAGCGGCCAAGTCTTTCAGCATCTGCTCAGCGTGCGTCTTCACAGCGGCAAAGGCGTCCGCGCCGAGCTGCAGGCGGAGCGGCGTCGTCTCGGCGTTGAGCGCGAGGTCAATCGCGCGCGCCGCCTTGTACGGATCGCCGGTCTGGGTGCCGTGCATGTTGCGGGCGAAGTCTCGGGTGCCGCCGACGATACTCTGATAAGTCTCCATGACCGGCATCTGCTTAAGCGCGTCGGCAGCAAAACCCGTCCGGAACGCACCGGGTTCGACGATCAGCACCTTGATACCGAACGGCGCCACTTCTTGCGCCAACGCTTCCGACATTCCTTCGAGCGCGAACTTCGAAGCGGAATAAGCGCCGACGCCGGCGAACGACGTCTGACCGCCGAAGCTTGAAATGTTGACGATGGCGCCGGCCCACTGCCGGCGCAGCAACGGCAGCGCTGCCCTGGTGACCGCGACCGTGCCGAAGAAGTTGGTCTCCATCAGCGCGCGGAGCTCGGCATCGGGCGTTTCTTCGATGGCGCCGATAATGCCGTAGCCGGCATTGTTGATGACGACGTCGATGCGGCCGAACCGGCTTACGGCGGCGGCAATCGCTTGTTCGGCTTCGCCGGGTACGGTGACGTCGAGCTTGTGCACGAGGACGCGGTCGGGTGCGGATGCAGCGAGCGCTTCGAGCTTGCCGACCGATCGCGCGGTCGCAACCACGTTGTAACCGCGGTCAAGCGCGTAACGGGCGAAGGCCATGCCGAAGCCCGAGGAGGCGCCGGTGATGAACCAGGTAGGTTTGGTCGAGGCCATGATCTGCTCCTGTGGTTTGGCCGCTGCGAGCGGCGTGAGCCGAAAGTGCCGCCAAACCCGCCAAACGATAAGCCAGTTTAAATCAGATGCATTATGCGATATCATGCATTAATGGACCGCGATCTGTTCGGTCATCTCCCGGTCGTCATCTGTGTCGCACGCCATTGCGGCTTCGCCGCCGCGGCCGCCGAACTCGGCATGAGTCCCTCTGCGGTGAGCCACGCGGTGCGCACCGTCGAGGATCGGCTCGGCGAGCCGCTGTTTGCGCGGACCACGCGCAGCGTATCGCTGACCGAAGCCGGCGCGCGATTTCTCGCCGGCGTCGGGCCGGCTCTCGATGACATCGGCAAGGCGGTCGAAGGGTTAACGGCGCGGCGTGGCGAAGTGACAGGATTGTTGCGGATCAACGCGCCGCGCATCGCGCTTGACCTGGCGCTGCTCCCGATACTGGCCAAGCTCGCTTGGCAGCATCCGCGGCTCACGGTCGAGGTGTATTCCAACGATGCCTACGTCGACATCGTGGCTCAGGGTTTCGACGCCGGTATCCGCCTTGGTGAGGCGGTGCAGCAGGACATGGTTGCACTGCGCCTCACCGGGCCGCTCAAATCCATTCTGGTCGCGTCGAAAGACTACATCGCGGCCAAGGGCGCACCGCGAACGATTGCAGATCTCCATCAACACAACTGCATCGGCTTCCGCATGACTGGCTCCGGCGGCATCTATGATTGGGAGCTGCGTGACGGCGATAAGATAATCGCGGTGAAGACCTCGGGCACGGCGCTGGTGACCGACGCCGGCCACGCGCGCGACCTGGCGCTCGCCGGGATCGGCATCGCCTACACGTTCGAGCCACTGGTGCGCCGACACCTGCGCGAAGGTCGCCTCAAGTCACTATTGCCGCAAAGCGCCGTCGAGGAGGATGGGTTGTTCCTTTATTACCCGCGCCGGGCATCGTTGGCGCCGAAGCTTCGGGCCTTCATCGATGTGGCAAAGGCTGTCGTCTCGCGTTGATCTACCCGGACATGACGCTTAGACTCATCAAACATGGCTGAGCGAGAGCTGAACGCGGCGTTTGTCAAGACGCGCGCCAAGGAACTGGGCGCCGATCTCGTTGGTATTGCCAGCGCCGCGACGCTTAATGCATTCCCGCCGGATCCGCGCTGGCCGCAGACGCCCGAGCGCATTTCGCCCTATTGCAAGAGCGTGATCGTGCTGGCGCAACGGATTCCTGCCGGCGCCTTCCGCTGCAAGAGCAATGTGCCGGTGCAATACATCGACATGCTGGTGCTGCGAAAAATGGACAAGGTGGCACATCGGCTCGCTGAAGAACTGGAAGATGCCGGCCATCCAAGCTTCGTCACCGCCGCACAGGAGACCGACTGGAAACTCAAGCGCGCCAGCTATGGCCGGCTGTCGACGCGGCATCTCGGCGTCGAAGCCGGCCTCGGCACGCTCGGCCTTGAAGTCAACATCCTGACGCCGGAGTTTGGGCCGCGGGTTTATCTTACCGGTGTTCTCACCGAGGTCGAACTCGAACCGGACCGGCCGCTGACCGAGCAGGTCTGCATCGGCGAATCCTGCAGCCGCTGCCTGCACGCCTGTCCCGTCGATGCGGTGCTGCATTTCGGCATCGACAAGCGCGCCTGCGCTACCGAAGCGCAGGAGTTCGGCTTTTCGACCATCCTGCAATTCTTCGAGCGTTTCATCGACCTGCCGCTGGTGGAGAAGGAGAAGCTCGCGTCTTCGCGCGACATTTTTGGCTTTTGGCAGGGGCTGCTTCGCGTCGTCGGCTCGTTCGGCGATTGTCCGCGCTGCCTTGCGGTCTGCCCGGTCGGCAACGATTACCACGCCCATCTCGCCGAGCTGCAAAAAACCATACCTGAAAAAACGCCGGCGAAAGTCGCGCTCGGCAAACGCTATCGCGACAATCGCCTGGAGGGCGCCGACGTCCCCGGCCTCAACGACTGGAACCGGCGCTGGGTCGGACCGGATGGTTATCAGGGCATCGTGGCGCGCCAGCTGCAGGACTTCAAAAAGCTGCAGCAAGAGCGAAAGCAGGCGGCACTTGCGACGGCCGACGACAACGACCGAGAATAAAGAATGGTCGCAGCATTCAAGCAGCCGCTCACTGCGGACGGCATCAAAGCAAGGGCCCGTGCGCTCGGTGCCGATCTGGTCGGTATCGCCGATGGCGCCAATCTGGAACGTCATCCACCGGATCCGCGTAATCCGCGCCGCCCCTCCGACATCACCGAACTCGATGGCGGCCGCGTCATCGTGCTGGCGAAGCGCATCAGCCGTGGCACTTCCCGGATCGCCGCCTGGAATGATCGCCATAAATATTACAATGACGAATTGGCGCTCTCACGGCTCGAGGAAGCTTCGCTCGAACTGGTCTACTGGCTCGAAGACAATGGCTATCCTGCGATCATTGTGCCGCCGACGCACGTTGATCCGTGGACTTATGACGGCGATCCGGAGCGGCATCTGACCACGCTGTTGTCGCTGCCGCATGCTGCGGTCGAGGCCGGCCTCGGTACGCTCGGCCTTAATCTGCAACTGCTGACGCCGGAATTCGGACCGCGCGTGCTGCTCACCGCGGTGCTCTGTTCGGTCGATGTGGCGTGCGACGGCAGGATGGAGACGGCGCTCTGCCTCGGGCCGAGCTGTGGGCGCTGCCTGAAGACTTGTCCTGCCGATGCCGTCGGGCATTGGACGCGCGATTGGCCGGCCTGCGACCGCTTCCGGTCGCCGCACGGTTTTACGCAATTAAGCGAGCATCTCACCCGCATCATCGTCGAACCGGACGCTTCGCGGCAAAAGGAGCTGGTTCGCTCCGAGGAAAGCTTCGATCTCTGGCAGAGCATTCTGCGCGGATCCGGAGTGATTACCGGCTGCCGCCGCTGTGCCGATGTCTGTCCGGTCGGCGCCGACTACGCGGCGATGCTAAGCGATGCGCTCGAAACGATCCCGGAAAATACGCCGGAGAAAGAGGCGCGCGCTGATGCCATGGCCGCGGAGGAAAAATCCGGCCACCTGCCGGATGCCTACGACGACCAGCGCCGCTGGATCGGCGCGTTGCCGCCGCGCGGCTCCTGATGCGTTGCTGATGTCATGACGCCGCTCGCGGAGCTGCCGAAAACCCGGACCGCGATCGAAGCGATTCAATCCGAAGGCAAGAAGCGGGCGCTCGCGCAGGCGCGCCGTGCACCGTTCTACCGCGGCAAGCTCGATCACGTGAATTTGGATCGGCTCGACGATCCGGATGAATGGCGCAAAGTTCCCATCCTGGACAAGGAGATGCTGCGCAAGCTCGTCGACCGGGAGTTTTACGAGAATTTCTGCATCACGCCCGATGACGGCATCGCGGAATACTGGCGCTCCGGCGGCTCGACCGGTACGCCACTGTTCTATCCGCGCAGTTACCGCGACATCGAAGCGGCGATGATCGGTTTCGCGAGAGGTTATGATTGCACCCATTGCCGGCGGGGCGGCCGCCTGCACGTGTCGTTTCCGCTTGGCATCCATCCGGTCGGTCAGATGTTCGCGCGCGCTGCGTCAAGCCGCGGCATCGCCGTCAACTGGGCCGGCTCCGGGACCACGACCCCCTCTGCGATGCAGATCGAATTGATCGATCGGCTCCGGCCGACGATCTGGATGGGCATGAGCAGCTACGGTCTGCATCTCGCCAATCTCGCTGAAACGCGCGGCCTCGACCTTGCCGCCTGCTCGGTCGAGACGGTGCTGTGCTCGGCCGAGCCGTTGTCGGATGCCAAGCGCGGGAAGCTTTCCCGGCAATGGGGCGCACAAGTGCGCGACACGTTCGGCATGACCGAAGCCGGTCTGATGGGAGCGGAAGACTCGGGCGGACGCGGCTTCCGCATCTGGACCGATATGTTCCTCGTTGAGGTACTCGATCCGGAGAACTTCGCGCCGGTCGAAGAGGGCGCGGTCGGCAGCCTCGTGGTCACGCCGTTGTGGACCAACAACGTGACCCCGTTCCTGCGCTGGAACTCCGGCGATCTGGTGATCTGGCAGCGCGGCGACGACGATGCCGGCCCGTTCTCGGTCTTTCCGCTGGTCAAACACGCCCACCGCACCTCCGGATTTTTCAAGATCCGCGGCATCAACATCAATCACGCGGACTTCGAGGATTTTATCTTTCGCGATGTCGCGATCACCGACTTCAAGGCCGAAGCGGTCACCGAGCGGGACCTCGACGCCCTGCTGGTGTCGGTCGAGGTGCGGCGCGGCGTCGACGCCACGGCGGCGGCCGACGCGTTGAAAGCCGCGGTGTGGGACACGTTCGGGCTGACGCCGCAGATTGCGGTGGTGGAGACCGGCACGCTGGCCAGGGAATTCGAAGCAAGCGTCAAGGTGCCGCGTTTTTTAGATCGGCGGCAGTAGCGGGTGTACTCATAAACGCGCCGCCACGCCAACAAATGTCTGATTGAGGAGAGGAGCGGAAGTGGCGTGGAAACGAGTCGAGCTGGCCTTTAACTAATGTCGGACACTCAGCCTTATCAGCTCTGAGGTCTGTGGCGATGCGTGAAGAACAACTGAACAAGATTGCGCTCGCCGACGATTTCACCCAGTTCCTGAAAAGCAAAAAATGGAATTAATATCAAAAGAACGATGATGCTGGTCGCAAACGCCTGGTCGATAGTCCCACCGCCAATGTTGACGATAGAGTCCCAGATCGTTCGCTGATGAATCAGCCCAACGACGACTTCCTCGATCACATCCAGCACGGCCAACACCACGACGAAGGCTAATGACTTGTAGAGCGTCGGCCAGATCAGCGGCAGGCTCTTGAACCGTTCGCCAGCGTGGAGCGCCCGTCCGATAAGGATGAATTTGGCAAAGATCAGAGCCTTGATGGCCGCGAGACCAAATGGCGCGTAATCGATGCCATAGGCGTGCAAACTGGTTGCCTTGAAGTAGGACAGTGCCGTGAAGAAGATGAAGAGATAAATCGCTATGACCACAAACTCCCTGAATTCATGGGTTACCTTCTCGCGAACACTTGCTTTAGGCGGGATGCCGCTCCCCATGTGTGCCTCCTACCGTCAGCGCTTAACCGGCCGCGGATATTGACGAAAACATTATAAGCCCCTGAAGGTCGTATTGTTGAGAATGAATCGAGCGCGGTGCTGGTCACGGCGCCGAGCAGCTCTGCGCCGGTCGGCCCTTCGATAGTGCAAGCCCAATTGCCCGCCGGACCTTGACCTGAATTGACGACCACGAAGATCAAGCGGCGCATTTGCACAGCCTTATCCGGCGTGAACGGCATGTACCGGATGTTAGAATTCATAAAGGTTCAATAGGCATAGTAAGGGGCCTCCCACGGAGCTCGTCCACCTTTGCCCATACCTCCGGCCTTCGAGGTTCGGCTCGCCGCATACGGGATCACACCCGCGCTCGACGAGGATCGGCGAAGGATTTGGGCGCTTCTTGATCCCGAATTCGACGCCGCTATGAGAGACCACATTGCGCGAGTGATCGAGTACGCTCCCGCATACGCAGACAATTTCAGGAAGCATCAGGCAGCGTTTCTCGAGGCGTACAGAAAGTATACGGCAAGGCTTTTTCTCGATCCTTTCGATGAGCGTTGGGTAGCGGACGCGGAAATCCGGGCAAAGTTCGAGATTGAACATCAAATCGACATCCGCTCGCGAGGTGTCATTTCGCGATCCATCCTGTCGGCAGCGTGTGCGCTCATTGCCCGACGATATCGCTTCTCCGGCGCCAAGGCCGCTCATCTGTGCGACGTGGCGATGCGCGTTCTGCTGCTGGACACCGCCAACGCCGTGGCCTGTCACACCATCCTTGGGGTGAAGGACGCCAAGGCGAGGGGCGACGAGCTTGCAATTGCCGTTCATGATTTCGGTCAGACGGTCAACGACATTCGTGCAGCAATTACCGAAGCCGTAAAATCCCTGGAGCAGACGTCACACCAGCTGACCGCGGTCGCCGACGCATCGGCAAAGCAGGTGCGCACGGCCTCGACCTTGGCGGACGACACGACAGGCAGCATCGCGGGAACGGCGACGGCAATTGAGGAACTGCTGGGCTCGATTGGCGAAATTCGGTGGCGGGCGACAAAGAGCGCCGAGATGGCTCACGACTCGGTTTCCCATGCCGAAGCCACCAATGCGACCATCCGTTCGCTGTCCGAGGCCGTAGCCAGGATTGGCTCGGTCGTCGGCCTGATTTCCAACATTGCCGCGCAGACCAACCTCCTGGCTCTCAATGCAACGATCGAGGCTGCACGCGCCGGTGAGGCTGGCCGCGGCTTTTCGGTAGTTGCATCGGAAGTCAAATCGCTTGCCACCCAGACCGCAAAGGCCACGGATGAGATCAGTCATCAGATTGAGCTGATTCAAGACGCCACTCGGCATGCGGTCGACGGGACTGAGGGCACGAGCAAAACCATCGCGGATATTGCCGTCATCGCGGAAGAGGTCGCCGGGTCAGTCGATCGACAGGCTGCAGCAACGGATGATATCGCCAAGAGCGCCAATCGCGCCGCCGCCAATGCCAATATGGTGGCGGAAGCTCTCACCAGCATGGCGCATGCGATCCAGCGCACTCAGACCGACGCCGCTGCGGTGCTCGATTTATCGCGCAATCTGAGCAGCCGCACGACCGACCTTGAGCTGGGCATGAACGACCTATTCACAACCGCGGTGCAACACATTGGAGGGGTCAAGGGCTTCATCGTCCTTAAATAGCGGTTCCCCCGGACGATCTTGATAAGTGAGACATTGTTCCAGTTGGCGGTTCCTCGGATGGCCAATTCTTGCCGCGAAGCACACCCCACGCTGTGGTAGAGTGCAATCTTCCGCGTGAGCCAGATAGGGACGGGCAATGTCTACCAGCAGGTGGATGGCGGCATGTTTGATCGCCGCTTGCGCACCGTCCATTGTGTGCTTTGCCACCTTGCTCGCAGCGCCAGTTGGAAGTGACGGCACGGATGTAGGCCCACCGCCCGCGCTGGCGCCCGGCCGGGCGCCGCCGCTGCCCAAAGTTGGACCGTTGGTCGAGCCACGTTCGCCAGATCAGGTCGGCTTCCCAGCAGCGCTGACGAAATCCGTCATCCCCGCCGATAGTCCGCTGACGCCGGCGGTGGTCTCGCTGGGGGAAAAGCTCTTCTTTGAAGCCCGACTCTCGGGTGATGGCACGGTTTCCTGCGCCACCTGCCACGATCCCGCGCGCGCCTTCACTGATGGCAGGCCGGTATCGATCGGCATCGGCGGACGCGCGGGCCAACGCAATGCACCGACCATTCTGAATGCACTCTACAACAAGACCCAATTCTGGGACGGCCGGGTCGACACGCTGGAGCAGCAGGCGGCGCTGCCGATCACGAATCCCTTTGAGATGGGCGCGGCCAGCATTGGCGATGCTGTCGCCGGGATCGCCGGCGACGACGGCTACCGGAGGCAATTCATGCAGGCCTTCGGTCGCAGCGCGAACGAGCGGGACATACTCAGCGCTATCGCCACTTACGAGCGGATGCTGGTTTCGTTCGATACTCCGTTCGATCATTTCATCGCGGGAAACCAAAATGCCATCAGCGACGCGGCCAAACGCGGCTGGGCGTTGTTCAACACCAAGGCGCGCTGCAACTTGTGCCACGCTTTGACGGACAATAAACCGGATGTCATGGTCTTTACCGATAACGATTTTCACAACATCGGTATCGGCATTATCCGGCATCGGGTTGTCCCTTTGGCGCGGCAAGCAGAGCGCGATTTGGCGCAGGGCCATCTGCAGGAGGTCGATCGCGCCGCGATCTCGAGTGAGTTGTCGGTGCTCGGCCGCTTCCTCCTGACACACAAGGAGAGCGATCTCGCATCATTCAAAACCCCGGACGTGAGAAATATCCTCGTGACCGCGCCTTACTTCCATGATGGGTCGCAGCAAACGCTATGGGACGTCGTCGATCACTACAATAAGGGCGACGGAATATCCGACCCGTGGCTCGATCAGGACATTCAGCCCTTGGCGCTGACGGAGCCCGAGATCGACGACCTGGTGGCGTTTCTCGCCTCGCTGACGAGTCCGCAATACAAGGAGCTCGGCGACAGGGAGTATGCGCGGCAACTCGCTCTGTCCAAAGTGAGCCGCCCGCAGCGGGATACGGCGCGGGCATTCGGCCCCAAACAGCCGCAACCGAAGCCACCTCCGTTCTGATCCAGATTCTTTGTTGGTCGCATAGTTGATCGCATGGTCTTTTCCGAAAACCAGCTTCCAGTTTTCGGGATGATGGTCTGGCCGGCTATTCTTCACCACTCGACGGAACCAACAGGATCGCGGGAGGCGCCGTACCTCCCGCGCCAAGCGATCGCTGCACCATCACGACGTCGGTCCAACGCCTGAACTTGTAGCCGATTGATGGCAGGAAGCCGACCCTGGTGAACGCGCAGGCTTCGTGAAGCTCGATTGAGGGCGTGTTGGCGGCGTCGATGTACCCGATCATCTGCCGGTATCCGGCCGCGGCACAAGCGTCGATCAGGGCAGGCAACAACGTTCGGCCGACACCGGAATGCACGTGCTCGGGATGGACATAGATCGAGTGCTTCAGGGTGTACCGGTAGGCTGGCCGCTTGCGGAACGGCACTGCATAAGCGTAGCCGACCAACACGCCGCCGCGCTCAGCAACAATGTGGGGCAGCCGTCGCTTCCGCATATTTCGCCGGCGCCGCTTGAGGTCATCCAGCTGCAACGCTTCGCTGTCGTCCATAAAGGACGGCTCGACCCCGCGGGCGATGTGCTGCCGATAAATGGCGAGCATCGCCTCGACATCCTCGTCCCGCGACGGACGGAGCGTTACCGGCGCGTCATTCACGATCATGCAATATCGGTGAATGGAAATGTGCGCGACGAAGGTCCTGTCCGCATCATCATTATTCGCGCACCACATAGGTGTGGAACCGGATCTTTCCGGCTGCATCGGCCTCGCGATAGACCCCCTGCAGCTCGGCTTCGAAGCCGGGAAACAGGTTGCTGCTGCGCTCGAACGCCTTGAGGTAATCGATCATCGGGCGCGCCCGTCCACCAAGACGTTCACCCGGGACAACGGTCGCGATGCCGGGAGGATAGACAACGAAAAGCGTTGCCGCGATGCGTCCCTCGATCTCGTCGATCGACAGATATTCGACATTGTTGCGGACAAGATGCTGCAGCGCCTCGTAGGGGGTCATCGCGGCTTCCGGAAGATGCTCGGACGCAAACTGCGCCTTCTGCAACACGCTGATATTTTCGGCGCGGAAGAACGAATGCATTTCCGCGCATAGATCGCGGAGGCGCAAGCCGCGATAACGTTGCGGTCGGGCTGCCACAAACTCGGGAATGACCTGATCAAGCAAAGCATTGTCGTCGTGGGCCCGCTTGAACGCGACCAGCGTACTGACAAGCGTTCCTGCCTTGCTCGCCTCCACGCCCGGCGTGAGCAGAAACAGCAGGGAATTCAGATCGTTCTTTTCCGGTACCACGCGGTTCTCGCGCAGATATTGGGCGACGACCGGGGCCGGAATTCCGTGCGCTTCGTATTCGCCCGTCATGCGATTGAATCCGGGCGTCAAGAGCGTCAACTTGTTCGGATCGGTTATCGCGAATCCGGGAACCGCATACTTGAAGCCGTGCCAGGAGGCGTTCGGCAGGAAATCCCAGAATTGGGCGTTGCTCGCCAGGGCGTCGGTGGCGACGCTTTCCCAGGGCACTTCGTGCATGCCGCCCTCACGCGCTGCATCGGGCAACCGGACCAGATCGGGCACAAACGGATCGAAGAACCAGCGGCGCGCCGGATCGGCTTCCTTCCGCTCGAACTCTCGCTGCACCGCGCGCAGCTTCTTTCGCAGTTCGATGCCGAGCCGGATCGTGTCATCCCACAAGACTTCGCCGGAGCGGCCCTTCATCATTTGGGCGCCGACATCGAGCGACGCGAATAGCGGATAAAACGGCGACGTCGAGGCGTGCTGGAGGAAGCTTTCGTTGAAACGGCGATGTTCGACCCGGCGCCGCTGCCCGCGAATATGGCTATCCTTCACATGAATCTGCGATGCTTGTGAGAAGCCGGCAAGCTGCTTGTGGGTCGACTGGGTGGCGATAATGCCGGGCGCGTTCTCGTCCAGATCGCGCAGACCCATGGCAAAGCGGCCGGCATAGATGGGATGGAACTTCATAAAGCCCGCCCAGGCTTCGTCAAACAGAATATAGTCGCACAGCGGTCCAAGGCGCGCGAGAACGTGCTGGGCATCGTAGATCGTGCCGTCGTAGGTGCATTGCTCAATCACAGCGACTCGGAATGGCCGCTGGCGCCGCCAGGCGTCCGGATCTTTGACAAGCGGATTGGTTCGGATTGCCTCGCGAATCGTATTCTCGTCCAGCGCTGTCGGCTGGATCGGGCCGATCAAGCCGTATGCGTTTCGATCTGTCGGCAGATAAATCGGAATGCCGCCGGACATCAACAACGCGCCGTGATGCGCCGCCTTGTGATTGTTGCGGTCGAACAACACGAGATCGCCGTGGGCAATCAGCGCCGACGATACGATCTTGTTGGAAGCGGATGTTCCATTGAGAACGAAATATGTTCGTTCCGCACCGAATATCGCCGCCGCTTCCTGTTCAGCCCGAAGCGCCGGACCTTCATGGGTGAGAAGGTCGCCGAGTTCGAGAACTGAATTGTCCAGATCGTCACGAAATACGGCCTCTCCAAGGTGTTCCTTGAAAATGCGGCCGATCGGACTGCGGCTGTAGAATATTCCGCCATTGTGTCCCGGACAGGTCCACAACTGATTGCCCTGTTCGGCGTAGTCGACCAGCGCGCCGAAAAACGGCGTCTTCAACATTTTTGCGTATTGCGTCAGTCGACTGACGAGGTTTCTTGCGATGAACTCGGGGGTCTCCTCGGCAAGGAAGACGTAGCCATCGATGAAGTCGAGAACCTCGACCGGCACATCCTCGAAACGCTTGCGGCGCACCAGCAGCACGATCGGCATCTCAAGACCGCGCCGGCGCATCAGATTGATCAGCGAGGCGGCCTTGCCTTCGAGCCCCTTTTTGCCCCAATCGACGACAAGACAGCCGATGGCGGCATCGGTCTGAACCGCGATTTCGGCATCTTCAAAGCGGCGAGCCTTGGTCACCTGAAATCCGAGCCGCTGGATCGCGGCGATGATCTCCCCAATGCGCAGCCCTTCGAGATCTTCGGAATCGAATGTCGGAGCCGAGAATAGAAAAGTAAATCTTTGGGAAAAGTTCATTCGGGGGTCGGTCAAGACGTCGGAGAAGCTAACATCTGCGGGCAATAGATGACGCTATCGTGACCAAGCCTTTGGCGCGAAGATCGCCGAATGACCGGGTCTGGACCCACAACCGACGACGACCCAATGGGCCGGTAACGGACAACGCGCCTTCAACTTCCAAGGCGGCCGTATTACTCTTGGCGTAGATTCAAGGCGAGGGTGCACACCATGGCGCGGTCGGCTTCGGAAATTAATGCGGAAGCGCAACACTTACACGACGAGGCCGAAGCTCTCGTCGCTGCCGTTCGTGCACGATTGGCGGTAGCGCGTCACACCATCGACACCGCTGAAGTCGCCGCGCAGGCGACCATCGTGGCGGTCGGTAATGCGATGACAGCGACCGCGGCCAACCATATTCGAGAAGCGGACACCCAATGCGTGGTGGCGAGGAGCCAACTCGCGGCGGCACGAAGCGCAGCCACCCAGGCATTCGCCGGCGTCGCAGGTGCTGATCCGAAGGACGAGTGGAAAGAATGCCGGGCGTCTATTGATCGGTTTGACCGACTCCTGGTGGATCTGCGGAAGACCGGCTTTGGCTTCTTGACAACGGTCGTCGGCGGGGCGGCGATTCTGCTTGGCACCGCGGCCGCGCCTACTCCTGGCGAGTTCAAATTTGTGGCATTTGTGGTCCTGGGGCTCTTGACCATCACGCTGTTCGCGGTGGACTGCTCTCATCAAATTTGGCTGAAAGCAGCCGTTGCGCGAGCGACCGTCCTGGAAACAGCTCTAAGCTATGAGATCACCAGAGAGATCACAAAGAAGTTTCATGGCGTTGAAGCGGTAATCATCGGGGTCATTCTGTATTTAATCGTGTTTGCCGCCACCAGCGTCTTGTTTTGGGTTTCGCTGGAAGGCGTTTCTCCCTTTCAACTGTGGACGCTGGTCGGCGGCCTTGCCGGGAGCGCAGTCATTATCCTGGGCGCGGCCTTTGCATATCTGCGCTAACGTGTGGTTTCCAACATTCCTGTCCGAATAGAGCGCTCGCGGTCGCCGGTTTATCATAATGACACGCTGTGGCGCAGGTTCGGACAAGCGCGGTGTGCGCCGTTTGGTCGTTGTCTGGACCAAAGCGGACAGGACGCTGCCCTGAGGATGGGGCCCGGGCGCGGCGGACTTCGCCGGCGAGGGTTGGTTCCGATCAGCAAAGAGCGACAAGCCGTCGCACGCTCATCGAAAGTGCTTTACAGCCTCAAATTCCCGCGCGAGCGGTCAAGGGACTGCGCGACCTCGGCTCGACAGCGGGCCATGTAAGTGTGCAGTGACGGCAGGCGAGGGAGGAGAAGTGGCCGACAAAACCGATACCGACGAAGATGCCATATCGTTCGCGCGCGTGGCCTTTGGTTCGGTGTCCGCGCTCGAGTTGCTTATTCTGCTGCGGCGGGGACGCCAAAGGTCCTATCGGATCGATGAACTCGTTCGCGAACTGCGCAGCAGCGAGCTCGCCGTGACTCGGGCGCTCGATCATCTGATGAAGTTCGATCTCGTAGAAGAGAGGCCGGGCTCCAGCTATTTGTACCAGCAGGGCTCGGCGCGGCTCGATTCGATCTGCGAGCGCGTGGAGTCGGTTTATGTGCGCAAGCCGGTCGCGCTGGTCCGCGCCATGCTGGAGGCGCCTGACGAGAAACTGCGGGTGTTTGCCGACGCATTCCGCATATCGGGAAGGAACAAATGAGCGCGTGGCTCGACGTTCTCTATCTGTTGTGTTTTTTCACCAGCCTCTCCTGCTGTCTGCTGCTGATCAGAAGCTACAGCAGGGCACAAAGTAGGGTGCTGCTATGGACAGCGGCCTGCTTCGTGTTGCTCGCGATCGACAACCTGCTTGTCGTCGTCGATCTCATCCTGGTGCCGACGGTCGATCTTTCAGTGCCCAGGCTGCTCGCCACCCTGCTTGCAGTGTCGACTTTGGTCATCGGCTTTGTGTGGGAGTTCGTATGAAGGGGAATCCATGAACCAGTTTCTTTACGGCATGAACACAATGGGTTTCCTGATCGCCGGGCTGTTCTTTTGGCGGTTTTGGCGCAAGAGCGCCGATGTCCTGTTCGTTGCCTTTAGTGCGGCATTCGTACTGTTTGCGCTCGATCAGCTTTTCCATGCCGCATCCGGACTGCCGCCGTCGGCAAAAGATTGGGCGTTGTTCTTTCGTCTGGCAGGTTTCGGCTTATTGATCGTCGCGGTGCTGCGAAAAAATCTCAAATAGCATATTCATAGAGGACACGCGGTGGGCGCGACGCCGCTGCGACGCAGTTGTCTGGGCCAGGGCGCATTTTTGACGCATTGCGGCTTGTATTCTGCCCGCATGCAGACGCAAGCGTGGGGCGGGCGGGGAGCTCGACCATGAAGCTGGTCATTCGTTACGGCCTGGCGGCGCTTCTCATCGTGGTCGCCATTATTCTCGTCGTGCCGCCGTTCGCCGCCTCGCTGATCGAGCAGTGGTCGCAAAGCGATGTCGAGTCGCGCTCGGTGCTGGCATTCAATTCCGCGCTTGACGAATTGACGAGGCAGCTTGATGAGCACGACTCCAAGAAGGTCATAGCCTTGTTTGACCGGATGGCGCTCGACGAGGAACTGCTTGCCGTCGGCTTCTGCGACCAACACGGAGCGCTCCTTTATAAGACCAAGCAGATGCCGAAAGGTTTCGACTGCAAGGAGGTAACCTTGCGAAAGACGCCGACGTTTTCGACCTTACGGCTCGACCGCCTGAGACTGTTGGTGTCAAGCTTTCCGGTCGCCGCATCCGGCGAGCAGGGACATCTCGTGCTGGTGCACGATCTCGCTCTGGTCAAGCAGCGTGGCGCGCAAGCGTGGCTCTGGACGATTGTGGTTCTGGTGGGCGTCGTTTTTCTTGCGGCGGCGTTCGCTGCGCTTGTGACGGTGCTGCTGGCGCGCCGCTGGCTGCAGTCATTGCGGCGCGCGATCGATAACGTGCGGCTGGGCGGCAGTGCCGCGCTGGAACCGTCCGAAGCCCCGCTTTTTGCCCGGGAATTCCGGCATCTTCTGCGCGACCTGCAACTCACCGACATTTCGGTGGACGGTCCTGATGTCGACTGGTCGCCGGCGATGCTTCGCAACGTGCTGACGCACAAGCTGCCGGGCGCCGAAGTCATCGTCGTCTCCAACCGCGAGCCTTACATCCACAATCACGAGGGCAACGACATCGTCTTACAGACCCCGGCAAGCGGGCTCGTAGCAGCGATCGAACCCATCATGCGCGCCTGCGGCGGCACCTGGGTCGCGCACGGCAGCGGCAGCGCCGACCAGGAGACCGTCGATCGCTTCGACCGTATCCGTGTGCCGCCGGATTCGCCGAGCTACGTCTTGCGCCGCGTCTGGGTGACCGACGAAGAGCAAAACGGCTACTATTACGGGCTCGCCAACGAGGGTCTGTGGCCGCTGTGTCATATGGCGTTCGTGCGGCCCAACTTTCGCGAAGGCGACTGGAACCTATACAAGCTGATCAACGCCCGGTACGCCCAAGCGATCGCGGCCGAGGCCAAGAACCCCGATCCGATCATTCTGGTGCAGGACTACCATTTCGCGCTTTTGCCCGGCCTGCTGCGCAAGAAGCTGCCGAATGCGACCATCATCACGTTCTGGCACATCCCCTGGCCTAATCCCGAAATATTCGGAATTTGTCCGTGGAAGGAGGACATCATTGCCGGGCTGCTCGGCAGTTCGGTGATCGGCTTCCACACCCAATTTCACTGCAACAATTTCCTCGACACCGTCGACCACCTCATGGAGGCGCGGGTCGATCGCGAGCAGTCGTTCGTTACGTTCGGCAGCATGGAGAGCTATGTCCGGCCCTATCCGATCTCGATCGAATGGCCGCCGGCCGGCATGAAGGATCAGAAATCCGTGGCCGAGTGCCGGACTGCGGTGCGCGCGCGTCTGGGTCTCTCCGAAGATGTGCGGCTCGGCGTTGGCATCGAGCGCTTCGATTACACCAAGGGCATCCTCGACCGCCTGCGCGCTGTCGATGCGTTTCTCGACAGTCATCCGGAATGGAAAAACAAATTCGTCTTCCTCCAAGTTGCCGCACCGACCCGAAGCAAGCTTGCCACATATAGCGCGCTGCAGGCCGAAGCCGCGCAGCTTGCCAGCGAGATCAACGCGCGGCACGGCAATGAGACGTACCAGCCGATCATGCTGATCGTGCGCCATCATCAGCCGCAGGAAATCTTCGAACTGTTTCGCGCCGCCGATCTGTGCATCGTATCGAGCCTGCATGACGGGATGAACCTCGTCGCCAAGGAGTTTGTCGCGGCTCGCGACGACCAGCAGGGCGTTCTATTGCTCTCGACCTTTGCGGGCGCTTCGCGGGAATTGACCGAGGCGCTGATCGTCAATCCGTACGACGCGCGCAGCATGGTTGTGGCGATCGAGCAGGCGCTGCGTATGTCCGAGGCCGAGCAGCGCGAACGGATGCGGCTGATGCGCGAAATCGTCCGCCTGCGTAACGTCTACCGCTGGGCGGGACAAATGCTGCTCGACGCCGCCGATCTGCGCAAGCGCAGGCGCATCATCCAGATCATGTCGCGCCAGCGTGCGCCTGGCGAAATGCCGCGGCTATCCCGCTCGGGTTAGCCGGAACTCATAGATGGAGTTGGCAGCGCCGAAGCGCGTCATCATGACCAGAAGCGATCAGATAAAGTAATTGCGGCTGAGGCGCGAAGGGGTCGGTCAAACCGACAAGGTTTGGGTCGGCCGGTACGTGTGCCAGCTGCCAAAAGTGCCTAGATTGGTATCGTCTTGCCGATTTGTCCGAAGATCACATCATGAGAGATATGAACAAGCAACCGCTGGGCCGGCGTGAATTCAACAGACTTTGTGCGGCGGTCGGCCTGTCGCTCCCGGCAGTCAGCGCGATGATGGCGGCGCTATCCGATACATCGGCTCTTGCGGCGGACCCTGCCGTGGCGACCAGCGGCGCGGGCCGCACGGTGAGATTCCACGACGGCACCATCGTCCCGGCGATCGGTCAGGGCTCTTGGCATCTTGCGCAGGGAAGACATCCGGCAGCGGTTGAAGAAGAAGCATTGCGCACCGGCCTTTCGCTCGGCATGACCCTGATCGACACCGCGGAGATATACAGCGACGGCCGCTCTGAGGAACTGATCGGCCGTGTCATTGCCGGTCAGCGCGACCGCGTTTTCCTGGTTTCCAAAATACGCCCTGATCACGCCACCGGAGACGGCATTGCTCGTGCTTGTGAGGCGAGTCTCGCCCGTCTCGGCACTGATCATCTCGATCTGTACCTGCTGCACTGGCGCAATCCGGACACCGATCTCTCCGGCGTCGTAGCGGGCTTCGAAAGTCTGCGTGCGGCGGGCAAGATCCGCGCCTGGGGCGTCTCCAACTTCAAGGTCAGCGACATGGAAGATCTGTTCCATGTTCCAGACGGCCAGCGCTGCGCCACCAATCAGGTCCGTTACAATCTCGATAGCCGCGGTATTGAGCGTGATCTGCTGCCATGGTGCGAGCAGCGCGGTATGCCCGTAATGGCTTATTCTCCGCTCGGCGGTGACACTCTGGTGCACGACCCCACGCTGGCGCAAATCGGCGCGGCCCACGGCTGTTCGGCGACTGCGGTCGCGTTGGCCTGGGCGATCCGCAGTGGCAACGTCATCGCAATTCCTGAATCCGGCCTGGCGGCGCACGTCAAGGAGAACGCGGTGGCGCTGTACCTGACGTTGACGCCGCACGAGCTGGAGGCGCTGGACGCAGCGCATCCAGTCCGGCTGAAAGATGTTTTGCGGTCTCTCTTGGATCGGAACAAACGATGGCTGCGGAGCTTCGGCAACGCCCTATAATTGTCGTTGCCGGCTGCATTGGCCCAGGCCATTCATGAGCGCCAAAGCCATCGCGCCACCAACACCGCGACCGCCATCCCAAAAAGCTGGGCGGCGATAAAGGCGGCGACGCCCGCCGGTGCGATGCCGGCAAATGTGTCGGAGAGAGAACGTGCGATTGTCACGGCCGGATTGGCGAACGAGGTTGAGGCCGTGAACCAGTATGCTGATGTGATGTACAGGCCGACGGCATAAGGCACTGCCGCTGGCGTACGCGCGACGCAGCCGAAGATAGTCAGGAGCAGGCCGAACGTCGCGATGCTTTCAGCAAGCCATTGCCCGGGCCCTGTTCGCGCTGTGGCGGAAAACTGCCACAGCGGCAACTCGAACATGAGATGAGCCGCCCACACCCCGGCAATAGCGCCCAGAACTTGCGCGCCGATGTAAAGAGCTGCTGTCGGCGGCGGCAACTCTCCCCGAAGAGCAAATGCAATCGACACCGCCGGATTGAAGTGCGCGCCGGAGATCGGTCCGAAAGTGAGGATCAAAACCGCGAGAATGGCGCCGGTCGGGATTGTGTTGCACAAAAGCGCAAGCGCGGCATTTCCGCCCGCGAGTTTCGCAGCCATGATTCCAGACCCGACGACAGCCGCAAGCAGGAACGCCGTACCCAACCACTCGGCGAATGCACGTTGCGCAAGGGACGGCATCAACTCGGCTCAACCGCCCTGGGCGTAGCCCCTTGCATGCGGCCGATCTCGCGCAGCTTCTTTTGCAAGCTCAGTTGATCGAGCGAGCGCAGCGGCAGCGCCGTGAAAATGCCGATGCGCTGATTGAGCATGCGATAGGCATCTTTGAACGCGAGCGCGATTTCCGCCGGATTACCCTTGGCCTCCGCGGGATCAGGGACGCCCCAATGCGCCGTCATTGGTTGTCCGGGCCACACCGGACAAGACTCCCTTGCCGCGTTGTCGCAAACCGTAAACACGAAATCGAGAAGCGGCGCGCCGGGCTTGGCGAACTCGCTCCACGACTTCGAGCGAAAGCCCGACGTGGCGTAGCCAAGCGTTTGAAGAAGATGCAGCGCCTCGGGATGCACCCGGCCCTTGGGTTGGCTTCCCGCGCTAAAGGCGTGGAATTTTCTCCCGCTCAGCTTGTTCAAGATTGCCTCGGCCATGATCGAACGCGCCGAGTTTCCGGTGCACAGGAAGAGCACGTTGTACGGTCGATCGGCCACGGCACATCCTCAAGCGGCCTGCGGCGCGCAGCATGCCTTGGCGTGAGCTACGCGCGCATCGCGCTCGCCGGTGCCGTCGCCATAGTCGATGCTTTCGCCGGTGGTCAGGAAAGTTTCCCAGGCGATGCCGGCCGGATCGTCGATCCAGGATTTCTCCGATTTGGCGTAGCAGCAACTGGTCTGCCCCTGCTCGATAACGTCGCCACCGGCCTCGCGCAGGCGGCCGTAAATCTCCTGCAGTTCGCCTTTATCCTCGACCTGGATCCCGAGGTGATCGAGGCCGGCGCGCCGGCCACGGGTGGAAATCGCGAAATTCACCCGCGGATCATCGAGCATCCATTTGGCGTAGTCGGTCTTGACGACTGACGGCTGCGTTGCGAACAGCGCCGCATAAAAGCTGATTGCCTGTTGAAGGTCATCGACCGCGACGTGAACGTGCATGCGTTTCATCAGTGGCTCCTTCAGGCTGATACCTTGGCGCGCTTGTTGCGCGCCGGCTTGCAGGTCGCCACCGGCGCGCACCCCTCCGACGCACCCTGGCAGCAATTTTCGGTGAGGAACTCCAGCAGTCCGTTCATGGTGTCGAAGCGCGCTGCGTAAATCATCGAGCGGCCGTCGCGGCGGACGGTGACCAGTCCGGCCCCGCGCAAGCGGTCGAAGTGGAAGGTCAGTGTGTTGGGAGCGAGCTTGAGTGAGGCAGCGATTTCGCCAGCGGGCATTCCCTCCGGTCCCGCCTGCACCAGCAGGCGGAACACGTCGAGGCGGCTGTCCTGGGCGAGCGCGGCCAAGGCCGCGACGGCATCGGTTTTTTCCATATTTCAACGAATATGGAATTATGGCTCAGCCGTCAAGAGTTATTTCAATGAAGCTTGAAATAACTCCGCTGTGCAGTTTTTGCGGCTACGAGGCGCGCGCGAAACCAGCAGTACCTTGTGAAAGACCGAGAGGCGAAGGCTTCTCATTTGCCTCCGCCTCTTCAGTAAACGTGCTTCAGGGGGACGCTCGCAACACCCCGCGGCTATTCGAGGGCGATGGTCATCCCGCCCAGACTGAGAGATGCCTCAAGACCAACTTGCACGCCGTGCAATTCGAGAACAACGCCTCTCTCGTTCTGAAGCCGCGCAACCTTTGCACCACCAATGATGGCGACGCTTGCCGATCCCGCCCCGTAGGTGCCGGCGATATCCGCCGGATTAAACAAATTGTGGGCAGTGCCTGCCAGCCTCACCCCCGCGATGCCGATCGTGCCGGCGCTAATACCGCCGACACGCAGCCGATAGGTGTGGCCGTGGTAAGTCAAGGTGCCGCTACCGCCCCCAAGGCCGACAATGAAACCGATCTTGAAGATTTTAATGTGGACCGTGCCGGTCTGCGCATGAGACTGCGCAGGCAGCCCAACCACCATCACCAATGCCGCCGTAACGACTGCAATGAACTTCCACGCCCGAATCAAACCACGCATTGTTGGCCTCCGTTTGCCATGTTTATGCCTGCACCAGTCAACCCGACCCAGCCTGCTATCGATTTCTCATCGCCATACAGTCATCGCGCTTTCTTCATGATCGCGCTCATCAGCGTTTCCTTCTTATGTTTCTTGCAATAGGCGCCGACGACCTTTTTGTTGTACTCGACATACTGGAAATCCAGCAGATTGAGATTCTTCGAGGCGCTGAAATAGCCGCTCATCCATGCAGCAATCATCGCGCGCCGCTCGGGATCCGAGGTCATATATTGTTGGCAGGTGATTTGCGACATTTCGAGGATGACTTGCGCCCTCGCGGGCAAGGCCGCAGCGCCGGTCAAAAGCACGACGAAAGCAAAGATGATCGAACGTCTCATTGCGACTCTCCAAGTGGTCATGGCACTTAATTCGCGGTGGCGCGTTCCAGCGTTGCCATGACCGTTTCCTCGGGGTGGCCAGCGCAATATTGCCGGACGTTCGCGACATTTCGCGCGTAGGCCTGCAGATTGATGTAGGTGTAGCCCTTCTTCTGATTAAACCATCCGCTCATCCAAGCCTCGAACACGCTCGCCTGATCTGACGGCATCGCGACATATTGCCCGCAAGTCACGCGCGCCATGTCGATTTTGATTTGAGCGTGGCCGACAGCCGGAACCATCGCGCCGGCGAAAATCAAACAGCAGACCAACTTCCTCATACGATGATTCCTTTTTGGATTAAGACGTGCGCAGTAAACCCGGCTGCTCCCCGATCTCGATTTGCTAAGGATGGCCCAGTCCCGGATCCGAGAAGTGACACGACGAAGCGCAAAAGCAAGTCTGCTCTGCACCGATGCTAGATAAGCGAAACGAAAAACACCTGTTCAATATTGAACGGTTTACGAAAAATCTCCGGCGCTCGCAACGCGTTTAATCGACGTCGCGAGACAGCCAACGAGGGGCTTCCGCGATTTTTTGTGCGGTGCACGAGACCGGAAGCGGCATTTAGCGCAATCCCTCGATTTCGCCACAAAGTGGCCTTGAGGAGCAAGCGCGGCCCAACCAAACTTTCAGCTGCCGCGATAGGTCGAATAGGCCCAGGGTGTGACCGACAGCGGCACGTGGTATTTGCCCTCGGGTTCGGCGACCGCGAAGCGGATCGGTACGACGCCGAGGAAAGGCGGATCGGACATTGCTGCGCCCTGTCCGGCAAAATAGTCGCTGACCGCAAAGCGCAGCTCGTAAGTGGCGATCGGAATCGGCGTTCCGGAAATCAGCGGCTGGTCAGTGCGGCCGTCGGCATTGCTGATGGCGCGTTTGATGGTGCGTGAGGTGCCGCTCGCCGCCACTTCGCAAAGCTCGATCGCGACGCCCTGCGCCGGATGACCACCGTGCGTATCGAGCACATGCGTCGATAAATGCCCATACACTTTGAGGTGGTCGGATGCCTTCACCCGCTGGTCGAGCCGCAATGCGGCGATGCGAAAGATTTCTTCCAGCGCGATTTTTTGTTCGCCGGCGGCATCGTTGTTCAGCCGCCGTTCGAACTGCCTCAGGATCGACTCCTTGCCGTGACGGCGCACGCACACAATGAAGGGCATGCCGAACCTGGCGCGGTAGCCGTCGTTGAGGCGATGGAAGTTGGCGAACTCCGCCTCGCTCAGCCTGTCGAGGCCGGCGCCGGCCTGCTCGGCGGTAGAATCGGCGGTGAGCTTGCCCTCGCGCGCGGCCTTGCCGGCAAGATCGGGATGGCCGTTGATCAGCGCGCGCTGCCGCTCCGCGCCGGCGTTGCGCACCGCGTCCGTCATCGTCCGGTACAGCGCCGCCAGCGTAGCGAACGGCCGCGCCGCGTAAGCTTCGTCCGCCACCCACGGCGCAAGCTCCATCACGTCGCCGAGCGCAGCATTGAAACTTTTGCGATCGGCGGCGTTCAGCGCATCAAGCGTTATTTGTTCCATGCTTCGGCTCGAGACCTCACGCAATGGCCGGGGCATCGGCGGCAAGATGGCGATGCTCGCGATGCCAGTGCCGCGCGATATCGAGCCGCGTCGCGATCCAGACCCGATCGAAGCTTGCGATGTAATCCAGAAAGCGCATCAGCCCCGCGGTCCGGCCGGGACGGCCGGCAAGGCGGCAGTGCAAGCCGACCGACATCATTTTCGGCGCCCGTTCGCCCTCGTTGTAGAGAACATCAAAGCTGTCGCGCAAATAGGCAAAGAACTCCTCACTGTTGGCAAAGCCCTGCGGATTGATGAAACGCATGTCATTGGCATCGAGCGTGTAGGGAATGATCAGGTGCGGCGCCTGCGGTCCGTTCACCCAATAGGGCAGATCGTCGGCATAGGAATCCGAGGAGTAGAGAAAACCGCCGTCGGCGAGCACGAGCTTGAGCGTGTGCTCCGAGGTCCGTCCGGTGTACCAGCCAAACGGCCGTTCGCCGGTTGCTTCGGTGTGCAGCCGGATCGCTTCGCGCATGTGGGCGGCTTCTTCGTCGTAGGAAAAATCCTTGTAGTCGATCCATTTGAGGCCGTGGCTCGCGATCTCCCAGCCGGCTTCGCGCATCGCGGCGACGATCTGGGGATTGCGCGCCAGCGCGGTCGCGACCCCGTACACCGTCACCGGAATATTGCGCGCAGTGAACAGCCGCCACAGCCGCCAGAAGCCGGCGCGAGAGCCGTACTCGAACATCGATTCCACATTCATGTGGCGTTGGCCGGGCCAGGGCTGCGCGCCCAGCACGTCGGTGAGGAAGGCTTCCGAGGCCTTGTCGCCGTGAAAGATCGCGTTCTCGCTGCCCTCCTCGAAATTCATCACAAACTGGACCGCGACGCGCGCGCCGCCGGGCCAGCGCGGATCGGGAGCATTGCGGCCGTAGCCTGAGAGATCGCGCGGATAATTTGTGGACGATTGCTGGGACATCGCGGCTTTCGTTGCGGCTTTCAGGAGCCGGCGGGCCACCATGGCAGAGGCGCCGCCGCCTCTTCAAGTGTCCACAGCGCGCTGACGGTACGGTAACAAGCCGAGATTGACCAAGCCTGACGTTGTCGCCATTAAGGCGCAACTCAAGGTGAAACCATGCACGCGGTGCAGGCGGTGGAACAAGGCACGCTCGGTCAGGCGATTGCAGATCGCCTGGTCGAACTGGCGGCCGTCAGCGACGAGCCGGGCAGTCTCACCCGACCTTGGGCCGGCGCATCGGACTGCGGCCGATTTGGTCGCCAAGTGGATGCGCGAGGCGGGCATGACGACCCGCATCGACGCGCTCGGCAGCGTGGTCGGCCGTTACCGCGCCCGCGACTCCGGACCGCTCACGCTGATCCTCGGCTCCCACATCGACACGGTGCGCGATGCCGGCCGGTTCGATGGTGCGCTGGGCGTCATCCTCGCTATCGAAGTGGTGAAGGCGGCGTTCAAATCCGGCACTCGCTTTCCGTTCGCCATCGAAGTCGTCGCATTCGGCGACGAAGAGGGCGTGCGTTTTGCCTCAACGCTGGGCGGCTCGAAGGCGCTGGCGGGCCGGTTCGATTTCAAATCCCTCGATGAAACCGGCGACGACGGCGTGTCGCGCCGCCAGGCACTAAAAGCGTTCGGCACCGATCCGTCGCGCCTGTCGGAAGAAGCGCTGTCGCCAGACCAGGCGCTCGGCTACGTCGAAGTTCATATCGAACAGGGACCGGTGCTGGAGCAGGAGGGACTTCCGGTCGGTATCGTCACCGCCATCGATGGTGTCACCCGCGGCACCGTGGAGGTCGACGGCGTCGCCGGTCATGCCGGCACGGTGCCGATGCCGATGCGTAAGGACGCGCTGGCGGCGGCAGCCGAAATGCTGCTCGCCATCGAAGCGCGCGCGCGATCGCAGTCCAATCTGGTGGCGACGGTCGGCAAAATCGAAGTGCCTGGATCGGCGGCCAACACCATACCCGGGCGCGTGCGCTTTACCCTCGATATCCGCAGCCCCTCCGATCAGGAACGCAGCAACGCGGTCGACGACATCAACAAAGCCATCGCTGCGATCGCGCAGCGCCGCGGCGTGACCGCTCAGCTTGCCGTCGGCCACGAAGTGCCGGCCGCGCTTTGCGACCGGCGGCTGTCGGATCAACTGGCGAAAGTGGTCGAAGCCATGCAGATCAAACCGCGGCGGCTGCCGAGCGGCGCCGGCCACGATGCCATGGCGTTCGACAAGGTCATTCCGTTCGCCATGCTGTTCGTGCGCTGCCGTGGCGGTGTCAGTCACAACCCGGCGGAGTTTGCATCGCCCGACGACATTGATATCGCTGCGCGAGCGCTGTCGGCCTTTCTCGATGGGATTACATCACCATGACCATGCTGCACATCAAAGCCGGACCATATGAATTCGAGGCCGCGATGGAGAACGAGCTGGCGCCGAATTCCTGCGCGAGGTTTGTGCGCATGCTGCCTTATCGTCAGCAGATCATCCATGTCCGCTGGAGCGGCGAAGGCTGCTGGATCCCGCTCGGCGAATTCGATTTCGGACTGGGCTACGAAAACCACACCAGCCATCCGGCGCCGGGTGACATTATCCTGTACCCCGGCGGCATCAGCGAAACCGAGATTCTGCTGGCTTACGGCGCGGTGGCGTTTTCCTCAAAGGTCGGGCAGCTCGCCGGCAATCATTTCCTCACCATCACCAAGGGCCGGGAAAATCTCGCCGCGCTGGGCAAGCTGTGTCTGTGGAAGGGCGCCCAGGATATTTTGTTCGAGCTGAAGAGCTGAGCGACGCCGTTAGCTACGGTTGATGCCCGTCCGAAGAATAAAAACGGACCGGACGGGATCAGGCCCAACGGTTGCATAGATCCGCATTGCCGCCCGATATGCATGCAGGCTGACAAGGGACGCCTTGCCATCAACCCCATATTTGGTTGACATACAGCGGCTGTCGGTTGGCGGCTTTGACCGGCAAAATGAAGAATAAAGGGAGGAAATACCATGCAGCGCTTGATGCCGCGCTTTGCCTCGCTTGCGTTCGCGCTCGCGGCTTCGACAGCTTTGTGCACGCCGGGAATGGCGACGAGTTGCGCCGACCTGGCCAAGATGGTGCCGCCCAGCGCCTCCATTTCTTCCGCGACCGAGGAGAGCGGTGCGTTTGAATCGCCAAAGGACGGTCTCGGCAATACCACCAAAGTAACCGCGCCGTTCTGCCGGGTCGTCGGCGTCGCCAAATCCGAACCGGCTTCCAGGATCGGTTTCGAGCTGTGGCTGCCGCCGGCGGACAAGTGGAACGGCCGCATGCTTGCGAGCGGCAATCTCGGCCATTCGGGTGTCGCGATTTATCCGTCTCTCAACGATGCGCTGACGCGAGGTTTCGCCGCACTCGGAGACGATCTCGGCCATCAATCCAATGCCTTTGCGATAGATTGGGCGGCCGGCCATCCGGAGCGCGTCAAGGATTGGGGCCATCGCGGTACCCATTTCAGCGCGGTCGCCGCGAAGGCGATCGTCGCCGCCTATTACGGCAACGCGCCGCGATATTCTTATTTCTCCGGATGTTCGCATGGTGGCGGCAGCGCGCTCGCCGAGGCGCAGCGCTACCCCGAGGACTACGACGGCATCATCGCCGGCGCTTTCGGCAGCGACTGGACCGACACTTCGGCGGCTTATGTGTTTGAAGCGCAGGCGGCGCTCAACGATCCGGCCAGCAATTTGCCGGCGCCGAAACTTAACTTGGTGAACGGCGCCGCAATCGCCGCCTGCGATGCCCTCGATGGTGTGAAGGATGGCGTCATCGGCAATCCGCGGCAGTGCCATTTCGATCCGAGCGTCCTGCAATGCAAGGCCGGTGACGCAGCGGATTGCCTGACGGCCGCCCAAGTCACCGCCGTAAAGAAACTCTACGCCGGGCCGCGCAACAGCACCGGCAAGCAGATTTTCCCGGGCCTCGAACCAGGCAGCGAATTTCTATGGGGCTATCTGGTCAAGGGGCCGGAGACCTTTCTCGGCGCCGACTTCTTCAAGTATGCGGTTTACGATGGCAAAGATTTTGACTGGCACAAGATGAATCTTGACACTGATGTCAACGCCGCGAACCAGAAGCTTGCCGCCGACATCAACAATACAAATCCCGATCTGGGCAAGTTCGCAGCGCGCGGCGGCAAGCTCATTCTCTACAGCGGATGGGCCGACGCGCTCATCCAGCCCGGCAACGCCATCAACTACTTCGAGAGCGTCGTGAAGGCTCAACCCGGCATGGCGGACAAATTCGTCAGGCTCTACCTGGCACCGGGCATGGGCCATTGCGCCGGCGGACCCGGCCCCAACGCGTTTGGCGGCACGCGCTACCTTAACGCCGGTCAACCCAATCCTCCGGTGCTCGATCCGGATCACGATCTGATCTCGGCAGCGGTGGCGTGGGTGGAGCACGGTCGTGCGCCCGGAGCGATCATTGCAACCAAGTTTACAGACGACGATCCGGCGAAAGGTATTGCGATGCAGCGGCCGCTTTGTCCCTACCCGGCGGCCGCGGCCTACAGCGGCAAAGGCGACACCAACAACGCGGCCAATTTCGCCTGCGCCAAGCCTTGAGAATCTTCCGACTGATGGGCGGCTAGCACCCTTCCGGTCCGCCAACGAGCCGATACACTTCGAGCCCCTCAAGCTTGCCCTTGACGAGGTGCATGCCCTGCGGGTCGAGCTGGAAGCCGGACGGCAGCGCGTCAAAAATCTCCTTGCTGACCAGCGCGATGGACTCAGCGCCCGGATCGATGGTCTTGCCGAGGCTTTCCAGCCTTTGGGTCGCGTTAACGGCGTCGCCGACGATGGTGTAGTTGATCCGATTGGGCGAACCGATATCGCCGACGACGACCGGCCCCATGTGGATGCCGATCCTGATGCGCACCGGATCGAGCCCCTTGGCGGCCCGCCGCTGATTGTCCGCCGCGAGTTCGCGCTGAATAGCCGTTGCCGCGAGGCAAGCCGACGCGGCCGGGTTGTCGGCGCGGCCGGGCGCGCCCCAGAACGCCATGACCGCGTCGCCGATAAACTTGTCGATGGTCCCGCCTTCCCGCTCGACGCAAGCCGAGACGAGGGCGAGGTGTTGATTGATAAATTCGGCGACCTCGGTCGCCGACATCTTCTCGCATGCCATCGTGAAGCTCACGATGTCGGTGAACATAATGGCAAGAACGCGCTCCTCGATCCCGGCGCCGATCCGGCCTTCCTTGACCAGACGCGCGACCAGCGTGCGCGGAACATACCGGCCGAACGCTTTCAGGCCTTCGAGCATGGTGTTGAAGGCCTGCGCGAGGTTATGAATCTCGCGGAAAACCCCGCCGGAGAGTGGCGCCACCTGGTCGAAATCGAGATTACTGATCGCGGCCGCGCCTTTTGCCGCCCGGCTGATCGGGCGCACGATCGCTCTGGCCATGAGCGCGGCGGCGATCAGCGACAATCCGAGCAAAGCGAGCGCAATGAGGGTGGCGCGGTACAGGACCAGAACCGGCGCGTCGATCGCGCGCCGCAAGAAATATGCGCCGACGGTAATCGGCATTTCGCCATAGTCGGTGATCTCGCGGGCCACCACAATGTAGCGCTCACCGTCAACGACCGGCTCGCGCACGAGAACACCGGCAATCGGCTTCAGAAAGATTGTGTGGAGTGGCGGCAATTTGAAAACATTTGCGATCACCGGATCGCCAAATGTCTCGAGCGGCGGCAACGGATTGGCTGTAGAGCGGCCGGCCGTTCCCTCCGTCATCAGCGTATGCGCAAGCACCTGGCCGTTGCCGTACAGCATGAAGGCAACGCTGCGCGGCGGCTCGCTCAGTTGCCTTGCCAGTTTGGAAAGACTACGCGTCGAAATGCCGATGGCGACGTAACCCAGATACGTGTTGTCGCGCCAGATCGGAACGCGATAGTTCAGATAGGTCGCTTGTCTTGACTCTCCATAGACCGGCGGACCCCAATAGGGATCTTTGTGCCTGCTGATCTCATCGGCGATCTCGGTGAGTTCGCGATTGCCGCTGATATCGACATGATCGACTTGGTATGTCTTGTCGGCCGCATTTCGCAGTACCCGCCAGCCGCTGCCATGAGGGTCGCTGAGAAATAAGCCGTCGACCTCGGACGCCGCCGCAATCGTCCCGCTCAGAAAGTCACTGAGGTTCGGATCGGCGAACTGATAGCGCTTATCTTTGATCGCTTCGGCGATAAAGTCGGCCTGACGCGTTGCCTCGTTCAGCTCTCGCCGCAGCGCCATATCTTCTGCACCGAGCACCCGATTGACGAGGCGCGAGGCCAGCTCCTGCAGGATGATACGATCGCTGATCCAGTTCGTCGCCATGACCGAACCAACCGCAATCAATACCAGGACGCCGATGCTGGCCGTCAGCGTCGGCAAGAGCGGAAACTTCAGAGTGGGTCGATTCAAATATTTGGACCCCATGATTGCGATGCGACTGGGTGGCGGGTATTCCGGGCGGGCGTCATGTTGCCCGCAATGAAGTACTCCGATAGGACATGCTTGTCCCCGGTGCGCCGAACCCGAAGTTCGCACACCTTTGCGGCGAATTCGATTGCGCACTTCGGGTGCGAAAGAGGCACTGGAATCATATGCTTGATGGTGGCCGTTGCCCTTGAAGTTCGAATGAGAATGTGCCGCGATGTCTTGCCAACTTCAGGATCGGGACACTAGCAATATTCCGGGCCGGCCGGGCGGCCTGCAAAGGCCACGGAGCGTAACGGCATGAGCGGCAGCCCGACGCTGCGGATCGGCATCGATACCGGCGGCACTTTCACCGACATTGTCTGCGTCGACGATGCTTCCGGTGCGATGCGCGTGACCAAGGTTTCGTCGACGCCGTCGAATCCGGCGATTGCGCTCGTTCGCGGCGTTCACGCCATTCTCGACGAGAGCGGCGCCAGCATTGGCGATCTGGCGGTGCTGGCCCACGGCACGACGGTCGCGACCAACGCACTGCTCCAAGGCGAGATCGCGGGCCTTGGCCTCATCGTCACCGACGGCTTCCGGCATATTCTCGAAATCGCCCGCCAGGCGGTACCGGAAGGTTACGGCAACTCGTATTTCTGGGTGAAACCGGAGCGCATCGTGCCGCTGCGCTTTGTCCGCGAGATCGGCGGGCGCATGAATTTTCTGGGTGAAGAATTGCGGCCGCTCGACGAAGACAGCGTCCGCGCGGCGGCGCGGTTCTTCCGCAGCTCAGGCATCAGCGCCGTCGGGATTTGTCTTCTTCATTCCTATGCCAACCCGGCGCATGAACGCCGCGCCGCCGCGATCGTCGGCGAAGAATATCCGGACTGCACGCTGTCGGTGTCGTGCGATGTACTGCCGGAATACCGCGAATATGAGCGGGCGGTGACGACTTTGGTGGATGCGTTCATCAAGCCGCATATGAGCCGTTATCTCGATCGTATCCGCGACGAGCTTGGGCCGGAGCTGAACAAAAAGCCGTTCCTGGTGATGCAGTCGTCGGGCGGGGTTGCCAGCCCTGATCAGGTGATGCGAAAGCCGATCACGACCGCGCTGTCAGGCCCCGCCGCTGGCGCGCTGGGAAGCGCGGTGATCGCCGAAATCGCCGGCTTTCCCGATCTGGTCACGCTCGACGGCGGCGGCACCTCGACCGACCTCTGCCTGATCGAAGCCGCCAAGCCGAAGATCACCAATGGCGGCCATGTCGGCCGCTTCCCGGTGCGGATTCCGATGCTCGACGTGCGCACCATCGGTACCGGCGGCGGCTCGATTGCCTGGATCACCCGCGAAGGCAAACTCCGCGTTGGGCCGCGCAGCGCCGGCGCCGTGCCGGGTCCGATGTGCTATCCGAACGGCGGTAACGAGCCGACGTTGACCGACGCCAATCTTGTGCTCGGCCGCATTCCGCCGGCGCTGATCGGCGGCGGCATTCCGCTCGATGTCGAACGCGCACGCGAGGGGCTGAGAGCGCTGGCCGCGCGCCTTCCCGGCAATCTGAGCGTCGAGCAGCTCGCCAGCGGCATTGTCGAAATCGCCAACTGGGATGATGCCAACGCTATCCGGCAGATGACGATCCAGCGCGGCATCGACCCCGCCGGTTTTGCACTTTTGGCATTCGGCGGCTCGGGGCCGGCACAGTCGCTGGCGGTGTTGGAATTGATGGGCATGAAGACCTGCATCGTGCCGCCGAACCCCGGCAATTTGTCCGCGTTCGGACTTCTCGCCGTCGACTGGCGCACCGACCACATCGTCACCAAGGTGATGCACGAAGACGCTATCGATCTCGCGGCCATCGCCGCCATCTACGGCTCGCTCGAGAACGAGGCCACCGCCTCGCTGGAGCGAGACGGCATCGCCGCCGCCAGGATCGCGCTCGCGCGCGAAGCCGACGTTCGTTACGCCGGCCAGTCCATGGAAGTGCGCGTGCCGGCGCCATCCGGCACGATCGACGCGGCCTTCATCGCCGGGCTGATCGATGCTTTCCATGCCGCCCATCGCAAGACCTTTGGCTACAACTACGCCGGCCAGCAGAAAGTCGAGCTGGTGAATTTCTGCGTGTCCGGTTTCGGCATGATCGACCGTCCGCGAATCCCTGAGATCAAACAAACCGCTACGCCGCAGCAAACGAGCCGGCCGGTTTATTTCGATGGCAAATTTCGCGACACGCCGGTGCTCGCCCGCGCTTCGCTCCCGGCCGGCTTCAAGCTTGAAGGGCCCGCGATCGTCGAGGAGTTCGGTTCAACAACGGTGGTGTTCCCGGGTCAGCATCTCGCCGTCGACCCGCACGGCATCCTGATCATCAAGGCCGCAGGCAAATCGGGCGGCATGCCGACCTGATCGGCCGCGCCGGGCTGACCCGGTTGCATCATCGTACTTGCAAAAGCATGGACGACTCGCGCCAAGTGCATGGATCAGTCGTGCAATTTTCGGACGACAGGCTCAATCCGATGTCGGCCCATATGAATAGCGAGATAGCGGGCTTCAGACCTTTCCGGCTCTTGCGCGGCATAGGCGTGCGCCAGGTCCGGCTGACCTGCGGCATCATTCTTTTCGCGTATCTCTTGTCGCACTACCTCAATCATGCGTTGGGGAATATCTCGCTCGCCGCCATGGAATATGGGCTCGATATCCACATGGCGTTCTGGCTGAGCCCGATCGGAACACTACTGCTCTATCCGGCACTCGCCATTCACGCGTCGCTCGGTCTGTGGTCGCTCTATCAGCGCCGACATTTTCGCTGGAAAGCGGCGGAGATCGTTCAGCTCGTCCTTGGGCTCAGCATTCCTGTCCTGCTGTGCACGCACCTGATCGGCGAGCGCCTGGGCGTGACGCTGTATGGACTGTACCGCACTTACGCACTCGCTTTGTTCAACTTCTGGGTCGCGCGGCCGGACCTCGGCGTGATGCAGGCGGTGGTGGTGCTGGTCGCCTGGATCCACGGCTGCATCGGACTTTACTTTTGGCTCCGCCTCAAGCGCTCCTTTGCGCATTTGGCGCCGCTCCTGCTCGGTCTTGCGGTTCTGATCCCGGCGTTCGCATTGCTGGGCTATTATCAGCAGGGCAGAAATGTCCGGCTCCTGGCGCAGGCATCCCAGTGGCGCGCGCAAATCCTGACGCCCGCCTACATCGGCACCGAGGCCGAGCGCGCAACGCTCGAACGCATCAGAAACTCATTCCTCGTTTTCTACGCCGGCGCGCTCGGCTTTGTCTTTGCCGCGCGCGGCTTTCGCGCGCTCAACGAGCGGCGGCATGGCATGATCAAGCTCGTCTACCCGGACCGCACCATCCGCGTGCCAAAGGGGCTGTCGGTGCTTGAAGCGAGCTATCGGTGTCGCGTGCCGCACGCCAATGTCTGCGGCGGCAAGGGGCGTTGCTCGACCTGCCGGATTCGCGTCGTCGGCGATGTAAGCGAACTGCCCGAGCCTTCGCCGCGCGAAGCGTTTGTTTTGGAGCGGATCGGCGCCGGCGCGGACCACGCCGTTCGTCTTGCCTGCCAGCTTCGGCCGACCAAGGATATCGCCATCGTCCCGCTGCTGCCGCCGCAAGTCGAATCGGCCTTCGCGAACGGCCGGCGCCGCGTCCATCCTGGCGAAGAACGTTACATCGTCAGCATGTTCGTCGACATGCGCGGCTCGACGCAAATGGCGGCTCATCAGCTTCCGTTCGACACTGTGTTTGTGGTCGATCGCTTTCTTGGCGCCGTATCAAAGGCGGTGACCGAAGCGGGAGGGAAGGTCAATCAGTATCTCGGCGACGGGCTTCTTGCTCTGTTCGGCATCGAGACCAATCCGCGTCTCGCCTGCCGCCAGGCTCTGGCGGCGGCCGCGATGATCGCGGCCAACGTCGAGCACCTGAACCGGCAGCTTGCCGAAGCCGATCGCCCTCCCATTCGCTTCGGCATCGGCATCAACGGAGGAGAAGTCATCGTCGGCGAGATCGGTTACGGCGATCATGTCGTGGTCACGGCTTTGGGCGATGCGGTGAACGTGGCGGCGCGGCTTCAGGAGATGACCAAGGAGCTCAATTGCCAGGTCGTCGTCGCCGACGAGGTCTGCAGGATGTCAGGACTCGCCGAGGGCGCGCTGCCGGTACAGGAGGTCACGGTTCGCGGCCGCGATGGTCCCATCGTCGTGCGCACGGCAGCTGAGGCCGGCCCGCTCGGCGCTGCGTTGTCCTGACGCAGGCCATTATCCGCCGAAGTTCGGATCCTGCGACCGGAACGGGCCGCATTTCGCCTGCTCGCCGAAGCGATGATCGAAATCGACGGTGCCTCCCTCGACCGGAATGCGCGTCGGTGGCAGACCGCGGGTGTACTGGTTGACGATGACCGTCTTGCCGTCCGCCGTCATCGACACCTTCACCGGCTCGAGCGGCTTGCCTTTGTTGATGTCGCTCAGATCGAGCGTGTAATAGCCGATCACCGGTTTCGCCAATGCCTGCGCGAGAGGCTTTTTTTCGAACACGATCGATTGCGGAAGATAAAGCTCGATCATCGTCCCCTCCGCATGGCACACCAGCATGCGCATAAACCATCCATCGTCGCCCGGGTCTTTGGCGTAGCTCGGGTTGGCGAACGCGCCGGTCAGAGCCAGGATTGTCAGAGCCAAGGCTAATGCGGCCGCGCGGATCATGGCGAGGTCTTCTTCTCCGCCGCGACATCGGCGATCACCTTGTCGGCGCGGCGAAAACCTTCCGAGGCGATCGGGATGCCGGCATAGACGGCGGTGTGCAGCAGGATCTCGGCGATCTCTTCGGCGGTGACGCCGTTGTTGAGCGCGCCGCGCACGTGCACTTCGAATTCGTGCCAGCGCGCCAGCGCCGCCAGCATGCAGACGTTGAGCATGCTGCGGCTCTTGTGCGACAGCCCCTCGCGCAGCCAGACATTGCCCCAGCACTGGGTCTGCGTGAATTCGGTGAAATGCTGGGTGAACGCGTTGGCCTGCTGATTGCGGTTGTCCACGTATGCGGCGCCGAGCACATCGCGCCGAACCTTGGCACCTTGTCGAGCACGTTCGGCGATTGAATCTGGCAATGCCACGATGATCTCCCGTTTTGCTGCTGTGAATTGAGGCTGGAATTTATGCAGA
>Ga0335078_10001061_pt1 | contig 41864 bp, 36 predicted proteins | sample Lox_Sample_32_FD_206711 | JGI IMG/M metagenome (GOLD analysis project Ga0335078, IMG submission 206711) | Soil microbial communities from Loxahatchee National Wildlife Refuge, Florida, United States - Lox_Sample_3.2 | ecosystem: Environmental > Terrestrial > Soil > Wetlands | place: USA...
CTGGCTCGGACGGTATCACCGATTGGATTGAGCTAAGCCGGCCCAGCCCGCATGACGGTTGCCGCAGAGAGCCCCGAGCACTGGCGATGGTCGTGGGGTGCCTGATAGCGCCGCCTGGTGCCTGGTGACGGCATGATCATGAAGTTTTTGGTGGTTGTGAATGATTTTTGGTGCGATCACACGAAAAAGTCTTCAGGATCATGCTTCGGACTGCCCTGATAGGCGGAAGATCGGGCATGGCAGGGCGGGCGGCCAGCCTCCTCCGCATCTCTAGGCGCACCGGGCAGCCAGGTACCTGGCTCAACAGGCCGGGCGGCCCCTCGGGCTGCCGCGGGCGTGCCGCTGCCGCGGCGCTGGCTTGACGCCAGGGCCGATCGCTGTATCCTTGTCTTATGACTATAGATAAAGGGGACAGCCCAATTGAGTTCCGGCTTGATCCCTCCTCGGGGGTGCCGACTTACTTGCAGCTTGTGCAGCAGGTGGAGCACGCGCTGCGGCTTGGCTACCTCAAGCCGGGTGATCAGCTACCCAAGGTGCGGGATGTGGTCGCGGCGCTGACCATCAACCCGAACACGGTGCTCAAGGCGTACAAGGAGCTTGAGGTCAAGGGGCTGGCGGCGGGCCGTCCCGGCCAGGGGACCTTTGTCCAGGCGACCCTGAGCCAGGTCACGCTTCCCGAGCTGAGCGGGCTGCGGCGGTCCATGCTCGGCTGGCTCGCCGACGCGAACAAGGCGGGCCTTGACGAGGACGGGATGGTTGCCCTCTTCACCAGCGTGCTGCGGGATTTCTTTAAGGGCCGCCAGGGCGGCCAGGGCGGCCAGGGCCGCGGAGGCGCTGGCGACGGCCGGGCCAACGGCAACGAAACGGAGGGAGTCGCATGAACGTCATCGAGGCAACCGGACTTGGCAAGTGCTACGGGAAGGCGTGGGCGCTGCGCGACTGCACACTCGCCGTGCCGGAAGGCTCGCTTGCCGCGCTCGTCGGGCCGAACGGAGCGGGCAAGTCCACGCTGATGAACATGGCGGTCGGGCTGACGGTGCCGACCGCGGGGGCCGTCACCGTGCTCGGCGGCCAGCCGCCCGGGTCGCCGGCCGCGCTCGACGGCACCGCGTTCATGGCACAGGACGCGCCCGTGTACCGGAACATGTCGGTGGCGGACATGCTGCACCTGACCAGGAACCTCAACCGCGGCTTTGACGAGTCCGCCGCGCAGCGGCGCCTTGCCGACCTCGGCATCCCGCTGAAGAAGAAGACGGGCAAGCTCTCCGGCGGCCAGCAGGCCCAGGTCGCGCTGACCCTGGCCCTGGCGAGGCGGCCCCGGCTGCTCATACTCGACGAGCCCCTGTCGGCGCTCGACCCGCTGGCCCGGCAGGACTTCCTGGCGACGGTGATGACCGCGATGACCGACGACGGCGTGTCCGTCCTGCTGTCCTCGCACGCGCTCGCCGAACTCGAGCGGGTCGCCGACTACCTCATCGTGCTCGGTGGCGGCGAACTGCGGCTCGCGGGGGCGGTCGACGACCTGCTGGCGGAGCACCAGGTGCTGGCGGGCCCGGTCGCCGACGCCGACCGGCTGGCCGCCCAGCTGTCCACGGTCCAGGCCAAGCGGGCAGGTGCGCAGGCCCACCTGCTGGTCAGGGAGGGCGGGCAGGACGGCCGCCCGGTGCCGCCCGGCTGGGAGTCGCACCCGGTCGGCCTGGAAGAACTCGTGCTCGCCTACCTGCGTCCGGCGGGCAGCAAGACGCGCCAGGCGGCCGGCGGCTCGTCGTCCGCCGGGATCCACGGATCGCGGACGGAACTCACGGAGGTGTCCAAGTGAGCGTGCTAACCCTGCCCGCCCAGCCCGTCCAGGGCGCCGGGCCCGCGCTGCGGCCCGTGCCGTGGCAGCGGATGATCTGGGTCACCTGGCGGCAGCACCGTGGCATGCTGGTCGGCGTCGCCGCCGTGCTCGCCATGGTGTCCGTCTTCCTGCTGGTCATGGGGCTGAAGGTGCACCACGACTACACGGCCCTGATCAACTGCCATCCCGCGAGCTCGGACGCCTGTAATGCGGCAAGGAACAGCTTCAACAACACCGACTGGACGATGGGGAATACGATCCTCATCCTGATGAACCTCGCGCCTGCGCTCCTTGGGATCTTCACCGGGCCGGCGGTGTTCGCCAGGGAACTTGAGACGGGGACCTTCAGGTACGCGTGGACGCAGGGCATCGGCCGCCTTCGCTGGACGGTCGCCAAGCTAGTGCTGCTCGCCGGCGCGATCGCGATTCTGGCCTGGGCGTTCAGCCAGGTGTTCGCCTGGTTCTTCGGCCCGTTCCTTAGCTTCGAGGGAATGAACGTGCTCGCCGCGACGGTCTTCGACTCGCGCGGCATCGACTTCGCGGCCTGGGTGCTCTTCGCCTTCGCCGTCGGCGCGTTCCTCGGCATGCTCATCCGCCGGATCATCCCGGCCATGGCCGCCACGCTCGGCGCCTACCTCGGCGTCCAGCTGCTGGCCTGGCTGGTGCTGCGCGAGGACTACCCGGTGGCCATCGACACCACGAACGCGAACCTGTTCAACAAGCCGAGCTCGCCCGCCTCCCCGTGGATACTCAAGACGTGGACCGCCGGCGGCACGAACTGGTGGCGCTACATCCCGGCCAGCCGGTTCTGGCCGATGCAGTTCATCGAGTCCGGCTGGCTGCTTGTCCTCGCGATCGCGCTTGGCGCCGCGACGGTCTGGCTCGTCCGCCGCCGCGCCGCCTAACCCGGGCCACGGAGACAACCCGATGACCGTTCGCACCGTGCCCGTCCGGCCGGGCCGGGACGTCAGCCCGGCCGGACCCGCGGCTGTGCCGTGGCGGGGCATGCTGTAGGTCACCTGGCGCCAGCACCGCGGGCTGCTGATCAGCGTCGCGGCCACCTTCGGCGCGGCGGTGCCAGGCATGCTGTATGCCGTCTGCGCGCTGCTCATCGCGGGCACGATCCGGCTGGTCCGCCTGCCCGCCTAGGCGCGGCCGCGCCACCCACTCCGCGGAACCGGGGCGTGCGCTACCTGGGGCCGCCCGCCGCCGCGGCGGCCTCGCAGCCGCAGGCGGCGGGGTCGGCGGGCAGCCGGTAGCTGGCCGGGGCGTGGATAGCGCGGAAGATGGCCGCGCCGCCGCTGAAGCCGTCGAGCGCGTCGGCGGCGAGCACCACGGCGGCGGAGGTCCAGCTTGACCGCTCCGCGGGGAAGTGGTTCTCGTTGACGTACTGCCAGCCGGTCCAGTAGGAGCCGTCCTCGTGCCGCAGCCTGCCGGCCGCCGCGAGCAACTCGCGCGCCCGTTCGCGCTGGCCGCAGGCGTCGAGGGAGATGGCGAGCTCGCACGTCTCTGCGACCGTCACCCACGGCTGGTCGCTGACGCAGCGGACGCCGAGGCCAGGCACGACGAACTCGTCCCAGCCGCGGGCGATCCGCTCGGCGGCGGCACCGCCGCGCAGCGCGCCGCCGAGCACCGGGTAGTACCAGTCCATCGAGAACAGGCTCTTGTCCGCGAACGCCTCCGGGTGGCAGGCGATGACGTGGCCGAGCTGCTCGGCGGCGAGCTCCCAGTCCGGCTGCGGCTCCCCGGCGAGCCCGGCGACCGCGATCGCGCAGCGCAGCCCGTGCAGGATGCTCGCGCACCCGGACAGCAGCGCGAACGCGCCTGGCACGCCGGCCGCGTCCCGCTCCCACGCCACCTCGCCGCGCGGCGCCTGCAGGCCGAGCACCCACTCGATCGCCGGCCGCACGGCCGGCCACATCCGCAGCGCGAACCGGCGGTCGCCGGTGACCAGGTACTCGTGCCACGTGCCGACCGCGACGTAGGCGGCGTGGTGGCTTTCCGCCGCGTGATCCGTCACCTGGGCGGGGCTCGCGGCACCGGGGCCGCCTGCCGCCCTCGGCCAGGAGCCGTCCGGCCGCTGCGTGTCGCGCAGCCACTGGTAGGCAAGCCTGGCGGGGACGGTGAGGCCGCAGGCGCTCAGCGCCATCGCGCACTCCACGTGGTCCCACGGGTCCACGTGGCCGTCCGGCCAGGGGATCGCCCCGTCCGGCCGCTGTACCGCGGCGATCGAGCGTGCCGTCTGCAGGATGTCGGCCGGCGGTGTCGGCCGGGCCGGAACCGTGGGCTTAGCGTGGCGCATGAGGTGAAACCAAGCTCTCGTTCGGGCTCAGCGGCTCTGTGGCTTTGGTTTTTTTCGCGTAGATCACGAGGCTCTTGCCGATGAGCGGGTTGAGCGCGGCCTCCGACAGCCGGGTGAGCGCGGGCTTGCGCATGATGTCCCAGACAAGCAGCCGGTGGTAGGCGCGGACGGCGGGGTGCGCGTCGTCGTGCACGCCGACGGCGCACTTGAGCCACCAGTAGGCGGAGTGCAGGCCGTGCGCGTGGTGCGCGCCGACGGGCGTGAGCCCGGCCGCGGTCAGCTTGGCGGTGAGCTCGCCGCGGGTGAAGATGCGCACGTGGCCGCCGGGCACATTGTGGTACTCGGCGGACAGCGCCCAGCAGATCCGCTCGGGCAGCCAGGCGGGCACCGTGACGGCGACGGTACCGCCGGGGCGGACCACCCGGGCGATCTCGGCCATGGCCGCGGCGTCGTCCGGTATGTGCTCGAGGATCTCCGCGGCGATGACCGCGTCGAACGAGCCGTCGGGGAACGGCAGGCTGGTCGCGTCCGCGGACAGTGCCGCGGCGCCGGCCGGCGGCGCGGCCTCGCCCTCGGCGAGCATGGCGGCGAGCATGGCGCCCACTCCGGTGAGCTCGCCGTGGTCGAGGTCGGCGGCGACGACGCGGGCACCGCGGCGGTAGGCCTCGAATGCGTGTCGGCCGGCGCCGCAGCCGAGGTCGAGCACGCGGTCGCCTGGATTGACGGGAAATTTAGCGAAATCGACGGTCAGCAACCGGGCTCCCCGTTGATCACCTTCCGGTACAGCGTCTCGGTCGCGGCGGCGACCGCGGGCCAGGCGAACCTCATCCGTACCCGGGCAAGGCCGCGTGCCGCGTGTTGCGCGCGCGCCGCGGGGTCGTCGAACAGGCCGCGCAGCGCGGCGGACAGCTCCTCCGGGTCGCCGGGCGGCACGAGCAGCGCGGCATCCCCGGTGACCTCGGGCAGCGCGCCTGCCCTGCTGGCGATGAGCGGGGTGCCCGACGCCATGTGCTCCACCGCGGGCAGCGAGAAGCCCTCGTACATCGAGGGGATCACCGCTACCTCGGCCGAGGCGAGCACGCGCGCGTACTCCGCGTCCGGCAGGCCGCTGGCGAACGTGACCCGGTCGCCGAGTGCCAGCTGCCGCAGCTGCTGCCTGGTGGCGTCCGACGGCGTGCCGATGACCACGAGGTGCGCGTCGCGCTCCGTGGCCAGCTTGGCGACGGCGCGCAGTAGCGTCGGCAGCCCCTTGAGCGGCGAGTCCGCGCTTGTCACTGTCACGATACGGCCGCGGACGCGCGGTTGCCCAGGCCGCGGGTGGAACAGCCGGGTGTCCACGCCGAGCGGGACGATGTGCACCTTTTCCCGTTCAACATGAAAATCGCGGCATATGTCGTCCTTGGAGGAGCCGGAGACCGTGATGAGCGGCCCGGCCCGGCGAGCCACCCGTCCCTGCATCCGCACGAACCCGTACCAGCGGTGCTTGTTCAGCCGGTCGAGCGGGCTCCGTCCGGCCAGGTCGATCCGCCTGTCCACCGTGATGGGATGGTGGACCGAGGTCACGAGCGGCAGGCCGAGCCGCCGCAGGCCGAGCATCCCGTAGCCGAGCCCCTGGTTGTCGTGCACGATGTCGAAGTCACCCGGCCTGGTGCGCAGTGCCCGCAGCGCCCGGACGCTGAACGTCAGCGGCTCGGGAAACGCGCCGCCCCACATCATCGCCACCTCGAGCACGTCCGCCCAGTCCCGCAGCTCCCCGCGTCCCGGCGTGCGAAAGGGGTCCTCATCCCTGTAGAGGTCGAGGCTCGGCACCTCGCGCAGCACAGGCCCCTCGTCAAGCTCCGGGTAGGGCTGGCCGGAAAACACCTCGACGTGATGACCGCGAGCGGCGAGTTCCCTGCTCAGGTGGCGTATGTAGACACCCTGACCGCCGGAGTGCGGTTTACTGCGGTACGACAGCAGCGCTATGCGCAGCGGACGCTTCACTGAGGCCACGGGGCACCTTACCAGGAGGTAGGTAAGGGCAGGGGCGCGGGTCAGCCCGCCGCCATCCCGCCGACGGCGAGGCCGATGAGGTACGTCAGGCCCGCCGCGAGCCCGCCGAGCACCAGCTGGCGCAGCGCACCGCGCCAGAACGGCCGGTCGGTTAGCCGTGCCACCAGGCCGCCGCCGACGATCGCGGCGAGCGCGGCCAGGGCGAGCGCCAGCCACAGCGCGTTGGCGCCGACCGTGTAGGGCAGCAGCGGTACGATCGCGCCTGCCGCGAAGGAGACGAGCGATGCCCCCGCGGCCACGTACGGCGAGGGCAGCTCGGAAGGGTTGACGCCGAGTTCCTCGGAGGTGTGCACGGCGAGCGCCTTGTCGGGGTGCGCGGAGATCTCCGCGGCGGCCAGCCGCGCGGTGGCCGCGCTCATGCCGCGGCTGCGCAGCATGCCAACCAGCTCGGCCTGCTCGGCGGCGGCGTTGTGTGTGAGCTCATGCTTTTCCTTGGCCACCTCGGCCTGGACGAGCTCGTTCTGCGACGAGACCGACACGAACTCGCCCGCGGCCATGGAGAACGCGCCGGCCGCGAGCCCCGCGAGCCCGGTGAGCAGGATCGCGTGCTGCGACCCGCCGCCGCCGCCGACGCCGGCGATCAGCGAGACGTTGGTGACCAGCCCGTCCATCGCGCCGAAGACGGCGGGCCGCAGCCAGCCGCCCGACACGTCCCTGTGCTCGGGGCCGCGGTGCCAGGGGCGATCCTGATCGGGTTTGGTCACGTGGACATTCTAGGGAAGAACGCCGGGCGAGTTCGCACCGCGCTGCGCGGGCATGATGTGCCTGTGACGACAGTCGAGGCGGCCGCGCCGCGCCGCTGGCACGCCGAGTACGCCTGGCTTGCCCGTACCTGGGCACAGAGCCCGGCTCCGCGGGGTCGCGGGGATCCGGACGGGCTGGCCCGTGACGTGCTGATCGAGGCGCACGGCGACCGGTTCACCGCCGTCACGCCAGGCACGCCCGCTGCCCAGGTCCCCGCGGGCACGGTGCGCCTGCCTGGCCTGACCCTGCCCGGCCTGGCCAACGCCCACTCGCACGCGTTCCACCGGGCGCTGCGCGGCAGCCCGGCGGCCGGCGGGACGTTCTGGACCTGGCGCGAGCGCATGTACGCGGTCGCGGAGCGGCTCGACCCCGGGCGCTACTTCGACCTCGCCCGCGCGGTGTACGCGGAGATGGCGCTCGCCGGGGTTACCTGCGTCGGGGAGTTCCACTACCTGCACCATGACCCGGCGGGCAGGCGGTACAGCGACCCGAATGAGTTCGGCTGGCAGCTCATCAGGGCGGCCGCCGCCGCCGGCCTGCGGATCACCCTGCTCGACGCCTGCTACCTGGCGGGCGGGTTCGCGCGAGGCGGCAAGCCGGTCCCGCTTTCCGGTGTTCAGCTGCGGTACGGCGACGGGACCGCGGCGGCCTGGGCCGAGCGTGTCTCCGCCTTCGGCCGTGACCCGCTCGGCATGGTGGCGCCGCACGCCCGCATCGGCGCCGCCATCCACTCCGTCCGCGCGGTCGGGCCGGACCAGGTGCCGGAGATCATGGCATGGTCGCACGCGCACGGCGCGCCGGTGCACGCCCACCTGTCGGAGCAGCCGCTCGAGAACGCCGAGTGCCGTGCCGCCTTCGGCAGCACCCCCGCCGAGCTGCTGTACGAGGCAGGGGCGCTCGGACCGCGCTCGACGCTGGTGCACGCCACGCACCTGACCGAGCGCGACGTGTGCCTGCTCGGCGGGTCGATGTCCACGGTGTGCATGTGCCCGCTGACCGAGGCCGACCTCGCCGACGGCATCGGGCCCGCCCCGGCGCTCGCCGCCGCCGGGTCGCCGCTCGCGCTCGGCAGCGACGGGCACAGCGTCATCGACCTGATCGAGGAGGCCCGCTGGCTTGAGCTCTCGCAGCGCCTGGCGACCAGGCAGCGCGGGCATTTCAGCGCCGCCGACCTGGCCACGGCGGCGACGGCGGGCGGGCACGCCTGCCTGGGCTGGCCGCAGGCCGGAGAGATCGCGCCTGGCGCGTACGCTGACCTGGTGACACTGCCCCTTGACTCGCCCCGGCTGGCCGGCGGCGCGGGCGGCCCGCTGGCCACGCTGTTCGCGGCGGGAACGGCGGCAGACGTGCGGCACGTGGTGGCGTCGGGCATGGACGTGGTCCGCGACGGGCTGCACCTGCTCGTGGCGGACGTGCCCGGTTCGCTTGCCGCCGCCATCGGCGCGGTGCTCGGCTAGCGGCCGCCGATGACCCGTTCCCTGCTGATCACCGGGATCGGCGAGCTCGTCACCAACGCGCCGGACGGCTTCGCCGCGCTCGACCGCGCCGCCCTGGTCATCGAGGACGGGATGATCGCGTGGACCGGCCCGGCGGCGTGGGCGCCCGCGGCCGACGCGGCCGTTGACGTGGCGGGCCGCGCCGTGCTGCCCGGCTTCGTCGACTCGCACGCGCACCTGGTGTTCGCCGGCGACCGGTCGGCCGAGTTCGCGGCCCGGATGGCGGGCCGGCCCTACCAGGCGGGCGGCATCAGGTTCACGGTCGCCGCGACCCGCGCCGCGACAGACGCCGAGCTGCGCTCCGGCCTGCGCGGGCTCGCCGCGGAGATGCTCCGCCAGGGCACCACCACGTTCGAGTGCAAGTCGGGCTACGGGCTTACGGTCGCCGACGAGGCCCGCTCGGTGGCTCTGGCCGCCGAGGTCACCACGGAGGTCACCTACCTGGGCGCGCACGTGGTACCCGCCGAGTTCGCGGAACGCCCCGGTGATTACCTGGACCTGGTGCGCGGCCCGATGCTCGCGGCCTGCGCGCCGCACTGCCGCTGGGCCGACGTGTTCTGCGAGCGCGGCGCCTTCGGCGCGGACGAGGCGCGCGCGGTGCTCACCGCCGCCATGGCGCGCGGCCTGCGGCCGCGGATCCACGCGAGCCAGCTCGGCCCTGGCCCGGGCATCCGGCTCGCGGTGGAGCTCGGCGCCGCCTCGGCGGACCACTGCACGTTCCTCACCGACGCCGACGTGGCCGCGCTCGCCTCGTCGGAGACCGTCGCCACGCTGCTCCCAGGCGCCGAGTTCAGCACCAGGCAGCCCTACCCGGACGCCCGCCGCCTGCTCGACGCCGGCGCGACGGTCGCGCTGGCGACCGACTGCAACCCCGGCACCTCCTACACCACGTCGATGCCGTTCTGCATCGCCCTCGCGGTCCGCGACATGCGGATGACCACCCAGGAGGCGGTCTGGTCCGCCACGGCCGGCGGTGCCCGCGCGCTGCGCCGCGCCGACGTCGGCTGCCTGGCACCCGGCGCGCGCGCCGACCTGGTCGTCCTCGACGCGCCGTCCCACGCCCACCTCGCGTACCGCCCCGGCGTCCCCCTAATCAGCGACGTCTACAAATCAGGCGAATCGGTCAAGATCAACTTATCGTGTGCACTTGATAGCGGAAAATGAGCACTAAATGCACACGATGATTCGATCATGGGGGTTGGGCGCCCGGGTAGCGGCCGCGGAAGCGGACTAGGGGGTCGCCGGCCTCGGCGACGTAGGCGACGTCCTCGACGGCGGAGATCACCAGCAGGTGGTCGCCCGCAGGTACGCGCCGGGCGACGGAGCACTCCAGGGCGGCAAGCCCGCCTGACGGGATCAGCGCGCCCGACGTGGCCCCGCGTGCGTGCGGCACCGCATCGAGTATGAGCCGCGCGCTCGGCCGGCCCGCCACGGCGAACTGGCCCGCCGTCACCTTCTGTGAAGACGACAGCAAGGTCACCGCGAACCGCGCCGCCGGGAACGACGGCCGGCTGAGCACCTCAGCCGGATAGGAGTCCGCGATCAGCGACACGGCCACAAGCGGCGGGTCGAGCGAGACCGGCATGAAGGCGCTGACCGTGGTGCCGATGTCGTCGCGGCCGTCGGCGATGGTAAGCAGGGTGACCCCCGCCGCCCAAGCGGAAAGCGCGACGCGAAGAGCGTCGCCGCCGGCCGAAGCCCCGCCGCCCGGCGGGCGGGCAGCGGCGGGATGCGAGGAGTCCACGGTCGAAGCCAGCCCCCGTTCGGTAGCTACCGGATACGCCAGGCACCGGGCAGGGTCAGCGGGCCGTGCGGCGGTAGCCCGGCCGCCGCCGCGAACCGCCAGGCCGGGCCCCAGCCGTCGGCGAACAGCGCGGCGAGCGCGCCCGCGCCGACCGCGCCGCGCGCCGCGGGCCTTGCCTCGCTCGACTCGGCGGGCCGCAGCTGGTCGAGCGGCCCGAGCCTGGGGTAGCTGCGCGCCGGCGCGTCGGCGGGCAGCCCCGCGCGCTTGCGGGCGATGGCGATGGCCTCACGGAGGCCGCCGGCCTCGTCGGCCAGCCCGTTGGCGATCGCGTCAGCGCCCGTCCACACCCGGCCGCGCGCCAGCTCGTGCACCCGCTCGACGGGCAGCCGCCTGCCGTCCGCCACCTTCTGCGTGAAGTCCGCGTAGACCGCGTCCAGCCACTCGTTAATCCGCGCCCACTCGGCCTCGGAGAACGGCCGGGAGGAGGAGAACATCGTGGCGATGTCGGCACCCGCGCCGTCCGCGACGGTGTCCGTCGCGACGCCCGCCCTGCCGAACAGTTCCCGCAGCACGGGCTTGCCCATGAAGACCCCGATGGACCCGGTGATCGTGCCCGGCTGGGCCACGATCACGTCGGCGGGCGCGGAGATGAAGTAGCCGCCGGACGCCGCCACGTCGCCCATCGACACGACGACGGGCTTGCCCGCGGCGCGCAGTCGCACCACCTCGCGCCAGATCACGTCTGATGCCGTGTAAGACCCGCCCGGGCTGTTGACCCGCAGCACGACGGCGCGCGCTCCCTCGTCGGCCGCCGCCGCGCGCAGCGCCGCGGCCACCGTGTCCGAGCCCATGCCGCCGCCAGGCCCGCCGCGCCCGCTGCGCCCGTGCCTGATCGTGCCGTGCGCGTAGATCGTCGCGACGAACCGCTCGTGCTGTCCCGGTGTCATGCCCTGGACGCTGCTGCCAAGCCGGCGCGGCAGGTCGCTCAGTGACCGCTGACGCTGGTACCGCTGCAGGTAGAGCAGCGTCGCCTCCGGGCCGGCCTCCCTGCGGACCTGGTCGTACACCTCGTCCCTGTACATCAGCCCGTCGATGAGGCCCGCGTCGAGTGCCTGCTGCGCGAGGAACGGCCCGCGGGCGAGCAACGCCGTGACCCGCTCCACCGACAGCCCGCGGCCCGCGGCCACCGCGCCGGCCAGCTGCTCGGTCACCGATGCCGCGAGGCGCGCTGCGGCCTCGCGGGCCGGCCCGGTGAAGCCGGACTCGGTGAGCTGGTCCGGAGCTGACTTGTACTCGTGCCGCTTGGCGCTCTCGAAGCCGATGCCGAGCTTTTCCAGCGCGTCGTGCAGGAACACCTGCTCAACGGCGACGCCGGTGAGCCCGAGGGTGCCCGACGGCTGCAGGTAGATCCGGTCGAAGCCGGTGGCCAGGTAATAGGGCAGGTTGCCGCGGACGAAGTCGCCGAACGACTCTGCCCAGGCCACGGCGAGCTTGCCCGACCGGCGGAAGTCACCGATGGCGGCGCGCAGCTCCTGGATCCTGGCGAGCCCGATCCGTGACCCGCCGACCTTCACGACCAGGGCCCGCACCCGGTTGTCATCCGCTGCCCGCCGCAGGCCGTCGAGCAGGTCCTGCAGCCGCGTCCTGCGCATGGTGAGCACGGCGGACAACGGGTCCGCCGGCGGGCCTTCCGCGACGCCGTCGGTCAGGTCAAGCTCGAGGATGAGTGGCCCGGTCCTGCGCTGCCGCATGCGAACGAGTTGCGCGGCAAGCCTCGCGTCTGCCATGCGGCTAGCTTACGTGGGAAAGAACATGAAGAAGTCCGCAGAACGTAAGGGGCTGACCCCGCATAGAAAGCAGCTCTGCCACGGTCGTGGTCGACGTGGCCAATGTGATGGGCGCCCGGGCCGACGGCTGGTGGCGCGACCGGGCGGGCGCCGCGCTGCGCCTGTGCCGTGAGGTGCTTGCGCTCGCGGCGCGGGGCGCGGGGCTGCCGGGGCTGCCGGGGCTGCCGGGCGCACGCACCGCGGCGGCCTGGGTGCTCGTGCTTGAGGGCCGAGCCCGGGCCGCCGCGGAGCGGCTGGCGGACTCGGATACCGCGGCGGGCACCGCGGCACCAGTACGGGTGGTGTCCGCGCCCGCCTCGGGTGACGACGCGATCGTCGGTGTCGTCGCGGAGGTCATCGCCAGCGGCGAGAACTGCGTGGTGGTGACGGCGGACCGGGAGCTGCGACGGCGCTGCGAGGCGCTAGGCGCCGCGGTCGCCGGCCCCGGGTGGCTCTTGAGGCTCCTGTAACCAGGTAATATTCAAGTGAATCTCCCTCACCCATGCATCGCACGACGTGGTAGTCCTGCTCGCTATCGAACCGGAACCTGATGCGCATGTACGTGATACTGGTGTTCCTCGCACTGCTCTCTCTTAGCCTGTCCTTCCTAGCGGCCCACATCGTGAGCGTGCACCGGGCAAGGAGCAGGGAAAGAAAACGTGCGGCGGTCGCCGCCCGGCTCGCTGCCGTGGTGGCGCAGGCCGAGGAGGAGCACCGGGCACGCAGCGCCGCCGCCAGGGCGAGCAACGCGCTCACCACGGTCCTGCCCGCCATCGGGCAGGACAAGCGGGCACCGCGCCGGGTCGCCTAGGCGCGGCGACCGGCCGGTGCTTGGGCCGGCCACGCCGCCGGGTCAGTCCCGCTCTGGGGTCAGTCCCGCTCCGGGGTCAGCCACAGCACCGACATGGGCGGCAGCACCATCGACGCCGACGCGGCCTTGCCATGCCACGGCATCGGGACCGCGTGCACCGTGCCCAGGTTACCCATGCCGCTGCCGCCGTAGCTGGTCGCGTCGGTGTTGAGCACCTCGCGCCAGCGGCCGGCCAGCGGCAGGCCGATCCGGTACTCGTGGTGCGGCATCGCGGAGAAGTTCACCACGCAGGCGAGCACCGGCACCCGGTGCTCCTGGTCGCCGAAGCGCAGGAACGAGACCACGTTGCCGTGCGCGTCGTTGGAGTCGATCCAGGAGAAGCCGTCGGGCGAGGTGTCAAGCGACCACAGCGCCGGCAGCTCCCTGTAGGTCGCGTTCAGGTCGCGGACCAGGCGCTGCGCGCCGGCGTGGAAGTCGTACTTGAGCACCCACCAGTCCAGGCCCTTCTGCTCCGACCACTCGCTGCGCTGGCCGAACTCGGAGCCCATGAACAGCAGTTGCTTGCCCGGGTGCGCCCACATGAAGCCGAGCAGGGCACGCAGCCCGGCGAACTGGCGCCACTCGTCGCCGGGCATCTTGCCAAGCAGCGAGCCCTTGCCGTGCACCACCTCGTCGTGCGACAGCGGCAGGACGTAGTTCTCCGAGTACGCGTAGACCATGGAGAACGTGATCTCGTTGTGGTGGTACTGCCGGTAGATCGGGTCGAGCTTCACGTACTCGAGCGTGTCGTTCATCCAGCCCATGTTCCACTTGAAGCCGAAGCCGAGCCCGCCCAGGTGCACCGGCCGCGACACCCCCGGCCACGCGGTCGACTCCTCGGCGATCATCATGATCCCCGGCACCCGCTTGTAGCAGGTGGCGTTGACCTCCTGGAGGAACGAGATCGCGTCCAGGTTCTCCCTGCCGCCGTGCACGTTGGGCAGCCACTCGCCCTCCTTGCGCGAGTAGTCCAGGTAGAGCATGGACGCGACCGCGTCCACCCGCAGCCCGTCGATGTGGAACTCCTCGAGCCAGAAGATGGCGTTGGCGACGAGGAAGTTCCGCACCTCGGAGCGGCCGAAGTTGAACACGAGCGTGCCCCAGTCCGGGTGCGAGCCGAGCCGCGGGTCGGAGTGCTCGTACAGGGCCGTGCCGTCGAACTCCGCCAGGGCCCAGGAATCGCGCGGGAAGTGCGCGGGCACCCAGTCGACGACGACGCCGATGCCCGCCTGGTGCAGCGTGTCGATGAGGAACCTGAAGTCGTCCGGCGCGCCGAACCGCGAGGTCGGCGCGTAGTAGGAGGTCACCTGGTAACCCCACGAGCCGCCGAACGGGTGCTCGGCGACCGGCAGGAACTCCACATGGGTGAACCCCATGTCCTGCACGTAGGCGGCGAGCTCGCCGGCCAGCTCGCGGTACGACAGCCCGGGCCGCCAGGACCCGAGGTGCACCTCGTAGACGGACATCGGGCTGCTCAGCGGCTGACGTGCCGCGCGGGCGGCGAGCCACTCGTCATCGGCCCAGGTGTAGTCGGACTGGTAGACGACCGACGCGGTGGCGGGCGGCGTCTCCGCGCGCGCCGCCATCGGGTCGGCCTTCTCCCGCCAGGCGCCGTCGGGCCCGCAGATCGAGAACTTGTACCTGGCGCCCGGTTCGACGCCGGGCATGAACAACTCCCAGACGCCCGCGCCGCCGAGCGACCGCATCGGATGGGCGCGCCCCTCCCAGAAGTTGAAGTCGCCGACGAGCCGGACGCCGCGCGCGTTCGGCGCCCAGACGGCGAACGCGGTGCCGCCGTCGCGCGGGCGCGCGCCGAGTGCATGCCACAGCTGCTCGTGCCGTCCCTCGCCGATCAGGTAAAGGTCAAGCTCGCCGAGCGTCGGCAGGTACCGGTAAGGGTCGTCCTGCAGCTGCGGCTCGCCGTTGGCGTAGCTGACCTCGAGCCGGTAATCGGGCACGGACCCGGCAGGCCAGGGCACCGCCGCCGCAAACACGCCGAGGTGCAGGTGCCGCATCGGGTGCCTGCTGCCGCCGGGTAGCACGGCGGTGACCGAGGTGGCGAGCGGGCGCAGTGCCCTGATCGTCATGCTGTCGCCCGGCAGCGGGTGCGCGCCGAGCACTGAGTGCGGGTCATGGTGCTGACCAGCGACAAGGCGCTCGATCTCGCCAAGCGAGATCGTTTCGTTTTTCGATAGCACTTTAGAACTCTGCCAGTGAGTCAAGCGGGATCGGTAGCCAGGACGGTCGGTGCCTGGCCTCGTACAGCACTTCGTAGACGGCCTTGTCCAGCTGCAGGGCGCGCAGCAGGACGTGGTTAGCCGCCGGGTCGAGCCCGCCGCCCTCGGCGTACCCGGCGCAGAACGCGCCGGCGTTCCTGCGCACCCAGTCGCGGGCGACGTCGATCAGTGCGGTCTGCTCCGGATGCCCGATGAGCTGGTGGCGGGCCGCGTAATCGAACGAACGGAGCATCCCCGCCACATCGCGCAGCGGTGACGACCTGGCGCGGCGCTGCGCGAGCGGCGTGGCGGGCTCGCCCTCGAAATCGAGCACCGCCCACCCGTTCTCTGTGCGCAGTACCTGCCCCAGGTGGTAGTCGCCGTGCACGCGCTGCACGGGAAACGGGCCTGGCAGCTTGGCGAGCTCGGAGTAGGCGTCGGTGATCTTGCCGACGTGCTTGGCCACCTCGGGTACCGCGGCCACGGCGAGGTCGAGCTTGCGGAACATCTGCTCGGTCAGCTCGCCGACGGCACTGGCGTCGAGCTCCTGCGTGCCGAACGCGGCGGCGAGGTCGGCATGCACCTCGGCGGTGGCGGTGCCCAGCCTGCGGGCCTCGCCGGCGAAGTCGCCGCCCGCGTCGGCCGCGTGGATGGCGCCCCGGTCGGTGACGGTGGCGTACAGGTCGCGCACGCTGGTCGCGGCGAGTGTCCATCCCTCGGTTGCCAGCCGCAAGTACCTGGACAGGATTGCCAGGCTGGTGGGCGCGCCCTCCAGCCTGGTTTCGATCCAGCCGAGCGGCTCGGCCACCCGCGTGGAGCCGAAGCGCGCGAGTGCCGTGGTTACCTCCAGGTCCGGGTTCGGGCCTGGGGAGAGCCTGCGGAACACCTTGAGTATGGACTCCTCGCCGAAAACCAGGCTGGTGTTGCTCTGCTCACCGCCAAGCACCAGGCTGTCGAGCCCAGTCGAGAAGCTTGCATCCGGGAACGCCTGCATGCGCAGCGAGCCGATCTCGGCGTTGGCCGCGATCGCGGCGAGCAGCCGCTTGGTGAGGTCGGCGTCGTGCAGCGCGTCGTAGGCGACCTTGCCGCCCGCGGCGCTGCCGCCTGCCGCCGTGCCGCTGCCCCATGAGCCGATCCTGGCGTGCTTGAGCCGCGCGGGCAGCCGCCGTCGCAGGCCTACCAGGACCTGGTAGTAGTCGACCGAGATATGGTGCGAGACCGCGATGATCAGGTGCCGCAGCTCAGGTTCGCCGGACACGAGCTGGGTGTCCGCCACGATCGCGAGATCAAGCAGCCCCTGGCCCTTGCCGGCAAACCAGCGCTGATCAGCTAGCCAGTCGGCTAGTGCATCCTCGATCGCCATCGGCCTCGCTCATTCCTCGTGAAGCCTTCCTCATCCCGATGAGTCCCGCTGTCCGGGTATACCGGACGAAAGGCAGGATGAGGTAGCTTCCAGTCGGCTGCCCTGCAAATTAGAGCACAAACGGCTCATCGGTCATGTTCCTCCCTCGCGGGCGGTAGCTGAAACCAGTAGAAGCCGTGCCCGGGCAGGGTCAGCAGGTATGGCAATTCCCCGATGGGCGGAAATGTAACACCCCCCATGCATTCCACCGGAGTGACCCCCATGAATCTCCTGAGGTCGAGCTCGACCGGCTGAGGGAACCTGGAGAGGTTGTTCACGCAGAGGATCCGGTCGGCCACGTCGTGCTCGACCGCGGTCTCGTGCTCGCGCTCAAGCCGCTGCGCGGCCATGGTCTCCGCGGCGTCGTACTCACGGACGAACGCGAGCACGCTCGGGTTGCTGCTCGCCAGCTCCTCGTATGCGCCGAGGCCGAAGACGGGGTGCCGCTTCCTGATCTCGATCATCCGCCGCGTCCAGTGCAGCAGCGACTGCTGGTGGCGCTGCTGTGCCTCGACGTTGAGCGACTGGTAACCGTAGATGGGGTCCATCACCGGCGGCAGGTACAGCCGCTGCGGGTCGCTGCTCGAGAAGCCGCCGTTGCGGTCGGGGGTCCATTGCATCGGCGTGCGCACGCCGTCCCTGTCGCCGAGCCAGATGTTGTCGCCCATCCCGATCTCGTCGCCGTAGTACATGACGGGCGAGCCGGGCAGCGAGAGCAGCAGGGCGGTGAACAGCTCGAGCTGGTTGCGGTCGTTGTCAAGTAGCGGTGCGAGCCGCCGCCTGATGCCGATGTTGGCCTTCATCCGCGGGTCCTTGGCGTACTCCTTGTACATGTAGTCGCGTTCTTCGTCGGTGACCATCTCGAGGGTGAGCTCGTCGTGGTTACGCAGGAAGATGCCCCACTGGCAGCCGGCAGGGATCTTGGGCGTCTGGGCCAGGATCTCCGAGATGGGGTAGCGCTGCTCACGGCGCACGGCCATGTAGATGCGCGGCATCAGCGGGAAGTGGAACGCCATGTGGCACTCGTTGCCGCCGGTCTCCTCATCGCCGAAGTACTGCACGACGTCCGCCGGCCACTGGTTGGCCTCGGCGAGCAGTACCCGGTCCGGGTAGTTCGCGTCGATCTCGGTGCGGACCCGCTTGAGGTACTCGTGCGTCTCCTTGAGGTTCTCGCAGTTGGTGCCCTCCCGCTCGTACAGGTAGGGCACCGCGTCCAGCCGGAAGCCGTCGATGCCGAGGTCGAGCCAGAACTTGAGCACCTCGATCATCGCGTCCTGGACCTTCGGGTTCTCGAAGTTCAGGTCCGGCTGGTGTGCGAAGAACCGGTGCCAGTAGTACTGGCCGCGTACCGGGTCGAACGACCAGTTCGAGGTCTCCGTGTCGACGAAGATGATCCGCGCGTCGGCGTACTTTTCCGGGTTGTCGGTCCAGACGTAGAAGTCGCCGAACGGGCCCCCTGGGTCGGAGCGGCTCGCCTGGAACCACGGGTGCTGGTCGCTGGTGTGGTTCATCACCAGGTCGGCGATGATCCGGATGCCGCGCTTGTGCGACTGCTCGACCAGTTCGACGAAGTCGGCGATGTTGCCGTACTCGGGGAGGACCCGGAGGTAGTCCGCGATGTCGTAGCCGCCGTCGCGGAGCGGCGACTCATAGATCGGCAGCAGCCAGATGCAGTCGATGCCGAGCCACTGGAGGTAGTCAAGCCGGGAGGTGAGTCCCTTGATGTCCCCGGTGCCGTCGCCGCTGGCGTCCTGGAAACCCCTGATGAGTACCTCGTAGAAGACCGCCCGCCGGTACCACTCTGGGTCCCTGGGGCGGTCGAGCGTGAAGTCGGGTACCCGCTCTCCCGGCGGCGGCGCGAACGGCGTGGCCGTCACCGCGTCCGGTGCGGACGGGAATTCGATAGTCGGCTCGTGCTCTGACACGGCGTGACTCTCCTGGATGTGCGCAACCGCCGCATGCCAGGCTCATCGACTTCGGTCAGCCTGGGTCACGCGTGACGGTGAAGATGTGTGCTGGTCGCACGGCAGGATCGAGGCGCACGTAGTTGGCTTGGCCCCACCGGTGGATCTCGCCGCTGAGTTCGTCCTTGACGGAGAACCCCTCGTGCCAGTCCATTCCCAGTGCGGGCATGTCAAGCCACACCGTGGCCTCCCTGGCCTGGTGCGGGTCAAGATTTACTACAACTAGGACGGTGTCTGCGGCGTTCCCGTCCCGTTCTCCCGCCTGCGGCGCTGCCTGCCCGGAGGATCTCTCCGAGATCGTGCCCGCCCCGTGGAGGCGTTTGGAGAAGCAGATCAGATCGGGCTGATCCGCGTGATGAAAGCGTAGATTACGCAGCCAGTGCAGCGCCACATGTGACCGCCGGATCCGGTTAAGGTCAGCGATATATCCACTTATGCCGAGCTGATCCCTCGCTGCGGCGTCCCAGTCGCGCGGCCGGTACTGGTACTTCTCTGAATCGAGGTACTCCTCGCTGCCCGGCCGGAGCGGCGCGTTCTCACATAGCTCATACCCGGAGTAGATACCCCAGCTTGGGCTGAGCATTGATGCGAGCACGGCACGAATTTTGAACGCGGCGGGCCCGCCGTGCTGCAGGTACTCGTGCAGGATGTCCGGCGTGTTGGCGAAGAAGTTGGGCCGCATGTAGGCCGAGGCGGGACCGGACAGCTCGGTGAGGTACTCGGTCAGTTCTGCTGCGGTGTTGCGCCAGGTGAAGTACGTGTAGGACTGCTGGAAGCCGATCTTGCCCAGGGTGGCCATCATCGCAGGGCGGGTGAACGCCTCGGCGAGGAACAGCACGTCGGGGTCGGTCTTCCTGATCGAGGCGAGAAGACGCTCCCAGAACCTGACCGGCTTGGTGTGCGGGTTGTCGACGCGGAAGATGCGCACGCCGTGGCTCATCCACAGCCGGACGATCCGCTCGATCTCCGCGTAGATCCCCTCGAAGTCGTTGTCGAAGTTGAAGTTGTGGATGTCCTGGTACTTCTTGGGCGGGTTCTCCGCGTACGCGATCGACCCGTCGGCCCGGGTGGTGAACCACTCCGGGTGCTCCTTGAGCCAGGGGTGGTCGGGCGAGGCGTTCAGTGCCAGGTCGATCGCCACCTCCATGCCGAGCTCCCGGGCCCGGGCGACGAAGCCGTCGAAGTCGGCGAACGTGCCGAGGTCCGGGTGGATGGCGTCGTGCCCGCCCTCGGGCGCGCCGATCGCCCACGGCGAGCCCGGGTCGCCCGGCCGTGCCTCGAGCGTGTTGTTCCGCCCCTTGCGGAAAGTGGTGCCGATGGGGTGCACCGGCGGCAGGTAGACGACGTCGAACCCCATGACGGCGATCGCCTCAAGCCGGCGGGATGCGGTGCGGAACGTCCCCGACGCCGGCTCCCTGCGGCCCATCGGGTCGAACTGCACGCCCTCGGAGCGCGGGAAGAACTCGTACCAGGCACCGTAGAGCGCGCGCAGTCGCTCGACGAGCACCGGCATCCGGCCGGACCTGGTCACCATGTCCCGGAGCGGGAACCGCTCGAGGATCCCGGCGACCTGCGGCGACTGCGCCGCCGCGAGCCGGTCCCATGGCGGCAGGCTACGGTCGCGGAGCTTCCTGGCGAGCGCGTTGAGCTCGGCGCGCGCGGCGGCGGGCCGTGCGGCGCCCGGCGGCTGCCTGATCGAGCGCGCCGCCCGCTCGAACAGCAGCGCCCCCTCGGCGAGCATGAGCTCGACGTCCTGGCCGCGGGGGATCTTGATGCCCGCGTCATGCGCCCAGTGCGCGATCGGGTCGGCCCACGACTCCACGTGGAAATACCAGGTGCCCTCGCTGGTGACGGTCACGTTGGCGCCGTATTGGTCGGTGCCGGGCGCGAGCTCACGCATCCGGACCACGGGGCCTTGCCTGCCCGCCGGATCTCGCAGCACCGCGCCGGCGCCAAGAACGCCGTGCCCTTCGATCAGGACGGTCGCGGTGACCTGGAAGGTCTCGCCGACGACCGCCTTGACGGGGCGGCGCCCGCACTCCACCACGGGCTGGACATCGAGGATGGGGATGCGTCCGATCACGTCGCAACGCTACCCAGTCACGATTCAGCTATGAACCCCGGGGGCCGGTCCCGCTCCGGTGACAGCGGCGGCCCCGTATCATGACTCCACGTGAGAGCGATCCGACGTTTTACCGTCCGCGTGACGCTGCCGCAGCCGCTAGCGCCGCTGCACGACCTGATGCTGAACCTGCGCTGGTCCTGGCACCCGCCGACGGCCGAGCTCTTCGAGTCGATCGACCGGGCCGGGTGGGCCGCCTCGGGCGGGGACCCGGTAGCCATGCTCGGCCTTATGCGCCCGGGCCAGCTCGCCGCGCTCGCCGCCAACGAGGACTTCCTGCGCCGTCTGGACGCGGCGGTCGCCGACCTGCGCTGCTACACCGGCGAGCCGCGCTGGTACGAGTCGGGCGGTGCGGGCGACGTGGCCGCGCTGCCCAGGGCGGTCGCCTACTTCTCGCCGGAGTACGGCATCACCGCGGTGCTGCCGCAGTACTCCGGCGGCCTCGGCATCCTGGCGGGCGACCACCTCAAGTCCGCGAGCGACCTCGGCGTACCGATCATCGGCGTTGGCCTGCTTTACCGGCACGGGTACTTCACCCAGTCGCTGTCCGCGGACGGCTGGCAGGCCGAGCGGTACCCGGCCGACGACCCCAACGGCCTGCCGCTGACGCTGCTGCGCCGTCCCCGCCCTGGTGAGCGATCCCCTCTACCCCCTGGGGAGGTATCGGGCGACCCGGTGCAGGTCACGGTGATGCTCGCCGAGGGCAAGCTGCTCACCGCGCAGGTCTGGCTGGCCAGGGTGGGCCGGGTACCGCTGCTGCTGCTCGACTCCTACGTGGAGGAGAACGAGCCCGCGCTGCACGAGGTCACCGACCGGCTCTACGGCGGCGGCACCGAGCACAGGCTCCGCCAGGAACTGCTGCTCGGCATCGGCGGGATGCGCGCCGTCCGCGCCTTCTGCGAGATCACCGGGCACCCGGAGCCCGAGGTGTTCCACACCAACGAGGGGCACGCCGGCTTCCTCGGCCTCGAGCGGATCAGGGAGTACCAGGGCGACGGGCTGTCCTTCGACGAGGCGCTCGAGCGGTCGCGGGCCGGCACCGTCTTCACCACCCACACGCCGGTGCCTGCCGGCATCGACCGCTTCCCGCGCGAGCTGATCGAGCGGTACTTCGCCGCGGACGGCGCCAACGGCGGGCTGCCACTTGACCGGGTGCTCGCGCTCGGCGCGGAGACCTACCCGGGCGGCGACCCGCACGTCTTCAACATGGCGGTGATGGGAATGCGGCTCGCGCAGCGGGTGAACGGCGTTTCCGTGCTGCACGGCGAGGTCAGCCGCGAGATGTTCGCCGGCCTGTGGCCGGGGTTCGACACCGCCGAGGTGCCGATCGGCTCGATCACCAACGGGGTGCACGCGCCGACCTGGGTGGCACGCGAGGTGTCCGAGCTCGGCGACGCGCAGGCCGCGGCGTCGGCCGACCCGGCGCGGCTGTGGACGATCAGGCGGCAGCTGCGCGCCCGGCTGGTGACCGAGACCCGGCGCCGGCTGCGCGAGTCGTGGCGGCAGCGGGGCGCGTCAGGCGCGGAGCTGACCTGGATCGACGACGTGCTCGACGAGGACGTGCTGACGATCGGTTTCGCCCGCCGTGTGCCCTCGTACAAGCGGCTGACGCTGATGCTTAACGACCCGCAGCGGCTCGCCAGCCTGCTGCTCGACCCGGACCGGCCCATCCAGATCGTGATCGCGGGCAAGGCACACCCGGCGGACGAGGGCGGCAAGCGGCTGATACAGCAGATGGTCAGGTTCGCGGACTCCGAGACCGTGCGGCGCAGGATCGTCTTCCTGCCCGACTACGACATGGCGCTCGCCAGGTTCCTTGTCCAGGGCTGCGACGTCTGGCTGAACAACCCGCTGCGCCCGCTTGAGGCCTGCGGCACCTCGGGCATGAAGGTGGCGCTCAACGGCGGCCTCAACCTGTCGGTGCTTGACGGCTGGTGGGACGAGTGGTACGACGGCGGCAACGGCTGGGAGATCCCCACCGCGGACGGCGTCGAGGACTCGTCCCGCAGGGACGAGCTTGAGGCGTCCGCGCTGTACGAGCTGATCGCCAAGTCGGTGGCCCCGTTGTTCTACGACGTCGGCGCCGACGGCGTCCCGCAGGGCTGGCTAGGCATGGTCGGGCACGCCCTGCGCAGCCTCGGACCGCTCGTGCAGGCCGACCGCATGCTCGGCGACTACGTGACCCGGCTGTACGCGCCGGCCGCGCACGCCTCGCGGGCGCTGGCGTCCGACGGCAACGCCACCGCCCGGGCCCTCGCCGCGTGGAAGGCGCGCGTCCGCGGGGCGTGGCCAGACGTGCGGATCGAGCACGTCGAGGCCGACGGCGCCGAGCCGTCGCTCGGCGCCGTGCTCGGCGTCCGGGTGACTACCACGCTCGGCGAGCTGACCGCCGAGGACGTATGCGTAGAAGTCGTCTACGGCCGCATCGGCGACGACGACGAGCTCGTCGAGCCGTCGCAGGTGGCGCTCGCCGCGGACGACTCGGCGCAGCCGCCGCACACCAGGTTCTCCGGCCTGGTTGAGCTCGGCCAGCCCGGCCCGTTCGGCTACACGGTCCGGGTACTGCCGTCACACCCGCAACTCGCCAGCCGCGCCGAACTGGGCCTGGTGACCTACCCGGACGCGCCGGCCGGCATGTCCACAGGCGACCTCCGGTGACCCCGGTGGGCGAGTTCGTGCGGGTCGAGGTGGCGGACGGGATCGCGACGATCCGGCTGGACAGGCCGAAAATGAACGCGCTGAACGCGCAGGTCCAGGGGGAGATCGCGGAGGCGGCGCGGCAGGTGTCTGCCGACGAGGCGGTCCGCGCCGTCATCTTGTACGGCGGCGAGCGGGTCTTCGCCGCCGGAGCGGACATCAAGGAGATGGCGCCGCTCGGGTACGCCGAGATGGCCGAGCGGACAGCCGTGCTCCAGGCCTCGTTCGACGTGGTCGCCGACATACCCAAGCCGGTCGTCGCGGCCGTCACCGGCTACGCGCTCGGCGGCGGGCTTGAGCTCGCGCTGTGCGCCGACTTCCGCGTGCTCGGGGAGAGCGCCAAGGTGGGGCAGCCGGAGATCCTGCTCGGTGTCATTCCCGGGGCCGGCGGCACGCAGCGGCTGCCGAGGCTGATCGGCCCGTCACGGGCGAAGGACCTGATCTTCACCGGCAGGCACGTGACCGCCGCCGAGGCGCTGGCGATCGGGCTTGCCGACCGGGTCGTGCCGGACGCCGACGTCTACCGGGCCGCGCGGGACCTGGTCGCCCGGTACGTGACGGGCCCGGCGCTCGCCCTGCGCGCCGCCAAGCAGGCGGTGAACAAGGGCCTCGAGGTCGACCTGGCCACCGGGCTAGAGATCGAGCGCCTGCAGTTCGCCAGCCTGTTCGCTACGGCGGACCAGAAGGCCGGCATGCGCAGCTTTATGGAGAACGGACCGGGAAAGGCGGTCTTCGAGGGGCGGTAACAGTGCTACCCGCGGGGGACGACCCCCCTGCACCCCCCCGATCATGAGGGGCTGCGCGCCCCCCATGCCCCCCGCGGTGGAGACGGCGCAAACACCGCGCCGCCCCCACACTGTGGCTGAGGTTAGGCCTTGGGGGTTGCTGTCCGCAGGCACCGCGTAGTACGCGGTGCCTGCGCCGCGCTTTGGCTGCAGATGACATACTTCAAGAGTGACTGAGCCTGCCGACGACGCGCTCTCGCTTGAGATGGTTACCGCCGCGCTGCGGCTGGACAGCGCCGACGCGGCGCTGTACGCGAGCGTCCTTGCCAACTCGCTCTGCGAGGCGCTGCCGCCCGACTACGTGACGGTGGAGCGCGAGCGGTCCATGTCCGACCGGATGCACGGCCGGCCAGGCGAGATCTCCAAGGTCGCGGTCCGGCTCGGCGACCAGGTCATGACGCTGGCCGTGAAGAACGGCCGGCCGGCCGCGGAGATCTGCCGCGAGGTCCGCGGCGTGGTGCTTTCCCGGCAGCCGGTCCCCGTGCAGCAGTGGGCGGGCGCGCTCGCCAGCGCCCTGATGACCCACGCCCAGTCCAGCGCCCAGGCCGCGGAGGCCCTCCGCCGCCTGGTTATCGGCTCGTAGGAGCCTGCTGAATACCCCCGCAGCGTTGCGGGGGTGCCCGCCTGGGAACGGTATCTAAATCTGGGAAACGGGCCGTACCCTGAGAGGACGATGCAAGCACTGGATTCGATCCCGCGCAAGATCGGCCCGTACCGCCTGATCGAGAAGGTCGGCGAGGGTGGCATGGGCGTTGTCTACCTAGGCGCCGACGCGGAGGGGCGCCGGGTCGCGGTCAAGGTACTCGGCGCGGCCGTGGCAAGCGACCCGAACGCCAGGCAGCGCCTCGCCCGCGAGGTGGAGACCATGCGGCGGGTCAGGAACCGGTTCGTCGCCGAGGTGCTTGACGCCGACGTGGCCGGCCCCTCGCCGTACATCGTCACCAGGTACGTCCCCGGTCGCACGCTCGAGGACACGGTGCGTCACGCCGGGCCGCTGCGCGGCGTGGCGCTCGACAACCTCGCCGAGGGGCTCGCCGAGGCGCTCACCGCCATCCACGCGGCCGGGGTGGTGCACCGCGACCTCAAGCCGGGCAACGTCATGCTGGACGGCGACCACCCGGTGATCATCGACTTCGGCATCGCGCACGTGCCAGACGCCACAAGGCTGACGAAGACCGGCCTGGTGATGGGCACCCCCGGGTACCTCGCACCCGAGGTCATCGAGGGCGGCCCGTCAAGCGGCGCGTCAGACGTGCACTCGTGGGGGGCCACGGTCGCCTACGCCGCCACCGGCAGGCAGCCGTTCGGCAGCGGGACCTACCAGACGATCTTCTTCCGCGTGCTCGAGGGGAAGGCGGAGCTCGACGGGGTGCCGCCGTACCTGCTACCGTTCGTCACCGCGGCGCTGTCCACCGACCCGCGGTCGCGGCCGACCGCGCGCTGGCTGGCCGGACAGCTGGGCATGCCCGGCGGCGGGTGGCTGCCAAGGCCCGAGGAACAGCCGACCCGCGTGGAGCACCTGCCGTCAACGCGCGTGCTGACCTCACCGCCCCCGCTGGCGGTGCCGCAGCCGCAGCCGCAGCCGGTGCCGGTGCCGGTGCCGCAGCCGGTGCCGCAGCCGCAGCCGGTGCCGCAGCCGGCCAGGATCGCGTACCGGTCGCCCGCGCAGGCGGCGCGGGACGTGGCCGACCTGCTGCCGCCCGTCGCGCCCCCGGTGGCAGCACCGCGTCAGCAGGCGCCAGCGCAGGCCGCCGCCGGGCGCGGCGAACCCAGGCAGCCGGACTGGCAGCCGCCGGCGCTCGGCCTGCTCAGCCTGGCCGCCGGGGTCGCCGCGGTGGCGATCAGCGTGCTGCTGCCCGTCGCGGGAACGGCGCTTTCGCTGGCGGTGATCACCCTGCTGCGCGCGGCCGACCGGGCGCAGCACGCCCTCACCGAGCGACGCAGCCGGTACGGCGCGCGGCCGAGCGACATCGCGATCGTGATAGTGACAGCCCCGTGGACCGTGGTCCGCGCGGCGCTGACGACGGTCCTGCTCTCGCCGCTCGCCATCATCGTCGCGCTGCTGGCAGGCGGGGCATCGGTGGTCGTCACAAGAACGGGGACGCTCCCAGGCGCGGGCAGCTGGGCGGCGGGCGCCGCGATCGCCGTCTACTGCGTCGGGCCAGGCTCGGGCGCGCCCCGGCGACAGCTGCGGCGGATGAGCGCGTCGGCCATCCGTACCCGGGCCGCTCTGGCCGTAGCCTTCATCTCATGCTGGGCGCTCGCCCTGGCGGTCGTCTCCTCCGCGCTGTCGCAGCCGCCGCTCATCTGGCCGGCGACGGCTTCAACGCTCCCGCACCTGATGCCCGGCCTGCCCTCCCTGGGCGGCGCGCTGCACTCCGTCCAGCGGTGGCTGCTGCATAACACCGTGGGCATGCTGCACCTGCCCTGACCCGTGCTCGGCAAGAGGACGGACCATGCCGAGCGAGATCACCTCGTTGGCGAGGCGGGTGCGCCGGTTCGCGCCCTCCGGAATCCGGAACTTCACGTAGAGCCGCAGCAGGTGCTGCTTGACCGCCGCCTCGGTCACCACAAGGTCGCCCGCGATCTCCTTCGCCGTGGCGGGAGTCACGAACGCGTCGTCGGAAAGCGCGGGACGGCACAGCGAGATCAGCACGTCGAGCTCGCGCCTGGTCAGCTCTGGAGCTGAGGCGCGCCGCAGCTCGGCCTCGGCGGCCAGTTCCTCCCGCGGCAGTCCCCCGACCCGGCAGCGCGCCGACCCGAAAGAAAGCACGTCGCCGTCGTCAAGCACGCGGCGGGCGACTGGCCGCCCGTTTACCCGCGTGCCATTACGTGATAATCCCAGATCAGCCACGTAATAGTAGGGGCCGCGGCGCACGATTTCCGCGTGCAGCCGGGAAACGCCCGGGTCGTCTAGCCGGACATCCACCCCAAGGCCACGCCCGATCGTCGTGATCTCGCCGCGCAGCGGAATTACTTCCCCTGTGTCCTCTACGCGAATGTAAGGACTGTCCACGCAGATCCTCCCGTCTACCGGATACGTGACGCTTATCTCACTGTAGCGTTACTTTCCCGGTATGCGGCCGAGGCGGGAAAAGGTTTCCGATAGAAGGCGTAGGGTGGTGAATACCGGATGAGCCCCCGGCCTGGCGTGGCCGCGGGACTGTGCACGCCGGTCCTCTGTTATCGCCGGTAAACTGCCTATTGAGCAGCCAAAAGGCTGGCCGTCCGCGCGCGGCCTACCGCGGGAGACGATCATGACACCCGACACGCAGCAGGCGCGGGCTGGCCACCGCCGCCCGCAGGGCAAGCGACGGGACGCGGGGGCCGCCATACGTGTTGTGCCCGTGGCGGCGGAAGCGGCGCGGACCGGGCGCCGGGACGGTGCCGCGCGCCCGGCGCACGCCTCTCGCCGCGAACGGGCGGAGGGTGGCACCTCCCGGCAGGGTGACGCTGCCTCCCCCCGGGGCGGCGTGCCTGCGGAGACGCGCGGGTGCGCCGGACCCGCGAGGCGCGCCAAGGAGGATGCGAGTATCGTCGGGGTTGTCCCGTTGCTTGCCGTCCTTGTCGTCGCCGTCGCCGGCGTGTACATCGCGTGGCGTCAGGGCTCGGCGGGCGGGCGCGACGGGGGTGTGGTCGCGGGCTGTGCGCTGCTGGCCGCGGCGGCCGTCAGGCTGCTGCTGCCGGCCGGGCTCGGCGGACTGCTCGCCGTAAGGAAACGGTCGACCGACGTGTGCACGTTCGCCGCCCTCGGTATCGGCCTGCTGGTCGTGGGCCTGGTCCTGCCGCGATAGGTCGCCGGGGCTGGCCAGGTCACCGGTTCCCCTTCGCCGGGACGGCAGGTATCTTGATGTCGAGAAGAATTATTGAGAGCAGGAGCTGGCAACGAGATGGCCACGATCATCTACACCCATACCGACGAGGCACCGCTACTCGCGACGTACTCATTCCTCCCCATCGTCTCCGCGTATGCCCACAAGGCGGGCGTCGAGATCGAGACCCGTGACATCTCGCTGGCCGGACGCATCCTGGCTCAGTTCGGCCTGGCCGACGACGCGCTTGCCGAACTCGGCGAGCTGACAATGCGGCCCGAGGCCAACATCGTCAAGCTGCCCAACATCTCCGCCTCGGTCCCGCAGCTCAAGGCGGCGATCAGGGAGCTGCAGGCCAAGGGCTACGCCCTGCCGGACTACCCGGATACGCCTGCGACGCTGGCCGAGGCCGAACTCCGGGCGAAGTACGGCAAGGCCGTCGGCTCCGTGGTCAACCCGGTGCTGCGGCAGGGCAACTCCGACCGGCGCGCCCCGCTTTCCGTCAAGGCCTACGCGCGCAAGCACCCGCACGTCAACAAGCCCTTCGATAGGGACTCGAAGACCTTCGTGGCCACGATGGGCGATCATGACTTCCGTGCCAACGAGAAGTCGGTCACGCTGACCGCCGACGACACACTCAAGATCGTCTTTGAGAGCATCGCAGGGGAACGAAAGGTGCTGCTCCAGTCGCTTCCTGTGCTGGCGGGCGAGGTCATCGACGCCACGGTCATGCAGGCCGCCAACCTCCGGGCCTTCCTGCGGAACGCGCTGGCGAAGGCCAAGGCTGAGGATGTCCTCTTTTCTGTGCACCTGAAGGCAACCATGATGCGCGTCTCCGACCCGATCATCTTCGGCCACGTTGTGCGCGCGTACTTCACCGACGTCTTCGCGAAGTACGACGATGACCTTGCGGCCGCCGGGCTCTCGGCCAACGACGGCCTCGGCGCGATCCTGGCCGGGCTGCCGTCGCTGCCGAACGGCGCGGAGATCCGGGCGGCCTTCGAGGCGGCGCTCGCGTCGGGCCCGCGGTTGTCCTACGTCAACTCAGGCAAGGGGATCACCAACCTGCACGTGCCGAGCGATGTGATCGTGGACGCCTCCATGCCGGCCCTGATCCGCAACGGGGGCAAGCTGTGGGGGGCCGACGGTGCCGAGGACGACACCCTCGCGGTCATCCCCGATTCCTCCTACGCGGGGGTGTACGCGACCGTGATCGAGGACGTGAAGAGGAACGGCCCGCTCGACCCCGCGACGATCGGGACCGTACCGAACGTGGGGCTCATGGCGCAGGCCGCGGAGGAGTACGGCTCGCACAACAAGACCTTCGAGATCCCCGCCGACGGCACCGTCACCGTCGCCAACCTGGCCGGCGAGGTGCTGCTCGCCCACGACGTCGAGGCCGGCGACATCTGGCGCGCCTGCCAGACCAAGGACATCCCTGTCCGCGACTGGGTGAAGCTCGCCGTCACCCGGGCGCGCGCCTCGCAGGCCCCGGCGATCTTCTGGCTAGACGAGTCCCGTGCCCACGACGCCGAGCTGATCAAGAAGGTCAGCGCCTACCTGCCCGAGCACGACACGGCCGGCCTGGAAATCCGGATCCTCGCGCCCGAGCTGGCCACCAGGTACTCGCTTGACCGCATGCGGCAGGGGCTCGACACGATCTCGGTGACAGGCAACGTGCTGCGCGATTACAACACCGACCTGTTCCCCATCCTCGAGGTCGGCACGTCGGCCAAGATGCTCTCCGTCGTGCCGCTGATCGCGGGCGGCGGCCTGTTCGAGACCGGCGCGGGCGGCTCCGCCCCCAAGCACGTACAGCAGCTCGTCCAGGACAACTACCTGCGCTGGGATTCGCTCGGCGAGTTCTTCGCGCTGGTGCCATCCTTCGAGCAGTACGCCGGCTTTACCGGCGCGGAGGGGGCCAAGGTGCTTGCCGACACGCTCGACAGGGCGACCGCCACGTTCCTCGACGAGGACCGCAGCCCGGGCCGCAGGCTTGGCACGATCGACAACCGCGGCTCGCACTTCTACCTGGCACTGTACTGGGCGCAGGAGCTAGCCAGGCAGACCGATGACGCGGAGCTCGCCGCGGCGTTCAAGTCGCTGGCCGAGGCGCTGGCCGCGAAGGAGGCGGTCATCGTTGAGGAGCTGCTCGCGGTCCAGGGCGAGCCTGCCGACATCGGCGGCTACTACCTGCCAGACGCCGAGAAGGCCGCGGCCGTGATGCGCCCATCGAAGACCTTCAACGAGGCACTAGCGGCCTTGTAGTTCCAGACGCGATAAGGCCACGGAACCAGCCAGCGGCCCTCCGGGGCCTTCGCTTGAGAAGGCAGGTCAGATGAGGCCGAGTTCCTTGACGGCGTCTCGCTCGGCCGTGAGTTCGGCAACTGAGGCGTCGATCTTGCCGCGGGAGAAGTCGTTGACACCCACGCCCTGGATGATCTCCCACTCGCCGTTCACGGAACGGACAGGGAACGAGCTGACGAGGCCCTCGGGCACGCCGTATGAGCCGTCGGAGACGACACCCGCCGACGTCCAGTCGGTGCCGTTGACCCAGTCGTAGACGTGGTCGATGGCGGCATTGGCCGCGGAGGCGGCCGAGGACGCGCCGCGGGCCTTGATGATCGCCGCGCCTCGCTGGGCGACCTCGGGGATGAACGTGCCTGTGAGCCACTCCTCTTCCACCTGCTCGGCGGCGCTGCGGCCGTTGACCAGGACGTTGTAGAGGTCGGGGTACTGCGTGGCGGAGTGGTTGCCCCAGATGGTCAGGTGCTCGATCGCATCGACAGGGACGGACAGCTTGGCGCCGAGCTTGGCGAGGGCGCGGTTGTGGTCGAGCCGGGTCATGGCGGTGAACCGGCTGGCCGGCACGTCGGGCGCGTGCCGCTGGGCGATCAGCGCGTTGGTGTTGGCCGGGTTACCGACCACGAGCACCTTGACGTCGCTTGCCGCGTGGTCGTTGATCGCCTTTCCCTGCGGGCCGAAGATCCCCCCGTTGGCCTGCAGCAGGTCTCCGCGCTCCATGCCCCCGGTACGCGGGCGGGCGCCGACGAGCAGCGCGACGCTGGCGCCGTCGAAGGCGGTTTTCAGTTCATCGGTGATGTCGATGCCTGCCAGCAGCGGGAACGCGCAGTCATTGAGTTCCATGGCGGTGCCCTCGGCCGCCTGCAGCGCCGGGGTGATCTCCAGTAGCCGCAGCCGGACCGGCACGTCAGGCCCGAGAAGCGCACCGGAGGCGATGCGGAACAACAGGGCGTAGCCGATCTGCCCGGCGGCGCCCGTCACAGTCACGGTCACAGGAGTGGTCATGACAGGAAAGGCTACAGTCTGCCAGAAGCTAGCGACCATTAGGATCTCTAGGCGGCGTCGAGGCGGAGATCGGCGCCGGCGGCGTGCGGCGGGTCGCGGCGCGGCCTAACCGAGTCCGAGCTCACCGGGCTGCGCGAGGCCGCAGAGGCGGTCCGCGCCAAGCAGGCGGACGTCGCGTCGCTCTAGCGCCTCCCGCGAGTCCGGCCGGGCGGCCGGCTGCTTAGGGTTAGGAGAGCGGTAACGGGCTAGGTTTGCTACGAGCCACTTGACCGCGGGGCCGCCGCCGCGGGGGATGCCGAGCGACGAGGAGATGAGGTCATGCCCGACCCCGGGAAGCATGAGTCACAGGACCTTGAGGACTACGAGGTCCTCGACGGTAGCGACACCCTGGACGGCAACCCGGGCGACGACCCGCTCGACCGGGGGGTCGCCGCGCCGGACCGCTGGTCCGCCGGCCTGCGCTACGCGCTACGCGGCGAGGAGGACTCCGAGTCCCTCGACGAGTTGCTCGCCGAGGAAGAGCCGGACGACGCCGACGACCCCGACGCGGATGACTGGGACGAGAACGCGACCGACGAGGACATCGTCAGGCGATCGCGGGATTACGGCCCCGACCCCCGGGCCGGCCGCCTCGTCGCACCCGACGAGGACGGTGACGACGTCAGCGACACCTTCGTCGACTGGGAGAAAGATGAGGTCGCCAGGGACACGGGGGTTGACGGTGGCGCGGCGTCTGCGGAGGAGGCGGCGGTACACGTCATCGATGACGACGAGGACCAGTAGCGGGGCCCGGTGCCGGCGCCCGTGCCCGCCCGTGGAGCCGCTTTAGTAGGCGCGGCCGAAGATGACCCGCTTGCCGTAGGCGGCGGGGCGGCCGCACCTGATGCAGCGCCCGGATTCCTGATCCGCTTCCAGCGGGATGCACCGGGCGGTGGCGCCGGTCGCTGCCTTGATCTCCTGCTCGCAGTCCTGTGTGCCGCAGTGCAGCGCACGAGCCCAGCCGACGGCCACCGCCTTGGTGAAGTCGTCCCACTCACTGGTGGTCACGGTGTGCGAGTCCCGGAACGCGGTGGCCCTGGCAAGCAGGAAGTCCTGGAACGCGTCCAGCTCGTCGGCCAGCCGCGCGGGCGCGCCGTCGAGCCGGATCGCCTCCTTGGCCCCGCCGAGCCGCCGGGCGAGCACCGCGCTGCCCGCGGCCAGGTCGCGCGGGCCGAGTTCCAGCCTGGCCGGCACGCCGCGCAGCTCCCAGTCGTTGAACTTGAATCCGGGCGAAAGCTGCGGCCGGTCGTCCACGTGCGCCCGGATGCCCGCGTCCGCCAGCCGCCCGGCAAGCGCCACGGCGGCCGTGACGACCTCTGAGCCACCGCCGTCCCGCCCGACAGGCACGATGACCACCTGGTACGGCGCGATCCTGGGCGGCAGCACGAGGCCCTTGTCGTCGCCGTGCGTCATGATCACGCCGCCGATGATGCGGGTGCTCATGCCCCACGAGGTGGTGTGCGCGTAGCTGCGCTCGCCGTCCCCGCCCGTGTACTGGATGCCGAATGCCCGCGCGAAGTTCGTGCCCATGTAGTGCGAAGTGCCGGCCTGCAGCGCCCGGCCGTCACGCATCATGGCCTCGATGGTCAGCGTGCGGACCGCGCCGGCGAACCGCTCGCCCGGCGTCTTCTCCCCCTCGACGACCGGCATGGCGGCCAGCTCGCGAGCGGTGCGCGCGTAGATCGTGCCGAGCGCGAGCACGGTCTCCCGCATCGCGTCCGCCTCGTCGGCGTGCGCGGTGTGACCCTCCTGCCAGAGGAACTCGGTGGTGCGCAGGAACATCCGCGGCCGCAGCTCCCAGCGGACCACGTTCGCCCACTGGTTGAGCAGCATGGGCAGGTCCCGGTGCGAGCTGATCCACTTGGCCATGTACTCGCCGATGACCGTCTCCGAGGTGGGACGGACGATGAGCGGCTCCTCGAGCGGCTTGCCGCCCGCATGGGTCACCACCGCGAGCTCGGGCGCGAAACCCTCGACGTGCCCCGCCTCCCGCTGCAGGTAGCTCTGCGGGATGAGCAGCGGGAAGTACGCGTTCTCGTGCCCGGTCTCCTTAATCCGCCTGTCCAGGTCGGACTTGAGCAGCTCCCAGAGCCGGTACCCGTACGGGCGGATGACCATCGTGCCCCTGGCCGGGCCGCGGTCCGCCAGCTCCGCCTTGATGACCAGTTCGTTGTACCAGGCGGAGAAGTCTTCGCTCTGTGGCGTAACCCCGCGTTCGTCTGCGGTCACAGCACGAGGATAGACCAGGGTGCGCGCGGTTCCCCAGCCAATAATGTCAGCGGAGCCGGCGGGCGGCGGGGGACGGTATGGCGTCGATGAAGTCCGGGGGAGTCCAGCCACGCACGGCGTAGGCCTCGGTGAGCGCGCCGCGGACCTCGCGTGCCCGGCTCCGGGGAAGGAGCGCGAGTACCGAGCCGCCGAAACCACCGCCGATCATCTTCGCGCCGTACGCCCCCGCCGCCATGGCGACCTCCACCGCCACGTCGGCCTCCGGCCACGAGACCTCGAAGTCGTCCCGCAGCGAGGCGTGGCCATCGACGAGTGATTTCCCGAGATAGCGGTATGTGTCGGCCTCGCGTTCCGCGATCCGGCGCCTGTCGGCCCTGTCGGCCCTGTCGGCCCTGTCGGCCCTGTCGGCCCTGTCGGCCCTGTCGGCCCTGTCGGCGTAGTCGCCCGCGAGCAGCGCCGCCGCCATCGCCCGGGCCCGGGCGCAGTCGGTGACCACGTGCCGTGCCCTGCGGCGCAGCACTGGATCACCGATCTCGCCGAGCCTGCCAAGGCCGGTGACCGACCCGAGCGCGCGGACCCGCAGCAGCCGCGCGGCCTCCTCACACTCGGCGCGCCGCGCCGCGTACTCACCGGAAACCAGGGCGTGCGTCACACGGGTATCGATGATCAGCGCGGCGGTGCCCGCCGCGGCGGGCAGGAAAGGCACCTGCGTCGCCGCGAGCGTTTCGCAGTCAAGCAGCATGGCGTGACCCTGCTGGCAGAGCAGCGCCGCGGACTGGTCGATGATGCCGGTGGGCGCGCCGACGAACTCGTTCTCCGCCCGCTTGGCGATCCAGGCAAGCTCGGGCCGCGGCACCGTGAGCCCGGACAGCGAGCACAGCGCCAGGGCAACGGAGCACTCAAGCGCGGCGGACGACGACACGCCCGCGCCGACCGGAATGTCGGAGTCGACGTCGACGGACGCGCCGCGCACCGGGTACCCGGCCGCGCGCAGCGACCAGGCCACGCCCGCCGGGTAGGCCGCCCAGCCGCGCACCGAGCCGGGCGCGAGTGAGTCGAGCGAGACGGTCACCGGCTCGTCGGGCACCTGCTTGGACCGCAGCACGAGCAGCCCGTCGTCCCGCGCCGCGGCCGCCGCGGTCACGCCCCGGCCGAGGGCGAACGGCAGCACCAGGCCCTCGTTGTAGTCGGTGTGCTCACCCATCAGGTTGGCCCGCCCGGGCGCGAACCAGACTTCAGCCGCCGTCTTCATGTCGCCTCCGGGCTCGCGCGTCGACCCCACGGGACCGTTACCGTATCCGGTCTACACTGACGCAAGTAATTGAACCGGGACCCTAACACCAGCGGAGGAAGTCGGCGATCGCCGCATGAAGGTCGTCCTGGACGTGATCATCGTCCTCGTCATCGTGTCCATCGGCGGATTCTTCGCCTCCGCGGAGATGGCCCTGGTCTCGCTGCGCGAAGGCCAGGTACGGTCGCTCGCGCGCCGCAGCAGGCGGGGGGCGAAGGCGGCCAGGCTCGCCGCCGACCCCAACAGGTTCCTGGCCTCCGTGCAGATCGGCACCACCCTCGCGACGTTGGTATCGGGTGCCTACGGTGCCGTCGCGCTGGCCGGGGTGCTGAGCGACTGGCTGATCGGCAAGGGCCTGTCGCACGACGTGGCGGACCCGCTGGCGTTCGCGATCGTGACCGTGGCCATCACCTACCTCACCTTGGTGTTCAGCGAGCTCGCGCCCAAGCGCCTGGCGCTGCAGCGCACCGTCTCGATCGCGCTGTTCGCGGCCCCGACGCTCGACGTGATCTCCCGTCTCGCCAAGCCCGTGGTCTGGTTGCTTTCCGTCTCGGTCAACGTGGTGGTCAGGCTGCTCGGCGCCGACCCAAGCCAGGGCCGTCAGGCGATGACCGAGCAGGAGTTGCGCGATCTTGTCACCGGCACGCAGGCGCTGAGCGTGGACGAGCGGCGCATCGTCGGCGAGGTCTTCGACGCCGGGAAGCGGCAGATCCGCGAGGTGCTGCTGCCGCGCACCGAGGTCGAGTTCCTGCCCGCGGGCATCACGGTGGGGGAGGCGGCGCGGATCGCGTCGAGCGTGCCGTACTCGCGGCTGCCTGTCTACCAGGGGTCCTACGACAACATCGTCGGCTTCGTGCACATCAGGGACCTGCTCGGCCCGGCCGCACCGGACCGGTCGGCGCTTTTCGACCAGGTGGTGCGGCCGGTCAAGTTCCTGCCGATCAGCAAGACCGTGCTTTCCGCGCTGTCGGAGATGCGCCGCGAGCGCGCGCACCTGGCGATCGTGGTCGACGAGTACGGCGGGACCGCGGGCATCGTGACGCTCGAGGACCTGGTCGAGGAGCTGATCGGCGACATCAGGGACGAGTACGACTCGGGCGAGGCGCCCGCCACCAAGCTGCCGCGGGGCGAGGTCGAGGTGGACGGACTGCTCAACCTGGATGAGTTCGCCGAGCAGACCTCGATACGACTGCCAGAGGGCCCCTACGAGACCGCCGCCGGCTATGTACTCGCCGCGCTCGGCGAGCTTCCGGCGCCCGGTGACTCGGTGGAGATACCCGGCTACACGATCGCCGTCACGGGAATGGACGGCCGCCGCATCGCCCGCCTCCGTGTCACCCCGCGGCCGGAGCCAAGCCCGGAGCACGAGCCGCCGGCCGCGGGCGCTCCCGCGGCGCCCGCGCGGGACGCCAGGTAACGGCATCGCCTGCCCCCGTTCCGTGCGTCGCTCTGCTCGCTGCCGACGTGCGGGCCGTCGCCGGCCAGGCAACTAGACTGGGCCGTTGCGCGGGGAGGCTCCCTGGTGGAAGGGGAAGGTGTGTCCGGACCTGGTGGGTTTGACACCGTTCTTGTCGTTGACTTCGGTGCGCAGTACGCCCAGCTCATTGCCCGCCGGGTGCGTGAGTGCCACGTCTACTCCGAGATCGTGCCGTCCACGATGCCGGTCAGCGAGATGCTGGCGAAGCGGCCCAAGGCGATCATCCTGTCCGGAGGCCCGGCCTCGGTCTACGCCGAGGGCGCGCCGGCCGCGCCGCAGGGCCTGTTCGAGGCGGGCGTGCCCGTCTTCGGCATCTGTTACGGGCACCAGGTGCTGGTGCGCGAGCTTGGCGGCACTGTCGAGCAGACCGGCGCGGCCGAGTACGGCGGCACGCCGCTGCACGTCGCGCCGGAGGCCGGCCGGCTGCTCGCCGGGCTCGGCCCCGAGCTCAGCGTGTGGATGTCGCACGGTGACACCTCCACCGTCGCCCCGCCGGGGTTCACGGTGACCGCGCATACCGCGGCCACCCCCGCGGCCACGGTCGAGCACCAGGAGCGCGGCCTGTACGGCGTGCAGTTCCACCCCGAGGTGATGCACACCGACCAGGGCACCAGGATCCTGCGCCGGTTCCTCGCGGCGGCCGGCTGCCGGCCGACGTGGACCATGCTGAACATCGTCGAGGAGCAGACGATGAGGATCAGGGAGCAGGTCGGCGGCGGCCGCGCCATCTGCGGGCTGTCCGGTGGCGTCGACTCCGCGGTGGCGGCCGCCCTGGTGCAGCGCGCCATCGGTGATCGGCTGACGTGCGTATTCGTTGATCACGGGCTGCTGCGCAAGGGCGAGGCCGCGCAGGTCGAGGAGGACTTCGTCGCGGCGACCGGGGTCAACCTGCACGTGGTGGACGCGTCGAAGGAGTTCCTCGCCGCCCTGCAGGGGGTGTCCGAACCGGAGCAGAAGCGCAAGGTCATCGGCCGGGAGTTCATCCGCGCGTTCGAGCGGGCCGCACGGGAGATCACCGCCGACGCGGGCGCGCACGGCGAGACGACGGAATTCCTGGTACAGGGCACGCTGTACCCGGATGTCGTTGAGTCGGGCGGCGGTACGGGGACCGCGAACATCAAGTCGCACCACAACGTGGGCGGCCTGCCGGAGGACCTCAAGTTCCAGCTGGTCGAGCCGCTGCGCCTGCTGTTCAAGGACGAGGTGCGGCGGGTCGGCGAGGAGCTCGGCCTGCCGGGCGAGATCGTCTGGCGCCAGCCGTTCCCCGGACCAGGCCTCGGCATCAGGATCATCGGCGAGGTCACCGCGGCGCGGCTGGCCATCCTGCGCGAGGCCGACGCGATCGCCCGCGCCGAGCTGACCGCTGCGGGCCTCGACCAGGCCGTGTGGCAGTGCCCCGTGGTGCTGCTCGCCGACGTGCGCTCCGTCGGCGTGCAGGGCGACGGAAGGACCTACGGCCACCCCGTGGTGATCAGGCCAGTGACCAGCGAGGACGCGATGACCGCCGATTGGGCCCGGCTCCCGTACGAGGTGCTGGCGCGGATCTCCACCCGGATCACCAACGAGGTCCGCGAGGTCAACCGCGTGGTCCTCGACGTCACGAGCAAGCCGCCTGGCACCATCGAATGGGAGTAACGGGCGCGCGGGACGGAGCAGCGCCTCGGCCAGCGTGAGCACGGTGTCCTCCAGGGAGGCGATGCGCGCGGTAATGCCGGCGGTGGCGGCCTCGACGGCCCGGGCCACCGTCTCTTCCGTGCTCGCCGGCTGGCCCTCGAGCTTGCCGTCCATCGCGCGCACCCGGTCGTACTGGTCGTCGAGGCGCTCGTCGAGCCGCTCCAGCCGGGCGGTGAGCTTGCTGTCGAGCGCGCCGAGGGTGGCCGCAAGGCCGTCAAGGGTGGCCGCAAGGCCGTCGACGGTCGCCGCGATCTCCGTCGCGTTCGCCTCGCCGATGGCCTCAAGCCGCAACCGGATTTCCTGCAGTGCGCTGCCGACCGATCTCTCCTCGACAAGGTGATCATGCACCGTGCGCGCGAGCAGCTCCCGCATCCGGTCGGCGGCGGCGTGCTGCCCGTTGTACGCGGGCGATGGCGACTGGCTGGCGCGCAGCAGCAGGTGGTTGTTGCCCGGCTGGTCCATCTTGGTCCTTCCTGCGCTCCGGCTATCCGGCTAGGGAGTGCGATCACTCTAGTAGCTCATCGTGTCCGTTCGTGTACAACCAGCTAAATCCCGAGACGGAACGCGGGCGCGGCCGCCCGTGCCCCGGCGCCTGCGGGCCGGCCTCGTCCGTGTTGACGTTGCTGGCGCCGGCCACTAGGTTCGGCATTAGCACTCACTGGTGTAGAGTGCTAATGCGACGAGGCAGGTCTGGCACCCGCGACGGCAGGCCGACCCTGGTCGCCTCGCATATGCAACTCACCCATCAGACATTTCCGGAGGGGGAGGTCAGATCGTGACGACCGCCACCAAGGTTGTTCTCAAGCCGCTCGAGGACCGCATCGTTGTCGAGCCGCTCGAGGCCGAGCAGGTTACCGCGTCCGGGCTCGTTATCCCGGACACCGCGAAGGAGAAGCCCCAGGAGGGCAAGGTCCTCGCGGTCGGTCCTGGTCGTTTCGACGACAAGGGCGCGCGCGTACCCGTCGACGTCAAGGTCGGCGACGTGGTGCTGTACAGCAAGTACGGCGGCACGGAGGTCAAGTACTCGGGTCAGGAGTACCTGGTGCTCTCGGCCCGCGACGTGCTCGCGGTAATCGAGAAGTAACCAGCGCCGCGTGGGCCCCTTCACCAGCCGCGTGCGGCCGAAGGGGCCCCTCGCTGTCCAACATCCAATCGTAGGTTGAGGTAACTCAATGCCCAAGATCCTGGAGTTCGACGAGGACGCCCGCCGCCACCTTGAGCGTGGCGTCGACCGGCTCGCCGACGCCGTGAAGGTGACGCTCGGCCCGCGTGGCCGCAACGTCGTCATCGACAAGAAGTGGGGTGCTCCCACGATCACCAACGACGGCGTGACCGTCGCCAAGGAGATCGAGCTGGAGAACCCGTACGAGAACCTCGGCGCCCAGCTCGCCAAGGAAGTCGCCACCAAGACGAACGACATCGCCGGCGACGGCACCACCACCGCGACCGTGCTCGCCCAGGCGATGGTGCACCTCGGCCTCCGTTCGGTGGCCGCTGGCGCCAACCCGATGGACCTCAAGCGCGGCATCGACGCGGCCGCGGCCGAGGTCTCGGAGCGGCTGCTCAAGTCCGCACGCGAGGTGACGGAGCAGAAGGAGATCGCGCACGTCGCGACGATCTCCGCGCAGGACGCCAAGATCGGCGAGCTGATCGCCGAGGCGTTCGACAAGGTCGGCAAGGACGGTGTGGTCACCGTCGAGGAGTCGCCGACGATGGGCCTCGAGCTGGAGTTCACTGAGGGCCTCCAGTTCGACAAGGGCTACATCTCGCAGTACTTCATCACCGACCAGGAGCGGCTCGAGGCCGTGCTCGAGGACGCCTACGTTCTCGTGAACCAGGCCAAGATCTCCTCGATGGCGGATTTCCTGCCGCTGCTCGAGAAGGTCGCGCAGACCAAGAAGCCGCTGCTGATCATCGCCGAGGATGTCGAGGGCGAGGCCCTGGCGACCATCGTCGTCAACAAGATCCGCGGCCTGCTCAACATCGCCGCGGTGAAGGCCCCTGGCTTCGGTGACCGCCGCAAGGCCATGCTCGCCGACATCGCGACCCTCACCGGCGCGACGCTCGTCACCGAGGACCTCGGCATCAAGCTGGAGTCCGTCGGCCTCGATGAGCTTGGCACCGCCCGCCGCATCGTGGTCACCAAGGACAACACCACGATCGTGGACGGCGCAGGCGACTCGGTGGCGATCCAGGAGCGGATCAACCAGATCAAGACCGAGATCGACGCGACCGACTCCGACTGGGACCGCGAGAAGCTACAGGAGCGCCTCGCCAAGCTGTCAGGCGGCGTGTGCGTGCTGCGCGCCGGCGCGGCCACCGAGGTCGAGCTCAAGGAGAAGAAGCACCGCCTTGAGGACGCCATCTCCGCGACGCGCGCCGCGATCGAGGAAGGCATCATCCCCGGCGGCGGCTCCGCGCTCGTGCACGTGGCGTCCGGCCTCGACGACCTCGGCAAGACCGGGGACGTCGCCACCGGCGTGACCGTGGTCAGGAAGGCCCTGCTCGAGCCGGCCCGCTGGATCGCGCTCAACGCGGGCCAGGAGGGCTCGGTCATCGTCGCCAAGATCACGGACCTGCCCGTCGGCCACGGCTACAACGCCGCGACCGGCGAGTACGGCGACCTGATGGCCCAGGGCGTCATCGACCCGGTCAAGGTCACCCGCTCCGCGGTGCAGAACGCCGCCTCCATCGCCGGCATGCTCCTGACGACCGAGACCCTGGTCGTCGAGAAGCCGGAAGAGGAGAAGCCGGCGGCTGGCGACGGCCACGGCCACGGCCACTCGCACTAGCGGTCGCATTACCCCGAAGCGGGGGCAGCGGATCACCCGTTGCCCCCGCTTCTGCTATCTCACTAGTCCTCACTAGTCCCAGTAGAGATTTATTGGGGGTACTTAGGGCCCGAATTCGGGCGTTAAGTACCCCCAATCCTTGGTTCGGCGACGCCGGGGGGCGGGAGGTGCCCCCGCGCGCAGTCGTGGCCCATAGACCGGGCCCCGAACGCGCGCGGCTGACACCCCACCGCCCCCCGCTGCCCGATCCGAGTGGAAGATCAAAAACCCAGTGCCTGGTCTTTCTCGCCGTCCTTGTCCTCCGCTGCCCTGCGCGGTGGTGTCGACACGTAGCGCTTCAGGTAAGCGACGATCACGCTTGTCATGGTGCGGCCTTCGGCTTTCGCCTTTTCCTGGGCGGCACGCCAAAGAGTCGTCTCTACACGGATCACCCGGTTTGGCGTCTTCGGCTGGTTGGGCACAGCAAGATGTTACCGGGTGCATATGCGAATCTGCCCGCATGACTTGCAAGGTGCATATGCACCTTGCTATAGTCCTGCATATGCACCGGCCATCCGCTGGGCATGTCGAAGTACACGGCGGGCCGCTCCGGTGGTGAGACACCAGAGCGGCCCTGGATCACCCATCGACAGGAGATGAGATGACCGTGAGCGCAATGCTAGGGCTTCAACGGCTGCTTGACGGCGGCTACGAGGTCACTTTCCGGCCCGGCGGCGCCGCCGCCGGGGACGACGGCCGCTCGTATGAGTGCCGCCTGGTCACTCCCGAGGGCAAGAGCGTCACCGCGGGCGGCGCGGTGCCGTCCGAGGCCATGCGGGCGGCGGCGCAACTCCAGGGCGACGGCTGCCAGGTCACCTACGCATCGGCGGCAGACGGCGCATGGTTCGCTGACCTGCGCGACGCGGACGGCCGCTGTGTGCAGACGGGCCTCGGCGCGACGAAGGCGATGGCACTGGCGCACCTGCGCGAGCGCCTCCGCCTGGGCGGGCGAGTCGTCTTCGACCCGTCGGTGGGAGAAGCTGGCCTTGTGCCTGATTCATCTCCCACGTTCTCCGAGCGGCTGGCCTCGCTGGAGACATGCGAGTCGGGCTCGGTCGCGAAGCTGGAGAACGGCAGCCCCGCCACCTGACGCCGTTTCGGCTCATCCCTCGCCATCGGCTACTTGCCACCCGTGCGGGATCGCGGGAGACGGGGCGGTGTC
>Ga0335078_10001062_pt1 | contig 41848 bp, 37 predicted proteins | sample Lox_Sample_32_FD_206711 | JGI IMG/M metagenome (GOLD analysis project Ga0335078, IMG submission 206711) | Soil microbial communities from Loxahatchee National Wildlife Refuge, Florida, United States - Lox_Sample_3.2 | ecosystem: Environmental > Terrestrial > Soil > Wetlands | place: USA...
TAATTCACAGCGGAGCAAATTATGAAGGTTTTGACGGAGTACATGACATTTCATACAAAAACTCATCGGGCCTATGTTCATGTCACGCCACAGATTGAGGCATACGTGAGAAAAAGCGGCGTTCAGGAAGGGATGGTTCTGGTCTCGGCAATGCACATCACGGCCGGGGTCTACGTGAACGACAACGAATCCGGTTTGATCCAGGATATCGATGCATGGCTAGAGAAACTGGCGCCAGAGAATCCCAACTATCGCCATCACCAAACGGGGGAGGACAATGGCGACTCCCATCTAAAGGCGCTACTAATCCACCACGAGGTGATCGTACCGATTACGGGCGGAAAACTCGATCTGGGTCCATGGCAACGAATTTTCTACGCCGAGTTCGATGGTCAACGCGATAAACGAGTCGTGGTGAAAGTAATGGGAGAGTAGATGAAGCGTTCCCTTCACCGAGTTCTTAGTTGTTCTCTGATGGTCGGCGTGGGTGCGTTGTTTCCAATGACGCATGCGCAAAATGCAACGAATCTCCCAGCCGGCACGGTTCGTCTCTTGGTCACGGTTCGGGACAATCGCGGGAAAATCGTTTCCGATCTCGGAAAGGATGATTTTGTGTTAACTCAGGATGATCGTCCGCAGACGCTCCAATCCGTCGAGAAAAATGCGAGCGGACCGCTCACGCTGGGAGTGTTGTTCCAAACTAGCCAGATTAGTCCCGATACCCTGGATCGCGAGCGAAGCGCCAGTCACGACTTTCTAGACCAGATGCTACGAGAGGACAAGGACCGGGCGTTCATCATGCACTTCGACCAGGATGCAGAGTTGCTGCGGGACCTGACCAACTCGCGAGACAAGCTCTTTAATGCCCTCGGATTGCTGCAGTCATCCGGGTTCGAGGTCGGAGAACGGCCGAGTCGACGCGAACCGGAGGAGACTCGGGACCAACGTCCAAGTGGCAGCGTCCTTTACGACGCGATTTATCTTGCATGCGATGAAGTTCTCAAGAGCCGCCGAGACCGCAAAGCGCTGGTCGTGTTTTCGGATGGAATCGATGAAGGAAGCAAGGAAACAGTTGGGAGCGCCATCGAGGCCGCGCAAGACAGCGATACGGTGATCTACACCATTCTGGTCAAGAATGAGCCTGAGGCCAGACGCGGACTGCCCGGAGGTATGGGACGCGGAGGCAGTGGCCCGCCGGAACGGCCTCATCCCGATGCGCGGAAAGTACTGCAACAGATATCGAAGGAAACGGGCGGTGAATTCTTCGACGCGGGGAAGAAGCAAACCGGCCAGGGGATCTATGCTGCCATCGAGGAGGACCTGCGGCATGAATATGGCCTGAGCTATACACCGGAAATATCAGGAGATTGGTCCGGCCTGCACAAAATTGTTCTGACGACGAAGCGCAGCGACCTGGTAGTCCACGTCAAAGAGGGATTTCATTCGGAGAAATCGCCTAGCCCGTGATCAGGAGACTTTTGATCGATTCTTCGTTTGAGTTATGGGCGAAACGTCAAGGCACCGCTACTAAACACTTCTATATTTCCGTTGACGAGTGAAAGCGACCAGTACTGAGTTGGAGAGACCATGTAGAAGACTCCGGTAGTCGTTCCGCTGGACGGCACGGTACCGCGGCCGTTGCTCGTCGAAAGAAGTGAGAAGGTTTGGGTCGAAGTCTGATTTTGACTTTGGCCATTGCTGTTGCTGATGTCGGATGTGAAGGTCAGCGTGCCGACACCGTCGGCGACAACCAAGTCGACCTCACCGCCAGCTGCCGACACTGGCGGCACAACAGTTCCGCCCGCGTAATTCCCGCTTAAAGATGCAGCACTGAAGGGAGCACCGGACTGCGAGGTTAGGAAGCCAAATGTCACGGATGGATCGGTGCCGATAATGAATCCTTCATTGGCATTGGCGAGATAGACTACCGGCTCCGAAGTTGCCAACCCTGAGCTGGTTAAAGTGACTCGGCCATTGATGACGGGATCGACCGAGTAGGTTCCGGCGCTCGAAGTCTGCACACCACCGCCAGTATTCTTATCGAAAGCGGTATTCAATGTGCCGCTCCCATTCGTGGTAAACAGGCCCACTTGGTTCAGAGCCGCGCCGCTGGCGAGAGCCGTAGTTTCGAACACGGACGTGCCATTCAGCGAACCGTTGCTGAAAGTCCCAGACTGCTGTAGTGCTGTCCCCGCCACTACCGGAAAATTCAGTCCAGCCTGCTCATCCATTTCCATAACGAACAACTGCTGATGATTCACAACGTAGAAGGCGTAGCTTGTCGTACCTTGGGACGTCGTGAGAGAGAAGGTGCCGCGCCCGTTGGTGGCGGAGGAAACGGAATAGGTGCTGCTGAGGAGCGATACAGCTCCAGATGGACCTAAAGTGGGACTATCGGAATCAACAGTGCCGCCAGTTATGTTGCCAGCGCCATCGGTCGCGAATTCCCCGCCCAGCGCATAGCGACCAGCAAGCGTCGAATCGTTGCCAAGCAAGCCAAATGCGTAGGTCCCTGTGATCGCGGAGGTCGCAAAGTCACCAGGAGTCTGCAGCACGAGGACGCCGGAAGCTTGAGTTCCAGTGCCGTCGAATTCGATCAGATTTGCGTTTTGAATAGAAGCAGGACTTCCGGTAGTCACGAAGCTAATTGCGAAAGTTCGTCCATTCGTAAGCGCAATCGTGCCGAGACCATTCGAGCTGATCAGATAGGTTCCTTGGAATGATTGCGGCGGCACAACAGTACCCGAATCATTCGTATCGATGAGGCCGTTGGAAATCGTACCGGCAGAACCATTCGCCAGGAAACTTCCCGCAGCGACGAACCGCTTGCCGTTCACGTCAAAGCCGTTCACAAGGAACGCGTAGTTGCCGTTGAGCTCAGAGTTAAAGGCGAGGCTCGGATTGACGGTGAGGCTGAGATTGGCCGTGGCTGTTCCGGGGTTAGGCGTGGCTGAGTCCGTAACTTGAACTGTGAAGGTAGATGTCCCTGCGCTCGTTGGCGTGCCGGAGATCACTCCGCCACTGCTCAACGACAATCCACCCGGCAGGGTTCCGCTATTCGCCACGATGCTCCAGGTATACGGCGACGTCCCGAAAGATGCCTGCAAGCTAAAGTTGTAGCTTGTTCCGACGGTTCCGTCAGGCAACGATTTCGTGGTGACGGAGAGCGCCGGTGGAGGATTCACGGTAAGAGTGAAGGTCTTGCTGATGGGCGTGCCTGCTTCATCGGATACTTGAATGGTTACCGTCGAAGTACCTGCCGCGAGAGGAGTTCCTGTGATACTGGCGGAGGCAGAGTCGCTGTTCGAAAGGGTTAGTCCGGCAGGCAGACTTCCGGAAATGATAGTCCACGTGAATGGCCCAGTTGCACCCTCCGTGCTGAGCACGCCGTTATAGGGTAGGCCAACCGTGGCTACTGGGAGTGAAGCGTTTTCAAACTGGAAAACCGCATCGATTGTGACTGTCAGAGTGGCGGTGACAGCGGTGTTGGCGACGGAAGTTGCCGTGACTGTTGCGGTGGTGTTAGTAGAGATCGCAACCGGGGCAATGTAAGTAACGGAGGTGGTGGTTTCACTGCTCAGTGTGCCGACGCTGCTGCCGAGATTCCACGTGACGCCCGAGTTCGTCGAGTCATTAGCGACGGTTGCGGTAACGGCAACCGATCCGCCCTGGTTCAGCGTGACTGCGCAGGCAGCACCGCTATTCGAGCTGCAAGCCGGTGATCCTGCAGGTGTCAAGGTAATGGTGATCGAAGATTTTCCACAGCTCGGGAGGAATGCAAGAACACCAACCACAGCAAAAACAAGCAACCCACGCACTCTGAAATTAGACACGGCTTTCCCTTCAAGAATTCCGAAAGTCAAATGGCAGCATCAAGGTTTGCAAGTAAATTACTAGAACGAGAATAGCACCTGCAAATCAATCCGGCGACTGGCGTCGGGCGAAGAGTACGGACCGCCCGCCAGGCCGATGGACTGCGCGAACAGGGGCGAACTCAAATTTCCGATCGGCGTGCCAAAATTCACGCGATTCAAGGCGTTTCGTGCGGAAACGCTGAGCGTCAGATTGTAACGACGGTCGGTGCTTGATCCGCCAAAGATTCCGCCCATCCCGCGTCCTGCGCCGGACAAGCCGCCAGGTCCCAGGCCGCCTCCGGGAGGTCCACCGCCTCGTCCCCCACCCATGTGTGGCCCATCCCCGGCCCCGCCGCCTCTTACTTCCCTGCCGAAGCCGAACGTTTTGGCAAGTCTCAAGTTCAGGCTGAACAATGTGGGTCCCGTCTCGGAGTTAATCGGAACGATGGGCTGACCGGCCGTGGGCAAACTGTTGAACGTTCCGAGAGGAGTACAAACAATCCCACTTCCCTTCGAAGTAACCGTCGGACATGCAGCCGATGAAGCCAAGGCTGGGCGATCGTTGAAGATGGAGTCTCCATTGAGATCCTGCCCGATGGTGATGTCGTAGGGAGTTCCGGAGCTTACCAGCATGAAGGGGCTAAGACGGAGTGCATACGGCAATGAAATCGTGCCGCCCAGGAAACCGCGATGGCGAATATCAAATGTTGAGCGACCGTAATCCGCCATAGGATCATACTGATTTGTCAGAAAATTTGCGTTCAGGCTAGACGCCCCGGAAGCCGCGCTTCCAGTGGCGGCGGAACTGGCGCCGGCTCCTAAATCACTGTTGGCGTAATTCAGTGTGTAGTAACCGAACAACGAGACCCACTTTCCGGCACTGACACGCACATTGGTGATTAGTTGGTTCTGGCGATAAACGCCGCCGGATGCGTATTGATAAATGTTGTCCGTACCACCGAGGGGACGAACACCGGTACCTGGGCCGCTGTAGGTGCCTGGCAACGGTGCGTTGATATTCCTCAGGAAAAGTTGGTCTTCTCCGCGGGAATTTAAATAGGTGACTGCGACAGTGGCTTTCTTTGTGACCTGGCGCTCGATGCTCACTGCCGACTGCATAGTCATGGGGGCGTGAAACGTGGGTCCAATCTGGTAGATGGTCGGCGAGGTCAGGGTGAGGCCCGAGAATGAGGTCGGAACAGTCGGATAGAAATCGGGATTGGGAACGACAAATTGCTGCTGATTGATGCCGTTCAGTCTCTCGGCAGCTTCGACCAGATTGTAGGAGAAGCGGTCGTAGAAGATACCGAAGCCTGCACGGAGTACGGTCTTAGGCGACGGATTGCTGCTCTTGCCGATGCCCCACGCAATGGACAAACGCGGAGCCCAATCTCCGTGATCGTGGATCTGACTCTGGGTCTCAAAACGCATTCCGAAGCTAACGGTGAGGTTAGGCCGAGCGCGCCAATCGTCCTGAACGTACAGGCCGGCATCGACCAAACTAGCTTGTACTAGAGGTTGGCCGGCAGTGATGACAAACTGGCTTGCACCGCAATCCAGCGTTGGATTGGTCGAAGTTAATTCACAGGCGGCCCGACTCGCAGCGGACGTCTGACCGTTCATCAGTCCGAGAGCGGTGGTTTGATACGCGGTGATCGATGGAAACGTAAAAACACCGTTAAAGTTTGCGTTCGAGGTGCTCGAGTCCTGGGTGCCACGGATTCTCGCGCCGAACTTAATGAAGTGTTTGTGATGGAGGACTGAGGTGTAGTTTTGCAACTCGTAGCGATTTTCGTGATCGACCAGGCTTCCCTGCGGGTTGCCGCCGTCCGTAAACGCGCCTAAGACATCGATTGTGGGCGTCGCGGATATTGGCGTCTGACTCGTATTGTCGCGATTGAACTGGAACCTGGTTTCGTTCACGACGGCGTTGCTGATGACTTGCGTATCGCTAATTTGCAAGGTGTGTTCGTCTTCGGTCGAGTTGTACTCCTGCGATGGCAACGAGAATTGACCGATGCCGGCGTTGGTCTCGGTGTCGTGGAAAAATTGATAACGCATCGTCAGGGTATTGTTCTTGCCGAGCTGGTAGTCGATTCGCGGGCCAAGATTCAATCGGGTCCGAGGGTTGGGAACCGCCTGGACAAAGGGCTCCTGAGCCGTCAATGAAGGGTTCAGGATGGTTGCGTTGACCAAGTTCGAATCGTTGGTTAGGCGGGCTTGAACATCGAAAAAGAAAGAAGCTTTCTTGTTGATCGGCCCACCGAGGCTACCGTTGAAAAGCTCCGAATGGTAGCCGGGGATATCAGGCGTGAACGGGTTTGTCGAATTAAAAACTGAATCGTTACCGTCGACAAACGCCTGTCCGTGGTATTTGTCAGTGCCGGGCTTTGTGAAAATTTCAATTCGCCCGTAGCCGAGTTTGTCGTACTCCGAAGAAAACGGATTTTGATTGATCCGAATCTCCCGGATTGAAGATTTGGGCGGAAGCTGACCACCGGTGAAGCCGTCGATATAGATCTGGCCACCATTCGGGCCTGCGGACGGCCCAGCTAAAGCCTGCAAATCCTGCTCCAGTTCGTCAGGGTCGTCTGGGAGGGCCTCGAGATCCTTCCCCTTGATCACAATGGCGCTGGCATTATCCGAGGCGGTCGTATTAACGGTTGTGGTCTGATCCTGAACGTCAACTTTTTCCGGCTGCACTTGAATGTCGAGCGCAACGTTGAACTGCTGCACCTGCCCGGCCGAGACAGCTACGTTCGGTTGCGCAGCGGGAGCAAATCCTTTCGCACTCGTGGTGATGGTGTACGCACCGGCCGGCAGACCCTGGATTTCATAGGCACCGTTGTTGTCGGTAGTTGCCGTAGATTTTTTTCCATTGGCGGCAACGGCTGTGACATTGGCTTGGGGAACGACGGCGCCCGACGGATCCGTCACGTGCCCACGAAGCGTGCCAAGGCTCGATTGAGCAGAGAGTGCCGCAGGCAAGGCAAAATGAAGGATTGCGAGGAGGAATCCAAATCTCAACAGCTTCAAAAATCTAACGCTCATCCAAACTCCTGACGGCGAGATGTGCCCGACAGGAACGAGCGACTCGCGGACAGACTACTGGTACAGGCATTCTCATTGTGCTCCGGCGGCCGCATCCGCCCCTCCAAGGTTCCAAGGCGAAAGCAGCATAGCTGCCCGACCGCTGTCCGGGGACGCTGTAAGAATCGGCTCAACGCCGGTCAGCAGAGTAACCGCGGTTGGCTGGGTGGTTGCACTTCCCTCGGTCGCAACAATCATCACTGCCGTGCCTTTTTGCAGGTCACCGATGGTCACGGCGGGCATGCGATTCAAAATCTGCTGAAAATCGGCTCCGCCACCGGGACGACCATTTCCACCAGCTGCGCCTGGCGGACGTCCTTCGCCTTCGTGAGCGGTTTGCGAGGGAGGGGTGGCACCGCCAGCGGGAGGTTTGAGTCGTGCAGCAATTCTCTGGGCCATCATTGCCGGCAGGTTGCGAAGTTGAGAGTCAGAACTAATCTTGAGTACAACCGGCTTCTTAGTTGCCAAATCCTGAACGCTAACGGAATTGTCGGCCGGATTGGTAGAAAGCACCAGGCCAGCAATGTTGCGGAAAGTTCCGGAAACGATTTCATCCGCGGTCAACTCAGTTCCATCGGGGTTCTTAGTGCCGCGGGCGCGCAACTGATCGCCCGCTTTCACTTGGTCCAACGAACCGGTCTTCGCATCATCGAATTTGATCGAATCGGGCGAATAACGACGAATGATGGTGTCCTTCGAAATACGGATTGTGGTGGATTTTGTTCCACCCATAGTTGAGACGGAAATTGCGACGGTTCCGGCACTCGGGTCAACAGCAGTGACCAGGCCTCCTACTCCGCGCTTTTGCCAGTCTTCCCGTTCCTGCTGTTGCTTGGCGGCGACGTCACTGCCTTTGATTACGATCACAGAAGAGGCCAGCACAGACTTGCCGTCATTGCTCGGGTTGCCGCGCGCCAGCACACGGTCGCCGACCTGGAGGTCTTGAAGAGTCACTGGTGTGGCATCTTTCAAATCCTTGGCGCCCGGAGCGGTGCGTAGCATTCGGGTGGAATCTTGAATGACGAAGTCCATCGAGGAACCAGAACCCGGAACAATGGTCAGGGTCGTACCGTTTATCGCTTTAATCGTCCCGACGGCTTTGGCCATGGGCGTCGAGGATGGCTGCGACTCCTGTGCGAGTGCCGCGGCAACGAGCAGTGCAACGACTACGGCGGCGCAAGTCACACGAAACCGGGCCAAGCTTCCGATTTGAAACGGAAAGTTCATGGGTGTTTGAGACAGAACTTCACCATTATGCAGAATTCTGAGTTCATCATGAAACATTGGAATGTAGCCAGGAATAAAGAATTGTCAATCAACTGTAAAGTTCTGTTGCGTCTTGGGATAGGGATAGCGTACAAGAGCCAGACCTCACTAGGCTAACTTGACCGGTTGCCCAGTGTGATACTTCCGATTATTTCGAAGTTGCCACAAGCCAATAATTCCCAGCACCATAAGGTTCGGAAATAAGAGCGGGGCCATCGGAGGAGCGCCGTACACAAAATTATCGAGTGCATGTATCGAAGGTCCCTGCAGGTTTCCCAGCGTGTGGAGAAAAAAGCCCCAGAGGCCCACGGCTGCCTCGAGCACCAAGACAGCAGCGACAAGATCGATAAACGCTCGTGACACTGGCATCACGAGAGGCACCGCGAGAAAGCCTATGGCGATCGCACTCGCGACCACCGGCACCCATTCGGCGTGAAAGAAGAAGCCGTTGGCAGCATGGTCTGCCAGGCTGAAGACGAAATTTCCTATAAAGCCTCCCATCGTGAACAGCATTACCCATTGGGCCCACTCAACTGTAGCTGCGTCGATCATGCGGTTCATGATCAAAAGAAACCCAAGCCCGGTGTAAGCGAGAGGAGCCGCGAACGGCGCGGAATACGTGAGGCTTCGGATGGTACGTTCGTAGAAGAAATGACTCTCCAGGTGGAGAATCACTCCGGTGAGGCCGACGAGAATTGCGGTCCAGCCGACGAGGTACCCGAGAACTTTCCACAGCGAACGGCGCCGCACCCGTTGGGTTAGAGCAATGATCAAGAGCAACGGGGCGGTCGCGGAAAAAAACAGCGGGATGTACTCCGCGCGATTGCGAAACTGATTGACTGAGTGCGCCAGATAAATATCGAACGTCAGAAACCCGACATTCAGAATCGCGAATGCCTCAACCCAGAGCTCGGGCTGATACCACCAGCGCTCATTTGGCGTGGCCATGCTCTCTCCTGAGTTCGGCAGCCATGGCGTTCAGTTCGACAGTCTTCTGGAGCATCGGATAATTCCCGTGCCATTGCACGAAGTCGGCGCCGCCCATAAAAGCACCGTGCTTGCTGGTCCGGCCGTCATAGTGCCACAAATCGAAGTACACGAAATCGATCGGCTGAGAGAATGGAGAGCCTGAGAGCACGCCATCTTTCCGTAATCCGTTCACGAGGTCCTGTGCCGCGTGTACGCGCTCGTTTGTTGTGGCGACAACCTGTTCCGCCTGGGCGTATACACGATCAATCAGCGCCGGCGTATGACACTGGGAACAAACCTGCTTCATCCTGGCTTGCGCGGTCGCATAGTTCGGACGCTTGTCAGTGATGGCATTCGCTAAGTAATACGAGAGGCGCTCGGATGGATCATGCGTGACACCAATGCCATTGATGCCGCTCATGTGACAGGTGGCGCATGTGGGAATGAACATGTCGCGAGTGGTGAGCGTCTTCGGAGGGGCGTCCAAGTTCAAGAGACGTTCCTGCGCTTGGAACATGATGCCATGCTTGGATTCCTCGTAGATCTCGATCTGCGAGTGATCGGGGCCCATATGGCATTGTGCGCAGGTGCTGGGCAAACGTGCGATACGAACGGAGCTGGTATGGCGAGTGTGACACGCCGTGCAGTTTCCGACGGTTCCGTCCGCATTCGGCCTACCTACACTGTGGCACTGTTCACAACCACTGGTCATGGCAGAACCGCCCTCAAGTTGGACAAAAGGATGAGGCGGCCGACGAGTTCCTCCGGGCTGATAGGTTTCAGAGAAATTCACTTGCTCGGTGGTAAGACCCTTCTCGCCATAGATAGCCGCCCATGCGGGGGCGGCGTGGCGGCTGCGGAGAAACTGCTGATAAATAGTTTCGTGACAGGACCGGCAATTTCCCGCAGTGAGTTTTGTGGCAATCACGAAGCCGTGATGATCTTTCTTGTCCTGGCCAGCGGCAGGCTGATGACACTCGAGACAGTTCACGCCTTTCCGAGCGTGCATACTCATCTCGTACTCGTGGACGATCGAGTATTGGGTACGGGCGTGACACTCCGCGCATTTCCCGGTGGCGCGAACTAATTCGGCGCTGGGCTGATCAGTTTCTACGCGCGGGCGAGCGCGGTTGATTAGAAAAGCTCCTAATATCAAAGCGAAGGCGATGACTACAGCTACAAACACGGATCGAAAGGACATGTGAGTCCCTCATCGCGAAGATGTCGGTATACGCAGTATGCATTTTAGTCGTCGCCGATGGCATAGAAAATGACTGATGAGAGTGTTGAAGGAGAAGATGTCAAACTCAGCGACTGTGCCGGAGAATCGCGAGAACAACCAGCGCGGTAATTCGAACGATAATCAATAGTCCGGCGAGGAGTAACGCCGCCCTAAACAGGAATCGCTCGAAGCGGTTCAGTTGCCATGACGAAACCGCCATAAGGCCACCTTTAACCTACTTCAGGATAGCGAGCGATCGAACCTCAGGCCGTGAGCGCTATCACCGGCATTCGTGATTTGGGTCTCATGGGATCGAGGATCCGGGTAGGACCTAGCGACGCTACGGTGACGCGAACAATTGTTGCAACGTCTGCAAGTCGCTGGAGTTGACATCAGAGACGGCCCAAAGCTCGAAAGCACCGTTCCGCCAGCGGATCCAGTTGTAACCTTGTTGGGAACCAGACCGCACATCCGGCGGCCCTCCCGAATCAGGCCAAACGAAGATGTTGATGAAGTGCTTGCGACGTCCGTAGACCAATGCTGCGATCGAACGGCCGTTAAGCACATCGAGTCGGCCGCCAAGCAGGGGAAACCCTTGCTGGGAGAAATCCCGGACTGGTGGGGCGAAGTCGAGTTTCCCGTCGAACCACGGTTTGACCGTGTGCTGATCGGTGGATACGACGTCACTTAAATGGCCAGGCTGTAGAGAACGAATGTGGTCATCGATCAACTGCGCGGCCAGTTCCGTGTTTTGGTCGCGACCAACTGACAACGTAAGCGCCCGCCAGCCCGCATACATCAGAATGAGGAGACAAGCTGCAACTGCCGCCCACTTCCATAGCTGAAAACGAAAAGCAGGGCGCTCCCTCACCGCCACATTGGATAGGATTTTTGTTCGAAGTGCGGTTGGCGTTCTCTCGTAGAGCAGGGCGTCCTGCATCGATGTGCGCAGGAATTCCTGAGTCTCCAGTTCGGCTGCACATTCTTCGCATGAGCTGAGATGGTTTTCGAATTCGGATGCGCGGGCGGCATCCAGTTCGCCATCGAGATAGCCGTGAAGCAGCGACTCGGTCAGATCACAAGCCACCGGCAGCCTCCTTTCGTTCTGACGTGGTCAACACCGTTTGCAACTGGCGACGTGCTCGAGACAAGGCTGACATCACGGAGCCAATTGGAATAGAAGCGATGGCAGAAATCTCCTTATAAGAACAGCCTTCCAGCTCTCGAAGGACAATGATCTCGCGATAGCGCGGAGAAAGAGTTTCCAGCGCACGGCTCAGGCGTTCCCGATCGTTGCCGGCCATCGCAAGTTGCTCCGGAGTCGGTGCAGACGGAACATGCGATTCTTCGTTGAATTCCGTCACGTCTTCCTCAGGGCGATTTCTCTTGAGCCACGTGTAGCAAGTATTACGAACGATCTGCAGCAGCCAGGCTCTTGCATCGCCCCCCTGAAAAGTCGAGAAGAAGCGGTAAGAGCGCAACATTGCCTCCTGCGCGACATCTTGAGCATCGTCGCGGCCACGAACCAACCAGCGCGCGAGATTGTATGCCGCGTCGAGATGGGGAAGAACCAGACGCTCATACCGGATTTGCTCTTGCGTTTCTAGCAAAAGGTGCAGATCTCCTCGACAGAGGACTCTTTCAATAAAACCGACTTGACATGCATTTTATTCCACCGAAATTGGATGGATCTAAAGGCTGGGTGGATGGAATAAAACCACGGCTGGATCGGTCTATATCGGCGAAAGGGACAGAGCTTATGAAAAATACGGACTTGATTCTTCACAGCCACGATCACGACGGCGTTGACCGACGTGGATTCTTGAAATGTATGGCCTGGGCAGGAACCGGCCTTTTCTGCGTCGTGAAAGGAGGCGTCCTTCAATCGTTCAGCCTGGGTCATCATTCCGACCACGGCATGTCGGGTGACCTGAGCTTTGCGCAGATCAGCGACAGCCATATGGGCTTCAACAAGCCTGCTAACACCGATGTTGTGGGCACGCTGAAAACGGCTGTGGACCGCATTAACCAGTTCCCGACGGAGCCGGAGTTCATTTTGCATACAGGGGACATCACCCATTTGTCGAGGCCGGAAGAGTTCGACACAGTCGATCAAATTTTGAAAAGTGCAAAGCCAAAAGACGTTTTCTACGTCCCGGGCGAACACGACATGTTGAACGACGACGGCAAGGAGTTCCGGGAGCGTTACGGAAAGAACAGCCAGGGAGCGGGGTGGTATAGCTTCGATAAAAAGGGCGTGCACTTCGTTGGGCTGGTAAATGTCGTGAACCTGAAAGCGGGCGGCTTAGGCACCTTGGGCCCGGAACAACTCGACTGGTTACAGCGGGACGTCCACCATTTGAAACACAGCACTCCGATCGTGGTATTCGCACATATCCCCCTATGGTCGATTTATCCGGAATGGGGATGGGGAACGGAAGATAGCGCGCAGGCGCTCGGATACTTAAAAAAATTTGGATCGGTGACGGTGTTGAACGGACACATTCATCAGACGATGCAGAAGGTTGAAGGCAATGTAACCTTTCACACGGCATCGTCAACAGCATTTCCGCAGCCACAGCCGGGCAAAGCCGAATCGCCGGGGCCGATGAAGGTTCCGGCAGAACAACTCAGGAGCGTTCTGGGAATCACCGATGTCAACTATGTGCAAGGACAGCACAGCTTGGCGGTAGTCGATTCAACCCTGGCGTGAGCCTCTAAATTCAAATCAGTTTCAATAAGGAGAAACAAGTCATGAGAGCACGTGTCTTTGTTGTCATTCTGGCGTTATTCGCATTGGCGTTCGCAGCTTTTGGATTGGCTTCAACAGCCTCCGCGGCGGCAACTGCGCAAAAAGCGGACAGCGAAGTAAAGATCGATAATTTCACCTTCGGCCCCGGAACGATGACGGTGCAAACGGGGGCGACCATCACCTGGACAAACCACGACGACATCCCACACACCGTCATGAGTACCGATGGAGTTTTCAGATCCAGGGCACTGGATACTGACGAAAAGTTTTCGTACACCTTCAGCAAGGCTGGTGTTTATCAGTATTACTGTTCGATTCATCCGAAGATGACCGGGCAGGTTGTCGTGAAATGAGGTTAGATCGGTTCAGGTTTTGTTGGTGTCAGAGATGCGAGGTTTTGCCGGAGTTGTTCTCGGCTTGCGACCGGTGTACCACCGGACTGCGTTGCCAGCCAACTGCCCATCCGGTTGGCGGCGTCACTCATGGTGCTGAGCGAAGCGCCGCGCAGGTAGTGATGAACCAACGCAGCGGTGAAAGCATCGCCGGCACCGATCGTGTCTACAACCTTTACGAGGAAGCCGGGATGCTCTTCGCGCTCGTTTTCGGTAATCAGAAGACTCCCCTGATTGCCGCGAGTGAGGCAGACCAGCTTCAGTCCGAACTTCAGCAGCGTCGAAGCATCATCGCCGTTGATGCCTAGAAGTCGACGGATGATGGGGAACTCGTCATGGTTCATCTTGACGATGGTGGCGATCGAAATGGATTCGTGAAGGATCTCTTCGGAGTAGAACGCCTGCCGAAGGTTGACATCGAATACGCGAATAGCATCCGGTCGAGAATGTTGAAGGAAGTTGTGAATCGTTTCGCGGCTGGATGGCGAACGCTGGGCAAGCGTACCAAAGCAAACGGCATCCGCTGCGGCGGCGAGGTCTGGCCAACCTGTGCTCCAGTTCAGAAAGTCCCAGGCAACGTTTTCATGAATCACAAAGATCGGCTGCCCAGCTTTGTCGAGGTCGACGCTGACGGTTCCGGTTGGGTGAGTGGAGTCGAGTTGCAGATAAGTCCGATCGAGACCGAGGGTATCAAGACGGCGAGTGGTTTCGTTGCCGAGATCGTCTTGGCCGACGCGACTGGCTACAAGTCCGTGGTCTCCGAGCAACGTGCTGATGTAGGCGAAATTCGTGGGCGCCCCGCCGAGTTGATGACCGGTTGGCAGCAAATCCCAAAGGATTTCACCGAGACCGACGACTGTGAATTGGCGTGCCATGCGAGGAGTTCAACGATACATCAAGCATCTGAGGAAGATTCGGTTCGCAACCGATCGAAACGGATGCTATGGCGAGAACCCTGGGCACCCATTTAGTACACACTTTAGTGACGGCACGACGTTTTCGCGTCACACAGGGGAAGACACTGGAGCCGCTATAATCTTCTTACCTTGAAATTCCGCCATTTCATTTTTCTAGTTTCCTTGCTTGTCTCCAGTTTTGGAGTTGGACAAACGGCCGCCGCTCCGGGGCAGACAGTTCTTGTCGTGCCCTTTGAAAATGAATCGAAGGCACCTGGGTTGGAGTGGATCGGCGACTCATTCCCGGAACTATTGAAAGAGCGCCTCGATTCACCGTCGCTATTCGTATTACCGAGAGAAGACCGTCTTCGTGCCTATGATCGGCTGGGCATTCCCATTGAGCTGCGGCCGTCACGTCCGACGATTTATCGGATTGCTGAGCAGTTGGACGTCGACTACATCGTGCTGGGTCAATACAACTTTGATGGGCGAGCGTTTTCGGTGAACGCGCAACTCCTCGATATGCGACGGACCCACCTGCTGCCGGAAATGAAGGAAACTGGGCCGCTACCCCAACTAATCGATGTACAGACGGGACTGGCATGGGACATTCTTCATGGAATTTTTCCGAGCGCGGCGGCGAATCGCGATGCTTACTTGAGGCAAGCGGTTCCGGTTCGGCTGGACGCATTCGAGCACTACATAAAGGGAGTGATTGCGTCGGCCCCCGAGGAGCAGATTCAGAATTTTCACGAAGCTGTACGGCTCAATCCTTCTTATTGGGTCGCCACCTTGCAGCTGGGCAAAGCTTACTATCGCGAACGGCAATACGAGCAAGCCACAACCTGGCTGGCGAAAATTCCTGAAAGTGACCCGTTAAGCAGCGAAGCAAACTTTTTTCTGGGATTGTCGGCCTACTACCACGGGGACCTTTCCAAGGCGGAATCAGCGTTTTTCGAAGTCGCCGACCGACTACCGCTGGCGGGAGTCTATAACGACCTGGGAGTGGTGACCGATCACCGCGATAAGAAGGCCGCCATTGATTGCTTTCAGAAAGCGGCGGCGGCCGACCCGACTGAGCCTGATTATCATTTCAATCTCGCTGTGGAATTTTATCGAAGTGGGGATACGACTGGCGCCGCTCGCCAACTTCGGGAGACACTTGCGCTGAGGCCCGACGACATCGAGGCCAAGTCGTTGCTCACGATGATTACGTCGCAGCCGCACGGAGTAGTCCCGGCGAGTTTGAAGTCTCCCGCGGAACGAATCCGGAGCAATTACGAGGAAAGTACTTTTCGGCAGCTTACTCTGAAGATCGACGCGGTGGCGGAGCAGCGCCTGGCGAAAGCGGATCCGCAGACCCATGCTCGTTACCATTCGGATCGCGGCCATCAACTTCTGAAGCAAGGCTTTTTGTTAGAAGCGGAACGGGAATTCCGTGAGGCCCTCACGTTGAATCCATCCAATGGGGATGCACATTCGGGGCTGGCGACTGTGCTAGAGTCCGCGAATAAGTATGTTGACGCGCGCAATGAAGCCGAAAGCGCGCTGAGACTGCGACCGTCGTCCGAGGCCCTACTCGTACTGGCGAAGCTCGATTTGAGAGAAAATAAGCCTGAAATGGCTAATGAAGAAGTTGACCGTGCATTGCGAATGGATCCGACTAACGCCACAGCGCAAGGCCTGAAACAAACTGTCGCAGCCAAGCTGGCGCAGGAAGCGCAGCCGCTGCCAAATCAATGAAGTACTCTCGCCTGTTGATTGGTTTTCTGGTGTTGCTGATGACACTTCCCTGCCCAGCCGAAGTCCTCAAGATTGTCGTAGACGACACGATTCAACCGATCACCGAAGAATATATTGGGCGCGCAATTCAGGAGGCAGAGCGCCGAAAGGACCAGGCGGTTCTGATTGAGTTGAATACTCCCGGTGGCCTGGTCGAGTCGACGCGGCAGATTATCGAAAAAATTGTTGGTTCCTCAGTTCCGGTCATCATTTATGTCACTCCGAGCGGCAGCCGAGCGGCGTCCGCCGGCTTTTTCATCCTGGAAAGTTCGGACATCGCGGCAATGGCGCCTGGAACCAATACGGGTGCGGCGCATCCCGTTACCCTCGGCGGCGGCAAGATGGACGACGTGATGAAGGAGAAGATGGAGAATGACGCGGCAGCATTGATGCGGTCAGTCGTTGCGAAGCGCGGTCGAAACGTCGACGTCGCAGAGAGTGCGGTTCGTCAATCCAAGTCGTTTACCGAACAAGAAGCACTGACGCAGAAATTGATCGATTACATTGCTCCCACTGAAGCCGACCTCTTCAAACAAATGCAGGGCAAATCGTTCAAACGCTTTAACGGGGAGACGGTCACTCTGAGCCTGGTCAATCAGCCGATCCATGATTACGACATGACCTTGAAAGAGCGGATCCTGGGATATTTGATGGATCCGAATGTCGCGTTCATTCTGTTGGCAATTGGCGCGCTTTCGCTGTACGCGGAGTTCAACCATCCAGGCGCGGTGGTTCCAGGGGTCGTAGGAGTTATTTTCATTTTGCTCGCGATCTTCGCACTAAACCTTTTGCCGACCCGTTTTGCTGCGGTGATTCTGATCCTGGCGTCGTTTGCGCTATTCGCTCTCGAGGCAAAGTTTACGACGCATGGAATTTTGGCGATCGGGGGAATCGTCACACTTACCTTAGGTGGACTATTGCTGGTAGATGCGCCGATTCCGCAGATGCGAGTCCACTTGATCACTGCCTTGGCGGTAAGTATTCCGCTGGGGGTGATTACAGCCTTTCTGATGGGAATTGCAGTCCGGGCACGCCGCAACAAGGTGGTCACAGGATCCCAAGGGTTGATTGGAGAAATCGGCACAGCTCAGACGCCGCTCTCACCACAAGGAAAAGTGTTTGTACATGGAGAACTCTGGGATGCCGTAGCGTCGGCGAACGTCGCCTCCGGTCAGAGCGTGATAGTACGACAGGTTGATGGTCTTCAACTCAGAGTTGACCCTCTTCCCTCGCAGCAGCCCAGCTACGCATCGGCCTAGGGTCAGGACCTTCCAGATTCTATCTTGTAATGCCATCGCTTGAACTCTTCGAAATCGCAGTGCACGATCGGTGCTTATAATTGCCGACTATGTTGACCGTGGGACAGGATCTGCGCTTTGCGGGGCGAATCCTCAGAAAAAATCTTGGGTTTACGCTGGCTGCGGTACTGATTCTTGCGCTTGGCGTCGGGTCAAATACGGCCGTATTCTCGGTGGCCAGCGCTCTTTTGCTTCGTCCACTTCCTTATGAAGACCCGCAGCAACTAGTAATCCTCGATGCCAAGGACAACAACAAGGATTTCGGAGGCACGCTGTTGCGGTATGAGCTGGTTCGTGATCGCAATAAATCTTTTCAAGGGGTCGCGGCATGGGCGAATGACTCCCTGAATCTGACCGGGCGCGGCGAGCCATTGCAAGTACCAATGGCGCGAGTGTCGCCAAATTTCTTTTCACTACTGGGAGTGCAGCCACAACTGGGCAGGAGTTTCACCGAAGACGAAGGACGGGCAGAAGGTCGATTCGTCATTATGCTCAGCGATTCGATGTGGCGCGGGCACTTTGGTGCGGATCCAACGATTATTGGCCAGAGTGTGACCCTCGATTCCACACCGTGCACCGTGATTGGTGTTTTGCCGGCCGGAGTTCAGTTTCCTTTTGTGGGGCAGGCTGAAATCTGGAGCCCTCGATATTTCGAGTTCAGTTTGATGACCACCCAGCGGCTTCGCATGGGAGTGGGTTATCTGGGAATTATCGCCAGAACACGCGCTGCGGCAAGCTCGGGGCAAGTTCAAGCTGAACTCGATGTGCTCAATCAACAATATCGGCAGGAAAACCCGACAGCTCCGGATGCCGCTCCTGCCGTTGTCATGACGGCAAATCCTCTCCGTGATGTCGTGGTGGCGAATGCCCGAATAAGAGTATTGACGCTTTCGGGTGCGGTGGCCCTCGTGTTGTTGATCGCCTGCGCGAACGTGGCAAGCCTGTTGCTTTCGCGGGCGCTTGTACGCAGAAAAGAAATTGCCGTCCGAACCGCGCTCGGCGCAGACCGCAGTGCAATTATGCGGCAACTACTTACGGAAAGCATTCTATTGGCGCTGATTGCCGGAACACTTGGAGTCGCGATGGGATGGGCGGCGACTCGAGCGCTGAATAGGTGGGCGGCGGGTCAACTTCCAGTTGGATTTCACGTTTCCTTAGACCTACGAGTACTGCTCTTCGCACTTGCGGTTTCGGTAATCACGGGATTGGTATTTGGTCTGTTCCCCGCTCTGCAGTTGTCGCGAGTGGACCTGAACACGTCGTTACGAGAGGAGGGTCGAAGCTCTTCCGCTGGGCACGGGCGGGCACAGGTCCGCAATGGGTTGGTAGTGAGCCAAGTAGCTTTGTCTCTCCTGCTACTGATCGGAGCCGGGTTGCTTTTGCGCAGCTTCGTTCGCCTGAAAGGAGTCGACCCCGGATTCGAGTCGCACAACGTGCTCACGATGAGTGTGTCGCTACCCACGGTGAAGTATGCCAAGCCGGAACAACAGATCGCGTTCTTTGACGAATTGTTACGACGTGTGTCGGCAGTCCCGGGAGTTCGTAATACGGCGATATCCGCCGCGCTGCCACTCAGCTGGATTCGAATTACGCCGGTCTTACCGGAAGGTCAGCCAAATGTACCGCTCGCGCAAAGACCGTTTATTGACATCGAGGCAATCAGCCCGCAGTGGTTTCAGACGATGCAGGTACCGCTTCTCAATGGCCGCAGTTTCAGCGACGCAGATAATGCCCAAGCACCAAAGGTTGTCATCGTGAACGAGACATTCGCGCGGCGGTTCTGGCCGGACCAGAATCCCGTGGGCAAACGAGTGACCGTAGGGCGATGGCCCGACCCCGCGGAAGTAGTTGGTATCGCCAGGGATGTGAAGAACAAAGGACTAGCGCAACCGACGCAACCGCAGCTCTACCTTCCCTTTCCACAGCTGCCATGGGGCAATATGAATCTGCTGGTGAGGACTACGGTCGCGCCTGAGAGCGTAACTTCGGCGGTGCGGAACGAAATCTACTCCATCGACCCGGACCAGCCGGTGACCAACATTCAAAGTGTCGATGAACTCATGGATGAGGCGCGGGCTCAACCACGTTTCACCATGATCCTGCTCGCGGTTTTCTCGGCAACGACCTTGGCATTGGCGGTGATGGGAATTTACGGGGTTCTGGCTTACTCGGTTGGGCAGAGGCGACAAGAGCTCGGAATCCGGCTGGCGCTTGGTGCCGAACCCGCCGACATTCTGCGGCTGGTACTGCGGCAAGGGTTCGGATTGGCGATCTTCGGGATCGCAATTGGGCTGTTCACTGCATTTCTCCTGACGACTCTGATGTCGAGCCTGTTGTACGGGGTGGGCTCACGAGACGTAGTCACATTCGCAATCGCTCCGATCATATTCCTAGGCGTCAGCTTGGTGGCAAGCTACTTGCCGGCTCGCCGAGCGACCAAACTTGATCCGGTTGACGCATTGAGGGGAAGCTAACTCGTGCGGCATCCTTCCAGATAACAGACCAGCCCAGCAAATCACCGTTTTCCCCGTATAAACTGCAGTACAATCCGCACAGGAGCATTCCTCACAAGTCATCGACGGAGACTCTTTATGGAGCTCGGGTTTGGGTTTTCTACCATCGCGATCATCGTCGTAGTTTTGTACATCTTGAGTTCGATCAAGATCCTTGCCGAGTACGAACGCGGCGTGATTTTTCGGCTTGGCCGTTTGCTGCCGAACGCGAAAGGGCCGGGACTCATCCTGGTTTTTGCGCCTCTCGATCGAATGGTGCGGGTTTCTCTTCGTCAGGAAGCGCTGGAGGTACCGCCGCAGGACATCATCACTCGCGACAACGTTACGTTAAAAGTAAATGCCGTCATTTTCTTGCGAGTGATCGAACCACGACAAGCGGTCGTTGAAGTTTCCAACTATGTGTACCAGACTTCGCAGTTTGCGCAGACGACGTTGAGGTCAGTCCTTGGCGAACAGGAGCTCGACGAACTGTTGGCGCATCGTGACAAAATCAATCTCCGCTTGCAAAGTATTCTCGACCAGCACACGGCGCCCTGGGGCGTGAAAGTAGCGAATGTCGAGGTGAAACAGGTTGATTTACCGGAGTCCATGTTACGCGCGATGGCGAAGCAGGCCGAGGCGGAACGCGAGAAGCGGTCGAAGATCATCCATGCCGAAGGCGAGTTCTCGGCTGCACAGCGGCTGGTGGATGCCTCCAAACTCCTGGCGACCGAACCTGTCAGCGTGCAGTTACGTTATTTGCAGACCCTAACCGAAATTGGGGTGGAGAAGAACACGACGGTGATATTCCCGGTACCGGTGGATTTTTTCCCGGGAATCCAGAAACTTTTGGACAAGGCCACTGGAGATGCTGCCAAACCAGCAGCCTAAGTTGAAACTATGAAGTATGGAACAAGGGGTGCAAATGCCGACGGCAACGTCTGAAGATACCGAAATCACACTGGGGACGAGCAAAATGCTAGCGCTGTTTTTCGGGCTAGTAGCGCTGTGCGCGGTTTTCTTTGCCGCCGGATTTTCGTTAGGCAAGACATCAGTCTTGAAACCTTCCGCGGCAGAAATCATCTCGCAGGCACCTGCGGCAGTAGCAACCTTACGTCCGTCCGCGGTTCGGACGACTACCACGGTGCCAGCGGATTCTTCCGACAAGCCAACTGAGACGTCGGCCCCCGAGACTACCGACGCGAGTGCCCCAACTCCTACGCCGGTCGCCGCGACGACTTCGACTCCCGATCCCTCAGCTCCGCCAGTTTTAAATGGTTACTATGTCCAAGTCGCTGCCGTCAGCAAACAGGAAGATGCGGACGCATTGGTGGATGCGCTGAAGAAGAAACAATATCCGGCGTTCTCGTCCAATGCGCCGTCTGACAAGCTGTTTCACATCCAGTGCGGCCCTTATGCAGATATCAAAGAAGCCGAGGCGATGCGGACCAAGCTGACGAGCGACGGCTACAATCCGATCTTAAAGAAATAGTCAGGAGTCGGAGGTCAGGCGTCATACTGATCACCGATTACTGAATCTTTGTTCCTTCCAGGGATCCCCGTACATGTGATATCCGTTCTGCTCCCAGAAACCTGGGGCATCCTTGTCCAATAGTTCAAACGAACGCACCCACTTGACGGACTTCCATGCATAGAGATGGGGAACGATGAGACGCAGAGGATAACCGTGATCGGCCGAAAGCGGCTGTCCATCATGATGAGTGGCAAGCAGGACGTCTTCGCGGTCAAGGTCAGCTAACGGTACATTGGCTGTGAATCCTTGTTCGGCATGGACCAGAACGTATGCAGCATTTGGTTTCGCTTGTGCCCGCCGCAATAAGTGCTGAACGCTTACCCCGGTCCATCGATTGTCGAAACGGCTCCAACGAGTGACACAGTGGAAATCGCTGGTGCGGTCAAGTCTTGGCAATCGGCTGAATTCCTGCCAATCGAACTGTAAAGGCGTTTGGACCAGTCCGTAGACTCGGAAGTCCCAGCGCTCGGCGTCGAAGCGTGGAATCGAACCATAATGAAGCACTGGCCATTTCAGCGTGAGCGACTGCCCCGGCGGCAGCCGACCTTCGTCTTTCATGCGGCGCTCAAGTTGCCGCCGTTCATTGCCTTCGAAAAGCATCGCCGTCCTTTGATGCTACACCACTGATATTTTGATCGTGGGAAGGATAGGGGCGGGTTAGTTTGCAGCTGCGGCTTGGGTCTTCTGCAGCAGCCGGCGAGCCTGTGAGATGAATTCGCCGACTTCGAACGGTTTTAGTAAGTGAGTAACGTTTCGGTCATGTAAGAAATCCCGGACCTTGGCTTCTGGGGGGGTGGAGAACGTGACCAACAGATGCTTCTCGATTACGGGGCAGTTTTCCGCGATCCACTGGTGCAATTCCGGCAGGCTGCCGTTGCCAGAAATCTTCCCGTCGACGATTACAGCGTCAAAGGATTCCTTTTGCAAAAGCACCTTGAGTTCATCCGTGTTCGTGCCCGTAACTACGCTCGCACCTGCGCCCGACAAAACGTCGCGCTCAAATTCCAGCACCGCAGTTTCGGATTCGACGAGCAGGATGCGACCTTCCAAGGCCAATTCGCGACGGGGCGCGGGCGCTGGGGTTTCGGCGGGGGCTGCGGACTCGGCAGCGGGCAGGCAAACCTCGATGATCGCTCCGCCATTCTTGCCATTGCGTGCTGAAATGTTTCCGCCATGCTCCTGGATGATTCCGTAGCAGATGCTCAGGCCGAGACCGGTTCCTTTTCCAACCGCCTTTGTAGTATAGAAAGGTTCGAAGATACGACTGGGTTCCTTTATGCCTTTGCCCGAATCATGAAACTCAGCGTGAATATTCCCGTCTTTCTGAAACACACAGACTTTAAGGTTCCGGCTCTTCTCGGATTCAAGGAGAGCATCGATCGCATTGTTCACGATGTTGAGGAACACCTGTTCCAACTGCATGGGATCGACGGTAACGGCGGGCAGCTTGGCCTCCACCTCACGAACCAGCTTAATGTCGTTTACGCGGAGGTCGTAATCGCGAAGTGCGAGGACCTCATCCAGAACCTTGCCGATATTCACCTGCTCTTTTTGCGGTTTGCGCTGGCGTGCAAAGGAAAGCAGATTCTGAACTACGCGGTGAGTTCTTTGCGCCTGCTTGAAGAGCTTGCCTACAAAATCGGAGGAGCGGTCGGGCAATCCTTCGCTTTCGAGAAGCTGGGCATAACCGAGGATAGCTGTCAAAGGATTGTTCAACTCGTGAGCAACACCTGAAATTAATTGGCCAACGGCCGACATCTTTTCGCTCTGCAGGAGTTGCTCCTGAGTCTTGCGCAAATCTTCATAGGCCCGGCAGGTCTCTTCGTAAAGGCGAACCTTTTCGATCGTAGTGGCCAACTGGCGGCCTATCGCAACCAGCAGGTTCTCGTCATTGCTGCTGTATTCGCGTTGCTTGCGGCTGCTGATCCCCATCGCCCCGATGGGCTTGTCCTTGCTCCACAGGAGCACCCAGATCCAGGAGTTCAAACCATCGGCCTGGATAAAGTCAGCAACCAGCTTGGGAAGGTGCGGCAAGTATTCGGGCGTGATCACTTCGGTTCGGGAGCGAGTGACCAACTCGCCAAATCCACCGGGCAATTGCACTTCGTTGAACTTTGCCCGCTCGGCGCTTCGCTGGCCCCATCCCGCACGGCGCCGGAAGGTGGTCTCGTCAATGTCGGCGAGATAGATCGAACCAGTCTCCGCGTCAAGAAGGGAGATCACCTGGCGTAAGGTGAGGTTGAGAATTTCGTCCAAATCGAAGGATTGAGTAGCTATGACCGCCATCGCATTCAGCGCGTTCAACTCACGGTTGCGACGGCGAATCTCATCTTCCGCACGTTTCTTTTCGGTGATATCGAGCAGAAAACCTTGATAGCGTTCGACCTTACCCGCTGCATCGCGGGTCGCAAAGCTGCTTTCGAGTGCAGTTAACAACGTGCCGTTTCTATGGCGGAGGGTTACTTCGCAATTGCGGACGTAGTTGTGTGTATCGAGCGTCTGGCGCAAGCTGTCGCGTTGTTCGGGAAAAGCGTAGATATCGGAATCGAGATTGGCGACATTGATTTCGGCTTTGGTTTCGTAACCCAACATGCGAACGAACGCGTCATTGCAGTCGAGCAACTTCCCTTCTGGCGTAGCGACAAAGACACCTTCCTGAGCCTGCTCGAAGAGCATTCGATATTTTTCTTCGGCGGCGCGGCGGTCGGTCGTGTCGCGAACAACGTGAATCGTGCCTTTTTGCTGGCTTCCCTGTTCCGTGTAGGAAGATGTCGAAATCATGGAATAGCCGCCGAAGCACGGATCGGAGGCTTCATGGAAAGTGTCAGCGATCTTGTTGCAATAGGGGCACGCGGTCCATTCGGCGGCTTTGGGCAACACTTTTTCGCAAAGCTGCCCGGCAACGTCGGCGGGCGCCAATCCTAGCCTTGCCAGTAAAGCCTCGTTGGCTTTCATCACCCGGAATTCTGAATCGTGGACGAGGACAAGATCCTGAATGGAATCGAATGTATTGGCCCATTGCCGATGCGAACGGAGAATTTGCTCAACCAGACGCAGGTTCTCGACGGCCAGACCAAGTTGATGCGCGCTCGTGGCCAGGAATTCCAGTTCTTCGGGGGTGTAGTGCAGTCTATGGCGACTGCCGAGTGCCAGAATCCCGATCGCGGTCTTCTTTCCTTGAACCGGGACAAGCACCGTGTGATGAAACCTCTCACGTCTCAGGTACGGACGGACCGAATCATCGGCGGAAGAAGTTTTCAATACGATCGGGGCGGAATCTTTCAGGCTCTGCTCGAAATTGTCGTCTTTAGGCACTGCGCCGCGATCGCGAAGAAAATCCTGCGAGAGCCCGATCTGCTGGACAATGACCATCTTGTCGTCTTCAAGCAGACGGAACCATGCAGCTTTCGCCAGCATGAGCCTCTTAAATTCTTCGAGGGCGGTAACCATCATCGGGCCCGTTTGCTGTGCCCGGGTGATACTGCTGGTCAAGGAATTGATGACCCCGAGACGGCGTGTCCGCATTTTGGAGTCATCAAAAATCACGATCAGCATGCTCAGGCCGAAGATCAAATCCCCAACCAGGCTGACTCCGGGTGGCATGTGGACGCTCAAGGGCGCCCATTCGAGGTGAACGAAAAGCAGGCTGAAGGCGAGCAGCCAAGGACCGATTTCCCAGCGCGCCCAGCGGAAACGGATCAAAAGCAATGCCGCTGCAATCGCAATTACCCGGTAGGCAATCTCCAGCCCCGCACGCGCTACGAAGGAATCAGGCCACAGCAATGCGGCGACGATTGCGTAGGCCATGACGAGGATCGTGAATCCAAGTAATGGAATCAGCAACTTACGTGCGTGGGCGTAAACGAAAACAGCACCAGCAAATAAGCCCACGGCGAGCACGAACTGAGAGTGGGAAATGGCGATCAGATAGTCGGGCGGAACACCAGGAACTCCGTGTAGAGTCCATCCGGACACGAAGTAGGCCAGCCAGCCGACGATCCAGAGCAATAGATAGCGCTCGCGGAAGGTGCGGAATACGAGCAGGCTTGCGGCTAACACCACGAGCGTGGCCGATTCCACAGCCATCAGCCGGGGCATTGCCAAATCGGCGAACTGCCATGAGCTAGAGACGAGAATGTCCATCAAAGGTCAAAATCCCGGGACCAATCCCTTTAATACCATGTCGTGAATGGTTCCCGATGTGCGAACGGCGGGCGAATGATTACTTTAGGCACACTGAAATCGGGCGGTTTCGAGGTACACTGATACCCGACATGCCGTCCGACCGAATTCTGGTGGTGGACGACGAAGACGCGATCCGCGAAATCGTCTGCTCCATGCTGGGCACCGCTAACTATCGGTGTTCCCAAGCCTCTTCTGGTGTAAAGGCCCTCGCTCTTCTCGATTCCGGCGAAGAATTCGAGCTGATGCTTTCCGATCTGATGATGGCCGAGATGAGCGGCAATGAGCTGCTCGAAAAAACCAAAGAAAAATATCCCGACATGCCCGTGGTGATGGTGACTGCGGTGCATGATATCCAGGTCGCGCTGAAGGCTATTCGCGACGGCGCCTACGACTACCTGCTGAAGCCTTTCGAGCGGGAACAGCTTCTTGCCACGGTACGGCGCGCTTTAGAAAATCGCCGATTGAAATTGGAAAACCGGGCTTATCAAACGAAGCTTGAGGCTCTGGTCGAACAACGTACAGCTCAGTTGCGGAATGTGATTGGTTCGCTCGAGCGCTCATACGACATCACGCTAGAAGCTCTCGGAGATGCGCTTGACTTGAAGGATGCGGAGACGGAAGGACACTCGAAACGCGTCACCGCTTTTACGATCGCCATTGCCCGCGCAATGGGAGTACCGAAGGACGAGATTAACGTCATCGCTCGCGGCGCGTTTTTGCATGACATCGGGAAGATGGCGATTCCGGACAGCATACTGCGGAAACCGGGGCCGCTCACCTCCGAAGAGATCGCAATCATGCGCGAACACTGCTATCGCGGCTATCAGATGCTAAAGAAGATTCCATTTTTAACCGAAGCAGCCGAGATCGTTTACTCCCATCAAGAGCGATATGACGGTACAGGCTATCCTCGGGGACTGAAAGGCGAGGAGATTCCGCTGGGAGCTCGCATGTTCTCGGTCGCGGACACGCTGGATGCCATTACCTCGGACCGTCCCTATCGTCCTGCACAGACCGTGGCGGCGGCCAGAAAAGAAATCGAAGCTTGGTCCGGGCGGCAATTCGATCCTCAGGTGGTACAGACGTTCCTCTCCATGCCCGAGAATATCTGGACGGATCTGCGTCGCGAGATCGATGCGCAGATTCACCCCTTCGCCTACAACACCGCCAAGAGTTCTACCTAAGTTAAATCCAATCAAGTTGGTCACGAGAGATTGGGCCCGCGATACAATCTCTAGATTCGCTATGGGGTGTCTCATGAAATCGTTCGCCGCGATTGTGTCTGCCCTTGCGTTGACTATTTGCCTTGCCTCCGCCGACGAACAACACCATCACACGCTGAGTGGCGAGGAATTGGGATCGGTTCACTTCGCAACCACTTGCAACAAAGACGTCGAATCCAGTTTCAATCGAGGCGTTGCGCTTCTCCATTCCTTTCAATACGAAAAGGCGCGCACGACGTTTCTCGAGGTCTCCGGACAAGATCCGAACTGCGCCATGGCGGCATGGGGAGTCGCCATGACCCACTATCATGGGCTTTGGGAGAATGGCGATATTGACGCGGGGCGAGTGGCAATAGACAAAGCACAACACATCAGCATAGGTAATCCGAGAATTTCCGAACGCGAGAGAGCCTACATCGCAGCATTAGCAGAAATTTATCGTACCGACGACCAAGATAGGTACACCCACGCAAAGGCATTCGAACAGAAAATGGGAGTATTGCAGTCCGCCTATCCAAACGACATGGAAGCGGCAATTTTCCACGCTCTCGCTCTTGATATTACGGCTCCGAAAACCGATAAGACGTTCACCAATCAGGAAAAGTGCGGCGAGATCCTGGAACCCTTGTTCGTAAAACAGCCACATCATCCCGGAATTGCCCACTACTTGATTCACTGCTATGACAATCCGATGCTTGCCGAAAAAGGGTTGAACGCAGCGCGCGCTTACGCCAAGGTCGCCCCAGCCTCAGCGCACGCCAATCACATGCCATCCCACATCTTCACCCGGGTCGGATCATGGGATGAATCCATCGCTTCAAACAAACGATCAGCCGAGCTCGCGACTGCGGACGAACAGTATTCTAAGAATGGAGAGGCTCGTGACCAGCGCCTGCATGCCATGGATTACCTGGAATATGCGGAATTGCAGAGTGGGCGGGTAGCACAGGCCGAGGCGGTTTTCAACGAGGTGAGTTCTCTCCCGCAGCTTTCAGGACTGACGCTTACCGGAAACTATGCCATGGCGGCGATCCCAGCGCGCCGCGCAATGGAATTGCGAGACTGGAAGAAGGCAAGTGCGATCCACCCGCTTGAAGATGGCGTGCCTTGGGCGCGCGCAATTTCCTGGATGGCGATCGGCATCGGAAGCGCACGTTCAGGAGACGTAGACCGTGCGAATCAGGCGGAGCAGAAACTAGTCTCTTTGCGGGACGAATCCAAGAATCTGGACCCGTACTGGACCAAGCAGATTGAGGTGCAGCGGCAAGAAGTTTCGGCATGGATCGCGGAACAAAAACACAAGTCTGATGAAGCCCTGGCCGGCATGCGGTCGGCCGCGAATCTCGAAGAGAGTATGGACAAAGCTGCCGTAACCCCAGGCCCAGTGACACCCGCCCGGGAGATGCTCGCCGAGTTGCTTGCGATAGAGAACCGTCCGGCCGAAGCGTTGAACGAGTACGAAGCCGTGCTCAAGACAGCTCCGAACCGATTTAATGCCGTTTACGGGGCAGCGCGGGCGGCCGAAGCTGGCGGAAATGCCACTCTCGCAAACGAGTACTACCAGACTTTAACCAACTTTGCGGTTGGCGACGAGAGGCCCGAGTTGGTGGCTGCCCGCAAGAAAATCGTGATGACCTCAGAAAAGCAGTAGCCGTCCTCCACGCAGTAGCCGTTCCTGCTATAAAGGGTTGAGGTGCATTCACGTTTCCAAATTGTTCTCGTTCTGTCTGCCATCACCTTACTGATTCCCTTTCTCGACGCCGAAACTGCTGCCAAGCCTCAAACTCCAACTTTTTATCGCGACGTGTTGCCGATCCTTCAGGGGCATTGTCAGAGCTGCCACCGGGTGGGTGAGATCGCGCCGATGCCTTTCGTTACCTATAAAGACACTCGGCCGTGGGCAGCGGGGATTCGCGATGCAGTGCGGTCGAAGACCATGCCACCCTGGTTCGCCGATCCCTGTTGTGGCCATTTTTCTGATGACCCATCGCTAACAGCGGTCGAGATTGAGACGTTGTCGGCTTGGGCGAATACCGGCGCACCCGAAGGAAAGTCGTCGGACGCACCGGCACCTGTGAAATGGACGGAAGGCTGGAACATCGCGCAACCCGACGTGATCGTGAAGATGCCGCGATCAGTAGCGATCCCTGCAACGGGAGACATTGAGTACACGTACGAAATTGTGCCGACCAGTTTTGCCGACGACAAGTGGGTGCAGATGTCCGAGGTGCGACCGTCGAGCCGGGAGCATGTTCATCACGCGGTCGTTTATATTCGTCCACCCGATTCGGACTGGCTGCGTGGCGCGCCGATAGGAGTTCCTTTCACTGCTTCGAGCCTTGGAGACGAACACTTACGGCATCAAGCCCACGAAACGAAGAATGACATGCTGCTGGTCTATGCGCCAGGGAGTTCCCCCGACCGCTGGCCGGATCGCATGGCGAAGTTTATTCCTGCTCATTCCGATCTCGTGTTTCAAATGCACTACACAAGCAACGGACACGCGGCGAACGACCAGACGAGTGTCGGACTAGTTTTTTCCAAGCACCCGCCCTCCCAGCGGGTTCTCACCCTGCAACTTGCCAACGATCACGACACAATTCCGATTCCGCCGGGGGCAGACAATTATCAAGTAGAAGTCCACGGCACGATCCCCAACGATTGCTTGCTCCTCAGCTTCTTCCCCCACATGCATCTTCGCGGAAAACGCTTCGAATACAACATCGTGCACCCTGATAAAAAAATAGAGACTCTTCTGCGGGTGAATTATGACTTCTACTGGCAGCTAAGCTATCGATTGGCAGAACCGCGGTTCTTGCCGGCAGGAACCGAACTCCAGGCCATCGCCACTTACGACAATTCGCGCCATAACCGGCACAACCCCGATCCAGACAGCCCGGTCACATGGGGTGATCAAACGTACAACGAGATGATGGTGGGGTTCTTCGACGTAGCGGTACCGGCCAACATTAGCAAATCCGATTTTTTCGTTCGCAAGGCAAAATCGGAGTAAGCGGCGCGCTTCACTCACCAGTAACCGCGTCTTGTGTTACGACGCTTATTCTTGTATGGTTTCGCCGGGCGTACGGAGAATTCTGCTCGCAATCCGCGCGGCACGCCCATGCGTACCCAAAAGGAGGGGAGCGTTTGGCCGGTGCCGAGCCAAATCAGGCCAGAAGCGACGCGGCCGTAGTGTCGGCGATCCGCGACGGCGACGAAAGTGGCATGGCAGAGTTGTACGACCGTTACTCGGGAATTGTCTATTCAGTCGCATTACGCGTTTTGGCAGACACCGGCGCAGCAGAGGATATTCTGCAGGAAGTTTTCATGCAATTGTGGAGAAATCCTGGTTTATTCGATTCGAGTCGCGGGAACTTAGGTCCGTGGTTGGCTGTGATTGCCAGGAATCGGGCGATCGATGGGTTGCGCAAGCGACGCAATGAAACCGACATTGAAGATGTCGTCATTTCTGTTGAACCCGATCTTGCGAGTGAAGCTGCGCGATCCGCGGCCATGTCGAAGGTGCGCACTGTGCTAGGAGGAATGGCAGCAGGCCAGCGCAAAGCGCTGGAGATGGCATATTTCGAGGGGCTCTCCCATTCTGAGATTGCGACTAAGACAGGAGAACCGCTCGGGACAATCAAGACCCGGATTCGGAACGGTTTGTTGATGCTGCGCAAGGCCTTTGAAGGATGAGTATCCACGAACAGTACGCAGAAGATCTCGCTCTGTATGCGCTAGGAACGCTGCAGGGAGAAGATCGGGTAGCAATCGAAAAGCACTTGGAGGAGTGTCCGTCCTGCCGGCGAGAACTCGAACAGTATCGGGGTGACATGGCTCTGCTTGCGCTCTCGACGGGAGGTCCTCGTCCGCCGTCGAAGGCGCGACAACGGCTTATGGACGCCGTCGCTCGCGAGCCAAGGCGCGCCGCAGTACCGAGAACTCGTCGCTGGGGGATTTGGATTCCCTCGTTGGCCGCAGCGGTGCTCGCGGTGCTTGTTGTGTTCTTCTGGAGAGCAAACGCGGAACTGAGGAGCGACTTGGCCAGCCTCACCAGTCGATCGGCAGAGCGAGAGACCGAGTTGCAGAAGACGAGAGAGATTGTGGCGACGCTAACCGCCACGGATGCAATGAACGTCACACTAGTCGCCGCAAAGTCCCCTCCTCAACCACAAGGCAAGGTCATGTACGTGAAGGATCGAGCGAGTCTGATTTTCCTGGCCAGCAATATCCCGGCGGCGCCCGAGCACAAAGCCTACGAATTGTGGCTGATCCCCATGAAAGGCGCACCGATTCCGGCGGGTATGTTTCTACCGGATAGCGCGGGAAGTGCCATGATCCTGAATCCGCCAATACCTTCGGGAATGGAAGCCAAGACTTTCGCAATCACGTTGGAGCCGGAGAAAGGGTCTGCAACTCCGACCATGCCGATCGTCATGATTGGAACAAGCTAGCTTACAAATTCCGAAAGCGTAACGGCACTAACTATTCGCGTGAAAGCGCCATTCCTACAGCAAAAACCTTATTGACAGTTGTTCAAAGCGTGCTAAAGTCCTGCAACACTTCGTACCCGCACCACTTCGAAAACAACAGCAGCGCGTCACCAAGTTGATCCTAGGCGAACACGATCTCACTGGAGCGTTGGGTCTCCAGACATTCGCGACGACAGTGACGAGGCAATTCACTTTGCACGGCCTCCGATAAGACTGTTCGAGCAGAACCTTACACCCGTCTGCCTTTTCAGGCGGAAAGCTATTCGTCTGAGCAGCGGAGTTCCCCCAGGCACTTCGAACAAACTCAAGTTTAAGAGGAGGACTCGTGGTCAGGATAGCCAGACTCACAGCAGTTCTGCTTCTGGCACTGTTGTTTCTTGCCGGAATAGCGGTCTCACAAACTGATCCCGGAGTACAAAGCGCAAGCCGCGGTACGGGCGCGGCGCTTTCCACGGTGCAGTCCGATGATCACCCTGGAATTCTGGCGTTTTTCAATGACGGACTCGCCCGCTTTCAAGTGGTCGAGACTGTTGCCAGCGGTTTGGGGCCACGCTTCAATATGAACAGTTGCAGTTCTTGCCACGCACAGCCGGCGGTAGGCGGGAGCGGCGCCGCAACAAATCCCGAGTTCGCGGCGATCTCGAATGGGACAGTTAGCGGATCGACGAACACAGTGCCAACATTTCTGACGGCAACTGGCCCGACGGTGGAGGCCCGGTTCCCGTATTACTTCAACAGCAACGGAACGGTGAACTTCAACTCGCCAAACGGCGGCGTGGAAGATCTTTTCACAGTCTCCGGGTTGTCGGGCGCAAGCAGTTGCAGCCTGCAGCAGCCAAGTTTTGCCACGGCGCAGCAGGAAGGCAACGTGATCTTTCGAATTCCGACGCCCACGTTCGGAGCAGGGTTACTTGAGAATCTTGACGATTCAACCTTGCTAGCGAATCAAGCCACCAATCTGAAAAATCACTTTGGAGTATCGGGAGCTTTCAACCATAACGGCAATGATGGAACAATCGCTCGTTTTGGATGGAAGGCACAAAACAAATCGCTGCATATTTTTTCCGGCGAAGCCTACAACGTCGAGATGGGAATCTCGAACTTGCTGTTCACACAAGATCGTCCCCTGCCGGGAGAAGATGGTGGCGGCGGAAGCGGTCAGACTGGACTGGTTTCGGGGTGCCTGAACCTGACTGGAAATGGGTATCCTGAGGACAGCTCAAACCCTGGCCAGACCTCAGCACCAGCCGTGTTGGATGATGTATCCGCCTTTGCCAATTTTATGCGCGGGCTGGCTCCTCCACCCACGGGCGGCGTGATCCTGAATGGGCAGGCGGTTTCGCAGACGTCGCTCAACAATGGCTCATCGCAATTCAGTTCGATTGGTTGCGCAACGTGCCACAACCCGACGGTTGGAACTACACAGGCTTCCAACTTTACGGGCTCTCTGAACAAAGCATCGGTCCCTGCCTACTCTGACCTGGAAATCCATCACATGGGCAGCGGATTGGCGGACAACGTCTCCCAAGGCGGAGCAGGCGGCGATCAGTTCCGAACAGCCCCGTTGTGGGGACTGGGTCAGCGCATCTTCCTCCTACATGATGGCCGTACTACCAGCTTGATCACCGCGATCGAAGATCACGGCGGTCATGGGAGCGAGGCCAGCACCGTCAAGAGCAACTACGACGCTCTTAGCACGAGCAACAAGCAGGATCTTTTGAACTTCCTGCGATCGTTGTAGCTGAACCGGTCTGGCGGGACGATTTCGTCTCGCCAGACTTTCTGATGATCAGCGCCAAATCGTCATCGGAGGATATTATGCGTTGGATTTCTCTTGCGGCTCTATTTCTGCTCGTCTTCGTATTGCGCACGGCTTCCCAAAATACACCAAAAAATGGGGGAGACTTCGCAGGTTCCCCACCGGCGAACTTGCCGCCCGGATCCAAGGTGCCGAAGAATGTCATCCTGATCAAAGGAGCGTGGTCTAGCGCGAGTGATAGCACTACGCCGGTGCCGGACGGGGGTCGCGTCGAAGACGGTTTTTTTCGCGATGATTACTTTCGGATTTCTTATCCCGTGCCCAGAGGTTTGACAGAGACCTATCAGGGGCCTCCTCCGTCTGAAAGTGGCCGCTATGTTCTCGCTCAGCTTGGGGTTCCAGACACGTTCAAGGGTGAAAATCCGGGACACATTTTAGTCACAGCGGACGACCTATTTTTTACGCCTTTTCCTGTCAAGGATGTCTTGCAGCTAACGGCGTACGAAAAAGATAATCTACAAACAGACTACAAGATCGAACTTCCTCCGACGCAAACCAAGATCGCAGGTCAGCCATTTACCTTCTATGCCTATTGGTCTCCCGCAGCGGAACTGCATTGGTACGTTCTTTCAACGGAGATCCGCTGCCACGCGCTGGAATTCGTCATGACTAGCCGGAATACGAAAATCCTGCAGAACTGGGTAATAGAGATGAGCAACATGTCCTTGCCTGTCGAGACGACCCTTACCGGAAATGCAACGGCTGGCGACTTTCCGGTCTGTATCAAGGATTACGCCGACGGCGAGAACGTGCTGAACCGAGTTGATCCAGTTTTTAGTGAGCACAGATTCAATCCGGTTCCGGTCAGGATCATCATCGACAAGACCGGCACGATCAAACACGTGCATTTTCTCAGCGCTTTTCCAGATCAGGAAAAAGCCATCACGGAAGCATTCAAGCAATGGAAATTCAAACCATACGTCATCGCGGGGAAGCCGGTCGAAGTTGAAACAGGAATTATGTTTGGTCGGGCCGCCCATCCCCTGCAGCCCGCCGTAAATACGGCAGTCGAGTGACGCAAAGGGAGCAGAAATGACCAACATTCCTCAAACATCAAAGATTGGCGTTGTTCTGTTGCTAGTGAGCGTTGCATGTCTAGGCGTGAGCGCTGAGAGCATTCACGGCGTGGTTCTGAACCGTACCTCCGGCAGGAACGCTCAAGGAGACCAGGTGATGCTCCTATCGGCGGACAATCCAAATCGAGAGATGGCGCGGACCCAGGTAGATGGTGATGGACTTTTTACATTTGCGGTGCCCTCTGGGGCCAAGCAGTACCTGGTACGGGTGATTCACCAGGGCGTTTCCTACCAGCAGCCGGTTCCAGCGAACCGGCAACTCTCAATGGAAGTATTCGACTCTTCTGCGAAAGTCACGTCGGTTACCGGAAATATCGAAATACTCCGTGTGGGAGTGAACGGTTCCCTGCTTCATGTTTCCGACATGATCGAAGTCGAAAACGATTCGCGCCCCCCGAGAACGCAAGCAGGTTTTCGGACATTTGAAGTTTTCTTGCCCGGACAATCGGTCATCACTTCCGTGCTGGCTGCAAGTCCAGGCGGCTCGGCCACACACATTTCCGCCACCCCGGTCGCGGGAGACTCGGGGCACTGGGCGGTCAACTTTCCCCTAAAGCCTGGAGCGACACATTTTGCTTTCAACTACGATCTCCCATTCGAGGCACGGGTACAGTTCCATCCCCAAAATTTGTATCCGACAAAGCAGCTGGCGGTGATGATTCCCCCGTCGATGAAGTTCGTATCTAAAGGTGGATCGTTTCAACCGGTAGCAGCCGGAAATCCACGATATCAAGTTGAAGCGGCGGTTAAGGTTGCGGCTGGGAATGGACCTGCATTCGAGATCGTTAATGATGCTGCGCCAACTTCTGCCCAGTCTCACTCTCCAATCGTTGGCAAGGGCGATACGATGGTGACATCTACGACGCCGTCGAAAGTACAAGCTTCGGCTGCCGGCGGCCCCACCGTTGGGCTCACGACTTCGCTCACAAGATCTCAGTGGTGGTTATTGGCGGCAACCACACTGGCAATGCTGACCGTCTGGGCAGGGTTGTTATGGCGTCGGCAACGGATTTTCACAAATTCGAAAAGCCGCCCTGGATCCACGGGAAACATTGTGATGTTGAAACATGAAATGTTCCAGCTGGAGGTCGACCGCCTCCAAGGGAGCATCTCGATGGAAGAGTATGCATCCGCGAAGCAGGCGCTGGAAGGATCTATGGAGCAAATGTCCCAGGCTCGCGCAGTGAATGAATGATCAGAACGAGCCGTCAGGCGGAGGTTAGAAACTCGAACTGTTCCTTCGTCAGTGGAACGACGCTCAACCTGCCTTGACGAACCAGAGGCGAATCGGCGAATAGCTTGTTGGCTTTCACCTGTGCCAAGGTGACAGGACCGCCGTTGGCCTTTCCAACTTTAATTTTGATTTGTGGATTTTTTGGATCTGAAGCATCTACCGAAACGACGGAAGCGGTCCCAACCGCACTCTTGTGGTCTCCCGTTTCGTAGATAACGAGGCGGTCCGCAGGCTTCATGTTGCGCAGATTCTTAAGCGCGACGGGGTTCGAAACCCCATCCCAGATCGTGGATCCATCCCGCTTTAAATCGTCGAAGGAATACTCTGAAGGTTCTGTCTTTAAGAGATAGTCCATAACCGTCCTAGATCAATTTTATGGTTGAGGCTTCGGATTGGAATTCGGATCCGGCTTGTCACCGGGATGATTCTCATACACGGAATACTGACCACCAGGACGTTTCAAGCTGATCTTGATATCCATGCTGGGTTGATTGACATCGTAGTCTCCGCCGTAAGTCTGAAAACCTGTTGCCAAAACCTGCACCCTCAGCTTGCCGTACGGGATGCCATCGTAGTTGGCATGGCCATCGAGGTCGGTTTTCAACTCCAGGCCGCCTTTCTCCTGCTTGCCATTGTCACTGACCAGGTGCAGGACGACCACGGCATTGTGAATTGGCTTACTGTTGGCATCTTTCAGGACGACAAAATTCAGGGCTGCCACGGGGCCCGTATCTGGCTCCTTCTTGCTCTTGTCTTTCGAGGCGAGAGCCGGCACGGACATGGCAAGAATCAGGGTGAGAATCACGGTTTTCATAGCACACATTCTAACTCCGGCGCGTTTGTTTCATCCGCTAGATCACGAAAGACCCGTGCCAGAGGCCGTTTCCCGAGCCTAGACCTTAGGCAACTGTGCAGACCCACTTCCGATGGCTAGATTCGAGCAATCCAGCATTGGCAAGTGGCGGAGGATGTGATCATGCACATGCAATGGGTTAGCAGGTTCGGTGTCCCGTTTACGCTGATCGTAACCTACATCCCGTTGGTTGCAACCGTAGCAACGACTGTTCTCAGCATCGTGTTGGCCCGAGCCACCTTGCGCTATGCCGAGTCAAGCGACAAGAGCCTTACGCTAGCGCGGGAAGAGTTCGAGCGGCAATGGTCTCCTGAATTGCATGTGAAGCTGGAGAGGCTGTCTCCGCAGGAAGCGAAAATCGTAGTCACCAATCTCGCCCGGATTTCAGTGCTTCTGCAGATGGTGCAGATGCGACGGCTCTCGATGGCGGTGCCGTCGTTGCGTAATTTCCTGAATGAACCTCTTGTAGGTGGGACCACGTGGACCGAGGAGATCGCAAAACACCTTTTGGCTTGTACCGGCCAGGACTATGAAGGACAGGTTGCCGCATCCATCACGTTTTACGCTTCGGGCCGGATGTATCGGACAGATTGGTTTCGCTTTCAGATTGAGATCAGCCGTTCAGAAATTCTGCGACTTGAACCGGTGAACATCGCAGCACGAAGAGTGCGGGTGTTAGATGGGGCTGCCAAAACACGTCAAGACTTAGTCAAGGATGTCGTCACGGTCGACAGCGAGTGAATCTGACACCGGCTATGGCGCGACGAAAACAGAGTCGAGAAACTGCTTTGTATCCTCGGGTCCGGTGATTCGAAGCGTGAGCGCTCCCATCTGGGGTTCAGCGGTGAGCTGAAAAGCCAAAAATGGACAACACTCCCGTTCAGCTGCTATCAACTCCGCCAAAAGAGCCAGCCACTCGCCTTCCCCAGGCAAACGGAACAGATAGCCGTTTGCCAGCTGTTCCGTCCCGATCACACCCGCTTTGAACCGCGCCAGGAGGGTAGCTTCCCGTTCGCGCCTCTGCGAGTCAGATAGGGTGCAGATTACCGGCGGGCCAGAGGAAGCATCATCCATACATTCTCACAACATTTACGCTGAGCTTAACGTTCGATGTCGAAATAGATCTTTGTGCTGGCACGATAGCGGAGGACTTTTTTCCCGTCCAGTTCCATCTCCAAACCTTCCACTCGCGCCCACTTGATGCCGCGGACAGTCTTAGCAGCTTCCGCAATAGCATTCTCCGCTGCTCGGGCAAAGCTCTCCTTGGATGTTCCAACGATTTCGATCACTTTTTGTGCCATGCGATGCTCCGTTCTGTCGATTCAGATTTGAGACGAAGGGATTTTACTCCTATGCAGCTTAAGCCGGTTGGAGAGTGCGGCAGTAGGTTTTGATGAGTTCGCGTTGCTCGGGCAACAGGCCGATGAATTCAAAGCCGTGCAGGAAACCCATGCGGTGCCGGACAACAGCACGAACTACCTGCAGCTCAGGAGAAGTCGGCAGAGTAAATTCCAGTGACACCATCTCGCCCGCGCCAAACTCGCTGGTAATCACGGCCCCGAGGCCGCCTTCGGCGATCTCAAAGCAGCGACCGTGAACGCGAATATAGCCGTCTTGTCCTAAAACGCGCACGATGAGCGGAATCTCCGTGCGGTATCGGGCAATACGACGTGTGGACGAACGATGCATGAACAGGCGGAACTGGGAGTGTACTACATTCGCGAGAAGAGCAAAATGTAATCTGCAATGTTCACAAAAACAGAGCGCAATCACAAGTGCTGCTCATTGGTCGTGTTACGGATTTCAAAGTGCACAACCGCTGTCCCGGGTCAATCATCCAACCTTCGGATCAAAGGAGGCGAAAATGATTCAGTTTGCTTGCGACACTTGCCGACGTACCAAGGAGCCGGACGACGCCTGGATTTTGGGGTTAGCGGCAGAAGCAATCGGCGTAACCGCTGCCCGGCGTGAAGTCACAATTCTTCCCTTATGGGAGCGACCCCAAGTAGTGGATGTACTGGCAGTGCATTTCTGCTCCGTGGCTTGCAAGGACAACTACATTCGGCAGTTGTTCGAGGAAGAGCCGCTATCGAGTCCGATTGTGAAGACACGCACGGTTCGAAAGAAAATGCGGTCGCGAGCAAGGAGGGTAGCCTGATTGCGCTTGAGATTTCCTGCTAAGCTTATTCGCGACGGAGTGCGGACCCGTAGCTCAACTGGATAGAGCAATGCGCTTCGAACGCAGAGGTTGGGAGTTCAAGTCTCTCCGGGTCCGCCAGCCTTCGCCGCTTCGCAGGATTCGGCTCGGCGAGCGATTTTTCGGTCGATTAGCAATATAAGTAAGGCTTCTCTCCATTTGAAGGCGAAGGCTGTCGCACCCGAGAGTCAGCGGAGGCGTACCTAAGCCATGAAATATGTCTACATTTTGAATAGTCTTGCTGACCCCGAGCGATTCTACACGGGCATTACGGACGATTTGAAAGCTCGCCTTTCCACGCACAACTCGGGTGCCGTGACGCACACTGCAAGGTATCGACCGTGGCAGATCAAGACGTACGTTGCTTTTTAGCGATGAACAGCGCGCATTTGCCTTTGAGAAGTATCTGAAGTCTGGGTCCGGCCGCGCGTTTGCAAAAAGCTAGATTGTAGATTTCGTTTTCGCCATTCCAGGAAAAGCTTTTACTTATAGACATCCTTCGCGCCACTCTCACGCCGCCAAACCGCCCCAATTTACAATGCCTAAGTGAAGAGCTGGGACGTCATTGTCATTGGTGGCGGAATTATCGGACTGTCGCTTTCGATCGAGCTGCGGAAGCGAGGTCTTACAGTTCTGATCGTCGAACGACGCGAGCCGGGACAAGAGGCCTCTCATGCTGCTGCCGGAATGCTGGCAGATTGTGGGGACGAAACGCCTGCGATAGTCCAGCCGCTCGCAAAAGCGAGCGCTCAGATGTATCCCGAGTTTGTGCATGAGTTGCAAGACGAATCTGGGATCAATGTCGATCTCAGAGATGAAGGAACTTTGGTGCTGAGTTCTTTCCCCCGAGATCCAAGCGAGTCGATTCCACTCCAAGATTTAGAGCCTGCGCTGCGTGCTCCAAAACTGTCAGCCATCCTCCTGAAAGAACGCAGCGTTGACCCGCGGTCATTGGGCGCTGCCGCCCTGAAAGCCGCGAAACACCGAGGAGTGGACATCGATTCGGGATCTCCAGTGGCGCAGTTGACAATAAACGGCTGCACCGTGAGCGGGGTGATCACCGACAAGAGCTCCTACTCGTCAGCGGCTGTGGTGAATTGTGCGGGCGCCTGGGCCGGAGGGATTCCCCCGCTTGCATTTCCCACTCGTCCCGTCAAAGGACAGATGTTGGCAGTGGCAGCACCGAAGACATTACGACATGTCATCAGAGCGCCGGAAGTGTACTTCGTTCCGCGAAGCAATGGGCGCGTTCTAATCGGATCCACGTTGGAAGATACCGGATACGACAAACGGGTCGACCCGGAAACCATCAATCGCATGCACAGGGCAGCGATCGATCTCTGTCCAGCGCTCGAGCAAGCGAAGGTGCTCGAGGCATGGGCTGGCCTGCGGCCGGGAACTGTCGATGACTTGCCAATCCTGGGCGGTACCAGCCTGTCTGGCTATTTCGTTGCGGCAGGACATTATCGAGATGGGATTCTGCTGGCGCCGATCACCGCGCGTGTAATGTCTCAAGTGGTCTCCGGGCAAAATCCTGATCTCGACATCTCGCCATTCTCAGCATCGAGGTTTGAACTGTAGTTGTTCAAATTGTTCTAACCCGCACCCTGCGACTTGCGTCACGAAATTCATCTTGCTGCTCAGGTATACTTAAGCGTTTCATTTATCAGAACTTCGCGTGTTTCGGCGAGAAGGAGAATTACCTATGGCTTCCCCGGCAGTGGCATTCGCCCGTGAGAATCAGCAGCGTTTTTTAAATGAACTCAAAGATTTACTTCGTATTCCTAGCGTCAGCACTCTGGAAGAACACAAATCCGATGTTCAGAAGGCGGCTGATTTTGTCGCCAGTGAACTGCGGCGGATTGGGATGGAGAACGTGGAAGTGATCCCGACCAAGGGCCATCCTTTGATTTACGCCGACTGGATGCACGCCGCGGGAAAACCGACCGTGTTGATGTATGCGCACTTCGATGTGCAGCCTCCGGATCCGCTGGACGAGTGGCACACACCACCATTTGAACCAACCGAGCGCAACAGCAACATTTACGCTCGTGGCGCGGTGGACGACAAGGGGCAGCTTTGGATGGAAGTGAAGGCTCTCGAGTCGTTGATGAAGGCGCACGATGGGAAGCTTCCGATCAATGTAAAAATCATTTTTGAAGGGGAAGAAGAAGTTGGGGGCGAATCGATCGCGGAGTATGTGCGCAAGCAGAAATCTAAGCTCAAATCGGATTTCGCGCTGGTCTGCGATACAGAACTGTTTGCTCCGGATCTTCCAACTCTATGCGTCGGACTGCGGGGATTGGTTTATACAGAAATTGAAGCTTATGGGGCCAAGACAGATTTGCACTCCGGGATGTACGGCGGAGCCGCACCGAATCCATTTTTTGCCTTGATCGAGATCATCAGCAAACTGAAGGACTCCAAGGGCAAGATTCTGATCCCGGGCTTCTATTCAAAAGTGAAGAAGCCGACGAATGATGAGCTGAAGGCTTGGAAGCGGCTTCCCTTCAACGAAGAGCACTATCGGAAAACGGAAGTTGGTTCAAAGGTTCTGACGGGAGAACCGGGATTTTCCGTTCTGTACCGCACGTGGGCGCGTCCGACGCTCGAAGTCCATGGAATGCCTGGTGGGTTCGTAGCACCGGGTGCCAAGACGGTGATCCCTGCGCGGGCGGCGGCCAAAGTCTCGATGCGATTGGTACCCAACCAGGATCCGGATGACATCCTGAAGCGGTACACCAATTACGTGAAGAAACTGACGCCGAAAGGGATCGAAACCAAGATCAAGGTGTGGAGTAAAGGGCCAGCCTGCGTCGTCGGAACCGATAACAAATACGTGAAGGCATCGACCGAGGCGATGCACGACATCTTCAAGAAAGACACCGTGTTCATTCGCTCGGGCGGATCGATTCCAATCGTGACGGATTTTCAGGACGTCCTGAAGATTCCAAGCGTGATGATGGGATTCGGTCTCCCGGACGACAACCTGCACGCACCGAACGAGAAATTCCACATCCCGAACTTCTATCGTGGAATCGAATCGATTTGCCTGTTCTTCGAAAAATTGGGCGGGTAGGGATTGTTCGGTATGTGAATGAGTTCTCCCACCCAAGCAAGACCAGCTTGGGTGGGGCACCCGCTCTTCTCAATTGTTCGGGTTAGACGCGGGCCTTGGCTTTTCTTTCTGCGTGCAATGTCTGCAGGGCTTGAACCTTAAT
>Ga0335078_10001063_pt1 | contig 41840 bp, 35 predicted proteins | sample Lox_Sample_32_FD_206711 | JGI IMG/M metagenome (GOLD analysis project Ga0335078, IMG submission 206711) | Soil microbial communities from Loxahatchee National Wildlife Refuge, Florida, United States - Lox_Sample_3.2 | ecosystem: Environmental > Terrestrial > Soil > Wetlands | place: USA...
GAATGTTGGTGTCGGTGAGGGTGGCGTCGAGGTAGTAACGCTCCCCGGTCGGAAGAACCACCGTCTCAGGAAGAATTCCGATGGTCGGTTTGCCCGAAATGCGGCGTGGCTCGGTCACCTTGGTGACGCGGCCTTCCACTGTTGCCCCCACGGGGATGACGGTGTTGCCATTGACGACGATTGCCTGCGTAACCTTTGCCTGAAACGGGTCGCCGACTCGGTTGCTGAAAGTTGCGAGGGTCGTATCGAGCCGGACCATAAGGGCCGTTCCTGCGGGTACGGGTGAACTAGTCTGAGCCGCGAGCATGGTTGCCAGCAGCGCGCAGGGCAATAGCATCCACTTCTTCATGGGGTACCTCCTGAACTTCCCGATGACTATTCTATCTCTTGACTCTAGTCCAGGTGGGCTGTTGGGACAATACGCAGGCAGGACAAGGGAACCAGCGGAGATAAGAGCTGGGTGTCATTGGCCGAATGGACAGTGCCGCGAAGGGAAATTACGGGAAAGAACTGTGCGCTCGGTCACATAGCGTTCATGTCCATCCGATATAATCGTCAGTTTCGAACACCATGGTCAAGGAGTATGAAGGGGCCGGTTATCTCACCGGACGCTGAATGGCGTTCCAGAGCGACATCCGGCGGAGCGCGCTCGATCATGCGCTGAGGACCAAACCAAATCATATGGAGAGAGAGAAATCATCCATGTCGAATATTGCAGCCATTCATGCACGAGAAGTTCTGGATTCACGCGGCAATCCCACGGTGGAAGCAGAAGTTTTTCTGGCCGACGGCTCCATGGGCCGGGCAATCGTTCCCAGCGGCGCCTCGACCGGAGAGCACGAAGCGGTCGAATTGCGAGATGGCGACACCAACCGTTTCCAGGGCAAGGGAACGCTCAAAGCCGTCGAGAACGTGAACGGAGAGATCGCCGAGGCGCTGGCGAACTGGGATGCATTCGATCAGCGCGGCGTCGACGCCAAAATGATCGAACTCGACGGCACCGAGAACAAAGGCCGGCTGGGCGCGAACGCGATTCTTTCCGTGTCGATGGCGGCGGCGCGCGCTTCGGCGCAGAGCCTCGACATTCCCCTCTATCGCTATCTGGGCGGAGCGGGCGCGAACACGCTGCCTACGCCAATGATGAACATCCTGAACGGCGGAGCGCATGCCGATAACAACGTCGACTTTCAGGAATTCATGGTGATGCCGGTAGGCGCGCCCTCGTTTTCCGAGGCGCTGCGCTGGGGCGTGGAAGTTTTCCATACGCTGAAAGGCGTGCTGAAAAAGCGCGGCTACAACACCTCGGTGGGAGATGAAGGCGGATTCGCTCCCTCGGTCAAGTCGAATGTGGAGGCGATTGAAGTTGTGTTGGAGGCGATCACCAAGGCCGGTTACAAGCCGGGAGAAGAAATCGCCATCGCGCTCGATCCCGCGGCCAGCGAGTTTTATCAGGATGGCAAGTACGTCTTCAAGAAGTCGGACAAGTCGGCGAAGAGCTCCGACGAAATGATTCAGTTCTATGCGAAGTGGGTGAGGGATTATCCCATCGTGTCGCTCGAAGACGGGTTGGCCGAACAAGACTGGGATGGCTGGCAGAAGCTGACCAAGGAATTGGGCGGCAAGATTCAGCTGGTCGGCGACGATATTTTCGTGACCAACATCAAGATCTTCAGCGAGGGCATCGAAAAGGGGATTGCAAACTCGATCCTGATCAAGCTGAATCAGATCGGCACGGTCAGCGAGACGCTGGATGCGGTCGATCTGGGGCGGCGCAATGGATACACGTCGGTGATCTCGCATCGTTCGGGCGAGACGGAAGATACATTCATTGCGGATTTTGCGGTTGCCACGGGTGCAGGACAGATCAAGACCGGCTCGGCATCGCGCACGGATCGCATCTCGAAGTACAACCAGCTGCTGCGCATTGAAGAGGAGTTGGGCAGTACAGCGCGGTTCTTGGGGCTGAAGGCGCTGAACTACAAAGGGTAGTCGGCTTCAATTGTGGCTCAGAATCGGGCTGAGGAGTCTTTGGGAAAACGGATTGGCAGGAGTCTGGATGGACCTGCGAGCATGGATGGGAGGTTTGCTGCTCGTCATCTTTGTTGGCGGCAGCTACCTAAGAGTCAGAGCGCGACGCCGTGCAGGCATCGTGCATGACTTTGGGCATCCAGTCCTGGACAATCTCCTGCTTCTCTTTTCCGGAGTTCTATTGGCCGCAATCCTGACGGTGATCCTTTATTCGGTCCGAGGTCATCAGGTCCACTCCCTCAAGGAGAGGATTGTCGCGTATCCGGTCCTCATTTTGGTCGGAGGTTTGCTCACGTGGCTGTGCAACCGAGTCCCGCGCCGCAAATGCCAAACACTGACGCTGCGAAGCGGTAAAACTAACAACGTAAGAATGATCAAAGGAAAAATCAATGATCAACGAACTGCTGCTCTCTGAATTCGACGAAGAAGCCAAAAAGACGCGGGCGATGCTGGAACGCGTTCCCATGAAGGCGGACTATAAGCCGCATGCCAAGTCGATGCCGCTGGGCAAGCTGGCGCCGCACGTGGCCGAGTTGCCCGGTTTCGGCCTGACAATTTTGACCACCCCGGAACTCGATTTCGGCAGCGGGCCGCCGCGAGTCCGTCCTCCGTTTGAATCCCCGGAGCAGCTGGTAAAGGCTTTCGACGAAGGTGCCGCAAAAGTACGGGCTGCGCTCAAGAACACGCCCGAGTCGGCCTGGACTGAGAATTGGAAACTCGGGTTTGGGGGCAAACCTATTTTCAGCGGATCGCGCTTCCTTGCCTACCGGCAGATGTTCCTGAATCACCTGGTCCATCACAGGGCGCAGCTGGGCGTCTATCTGCGGCTGAATGACACGCCGCTGCCCGCGACTTACGGCCCCTCGGCCGACGACACGATGGGATTCTAGCGAGTGGTCATGGTTGACTTAGCTAAGGACTTAGTCTATTATGTCATTTATTATGGAAGTGAACGTCCACGAAGCTAAGACTCATCTTTCCAGGCTTTTAGAGCGAGTCGCAATGGGAGAAGAGGTCATCATCGCCAAGGCGGGAAAGCCTGTGGCGAAGTTAGTCCCATTGAGCACCGCGCCGAAGACTCGCATCCTCGGCAGCGCGAAGGGCGAGTTTGTTGTCCCCGACGACTTCAATGATCCGCTACCAAAAGAGATCGAAGATCTCTTCTACAAATGAAGGCTCTCCTCGACACGCACACATTTCTGTGGGCGATTTCTGGAGATGAAAAGCTTTCCCGACGCGCAGGCGAAATATTTGCTGGTCCGAGCGATTTGTGGCTCAGCATCGCCAGTATTTGGGAGATTCTGATTAAAGTGCAGGTGGGCAAAATACTTCTTCCTGAGCCAACCGGTCCCTACCTCCTAAAGAAACTAGCGGAAAACCGGATTGAGACATTGCCCATAACGTTGGACCACGTGTTGAAGATCGAGACTCTGCCAACGCATCACAACGATCCTTTCGACCGGATGCTGATCGCGCAGAGCCTGGAGGAGCGCATTCCCGTGGTAACGGCCGATCGCGTTTTTGCGCGCTACCCGGTCGAACTGATCTGGTAGCCATGACTTTTGTAATTCATAACTCCTAGCAGGAGGCAATTTTGTCCCGTCCTAAACCGCTCATACTGATCATTCTCGACGGCTGGGGATACCGAGCCGAAACCAAGGCCAACGCCATCGCCCTCGCGCGCAAGCCCACGTATGACCGCCTGCTCCGCGAGTATCCCAATACGTTGATTCATACCAGTGGCCCCTTCGTTGGGCTGCCTGAAGGCCAGATGGGCAACAGCGAAGTCGGCCATCTGAACATTGGCGCCGGGCGCATCGTGCACATGGACATCACCCGCATCGACCTGATGATCCAGAACGGCGAGCTATTCAAGCATCCAGTGCTGCTCGATGCCATGAAGCACGCGCGCGGCGGAGAGCGGCGGCTGCACTTGTTTGGATTGATCTCTGACGGCGGGGTGCACTCGCAGCAGGCGCATCTGTATGCGCTGCTCAAAATGGCGAAGGAGAACGGCCTGGAGCGCGTCTTCGTTCACGCCTTCATGGACGGACGCGATACGCTGCCGACCAACGGCGCCGGATATCTGGAGCAACTGCAGCAGAAAATGCGCGAGTACAACTGCGGCAAGATTGCGACCGTCAACGGCCGCTACTACGCCATGGATCGCGACCGCCGCTGGGAGCGCATTGCCAAGGCCTACAACGCCATGGTTTTTGCCGACGCGGAAGGCGGCAAGCATGCTGATCCCGTGCAGGGGATGAAGGATTCGTACAACAAGGGAGTGACGGATGAATTCGTCATCCCTTTCGTGGTGGAAGATCCGAAGGCTGCGGCCGGGAGCGCCCGCGCCACACAGACGATTCGCGACGAGGATTCCTGCATCTGCTTCAACTTCCGCGCCGACCGGGTTCGCCAGATTACGCGCGCTCTCACGCGAAACAGTGGGCTCAATGACAGGGGGGGGAGCGATTTGCCGGGCGCGGCCGATCTCGATGCTGCGATTCCGCGCGATCGTCTGCCGAAGAATCTCCATTACGTCTGCATGACGCAGTACGACAAGAATTTCAGCCTGCCCGTCGTGATTCCTCCGGAGTCGATGGCGAACATTCTCGCTAACGTCATGGGCAACCAGAAAATGCGCAACCTGCGCGTCGCCGAGACCGAGAAGTACGCGCACGTCACGTACTTCTTCAACGGAGGCGTCGAGCAGCCATTCCCCGGCGAAGAGCGCGTGATGGTGCAATCGCCGAAGGTAGCGACTTATGATCTGAAGCCGCAGATGAGCGCGGCAGGGATTGCCGACGCGGTCGTGAAGGCAACGGAGGAGGGCACGTTTGATGTGATGATCGTGAACTTTGCCAATGCTGACATGGTCGGGCACTCGGGCAAGCTCGAGCCGACGATTAAAGCCGTTGAAACCGTTGACGCCTGCTTAAGCCGCATCGAAACTGCCGTCCGCGCCAAGGGCGGAGCAATGCTGATCACTGCCGATCACGGCAACGCCGAGCTGATGATCGACCCCGTGACCGGCGGACCGCACACCGCGCACACTACCAATCCGGTGCCGTTCATCGTCGTGTCGGAAAATGCGAAGCAGTTCACGCTGAAGCCCAACGGCTCGCTGCGCGACATTTCCCCTACGGTACTGGGAATGCTTGGTGTCGACGAACCCAAAGAGATGACGGGGTCGGATTTGCGAGTGCGCCTGAAGTCAAAGTGAGTTTCCGAGAGGCGTGAGCTCGTACGGCCTTAGTTCGCCATCAAAGCAGGGGCCGTAGCCAGCAACCCTGCCGTCAGTTCGAGGTCATGCAGATCTTCACGGCTGAAGTCTTGGGCAAACTTCGCATCCAGTGCTTTCCGCGAAATCTGGATGACGCCCACCACATTCGACTCCCGATCGATGATGGGAACCGACATTAATTTCTGAATTGGCGCCGGCGGAGCTGGTTCGTCCGATTCGGTCGCGCCCGGCTTGATCGTCTCGAAAATGCTCGCGTGTTTCACTCGGGCGAAGTTGTTGAAAATCTCTGCCTTCTTGCTCAGTGCGGTATGCGCGGCAACCGCTTTGCTCGAAAGTGGGATGGCGCCGGTCGTCCGCAAGTGGTCCGGAAACACGAACCGGAGCAAGCCCTTCTCCAGGCGGAGAAGCGCGACTTCGGTGTATTGCACTCGAAAAATCTTGGCCAGGACCATGCAGAGGTCCATCGCCGACACTCCGTTGCCCAGAACCGATTCCAGAGGCAGAAGATGCTCGGGAAGCACCACCTCTTCCATCATCCCGTGATCGTTATGTTGGGTCATAGGAGCTCGATCTCCACTTTCTTCACGGAGCACCTAAACTCTATCGCACTTTGCGCGCCATTAGGTACTTCCCAAAGTAATGGGTTATCAGCCTTTAAGTCCTTTATTTTCAGTGAAACACTACTCCTAAGGCCATGTCCTGCACAGAAATTCCTGTTTGATTACCAGCCGCAAACCATCAATCCCGTGACGGTTTTTGTCATCTGCACCAGGATCGCGGCAACCGCGGTCAATGCCCAATCCGGCGGCCTTTCCTTATTACCCCGGAAGTCATTACACTTCGAACCATGAGCCTCCCAACGCAACCGAATGTGAAGCTGTCGAACGATCCGACTTATCGCGAGAACTACGCGAACAGCGTGCAGATGCGAGTCAACATCTGGGACTTCTTCCTGGTGTTCGGCACGCTGCAGCAGCAGACCGAGACGCAGGTGGAGATCAGGAACTTTCAGGGCATCTATCTCAGCCCGCAACAGGCAAAAGCGCTGCTCGGACTTCTGCAGCAGAACGTGTCCGGCTACGAGAGTGCGTTCGGCGAGATCAAACTTGATCCCCGCATGGCGCCGCAGGGACCGGTGCACTAACCGATCCTCGGCCTTTGGAGCGGGACCACGCGAGTCGACTTCGCAGGACTGTTCAGGTCCAATGTTCCAGGTCCGGATAGAATGGCTTCTCTCATGCGATCGCCCAGTCCGCACCCAGCCCTGGTGTTTGCGGTCCTATTGGTCGCGATCTTTCTGCTGCATGCGCCGCTGCTGCAACTTCCCTATTTCTGGGACGAGGCTGGATATTACGTGCCGGCAGCGCGCGACATTTTCCTCACGGGAAGCCTGATTCCTCACACTACGGTCTCAAACGCGCACCCCCCGCTGGTGCTGGCGTGGATCGCGTTGTGGTGGAAGGTGGTAGGCTTTGCACCGCTGGTGACGCGGTCAGCCATGCTGGTCGTGGCAGCATTCTCGCTGCTGGGATTATTTCGCCTGGCCGAGCGCGCGGCCAATGCCGAGGTCGCCATCGCGTCGACGCTGTGCGCCGCACTCTACCCGGTCTTCTTCGCGCAAAGCTCACTAGCCCACGTGGATCTCGCGGCGGCGGGACTGATCTTCTGGGGACTATGCGCTTATCTGGAAGATCGGCACGTCATGGTTGCGATCTGGTTTTCACTGGCTGCCTTGGCGAAAGAGACGGCGATTCTTGCTCCCTTTGCTTTGGCGGGATGGGAATTGCTGGGATTGATTGCGCCGAAGCGGGGAGTCCTGCGAGCGCTATGGACGGAGCAAGAGTCAGGCCCGCGACTCGCGCGGCGTCTTGCTCCTCTCGTATTGCCGATCTTGCCTCTTGCGCTGTGGTACGTCTATCACTACACCCGCACCGGATACGTCTTCGGCAATCCTGAATTCTTTCGCTACAACGTCGCCGCCACTCTGAATCCGTTGCGATTCCTGCTGGCCCTTGCGTTGCGCGTGTGGCAGGTTGTCGGCTACCTGCATCTGTGGGTGCTGACGGTTGGCATGCTATTGGCCATGTATCTGCTGCCGCTGGAAGATTCTGGAATGGAGCGCCGGCGCATTGCGATTCCAGTGCAGATGATCTTTCTCGTCGTGGTGGCCGCGTATGTGACTACGATGGCGCTGATCGGCGGCGCGGTGCTGGCGCGCTACATGCTGCCGGCAGTGCCGCTGGTGATTATCGTTGCCGTCTCGACGCTGCGGCGGCGATTGCGCTACTGGCCTGCGGCTGTTGCTGCGGTCGCAGTCGCGTTCATTGCCGCCTGGTTCTGGAACCCTCCGTACGGATTCTCGCCGGAAGACAATCTAGCCTATCGTGACTACATTGTCTTGCATGAAGACGGCGAGCGATTTCTCGAGGCGCGCTATCCCATGGTACACGCGCTCACCGCTTGGCCCGCGTCGGATGAACTGGCGCGGCCGTGGCTCGGCTATATTACGCGTCCCGTGCAGGTGGTTCGCATCGAAGATTTCTCACTGGACGAAGTGCTTTCCGCCGCCGACTTCCGCTCGCACTTCGACGTCGCGCTGGTGTTCTCAACCAAGTACGAGCCGCCGCGTCCGTTTCTGGATCGCGGGAACGGATGGCTGGCCAGAACATGGGGCGATCTGAAGCGGCGTTTTTTCGGCTACCATCGCGATCTGCCGCCGCAGGCCGCCGCGCGAATTCTTGGCGGCCGGATCGTGTTTTCGGAAGAACGCAAAGGGCAGTGGATCGCGGTGATTGAGATGGAAAAGTATGAAGTACTCGACGCAAAAGTTGCGTTATTCGGACGGACCGGGTTTTAAGTGAAGGCGAACCTTGCCGCCATTCGGGATTTTCGCAATCTGTCGGTGCAGATCACCAAGAAAAGACACGTGTTCATAGAGATCCGCAAGATAATGGCTTACCTTTGCATCAAGTGGCACGAATGTGTCTTGATCACCAGCCAGACCTCTTTGCCGGACGCAAGCTGCAGCGAGTCGCGGGCGGCGAGCGTGAGATGGACCTCCATTCCGACACGGCATTTCACCCGCGCCACGACGATGACGTCGCGTTGCTCGAGCACCGAAATGCGGCCGGGAATGATATTGCGCGCGCTGAGTCCCTGCGGAGGCTCGGTTGCCAGCAGGATGTCGCCAGCGCGAATTCCGATGCGCAGTGCGGCTCCGACTCCGCCACGCACCAGCGGAGTTTCGAGCACCAGCGGCTCGCCTTCGGCGGCGATCCGGCAAGTCATCGTCCCGCGCTCGGGACGAACTGCCTCAACCGTCGCATCGAAAATATTCTCGAAGCCCGCCAACTGCGCGACGGTTTCCTGCAGAGGCGCGGTCATGACTTCATGGGGCGTGCCCTGCGCCGCGATGCGCCCTGCGTTGAGGACCACTACGCGCTCGCCGAGGGCAAAAACTTCCTCGCGGCTGTGCGTGACATAGAGAATGGGAATGCCGTGCGCGCGATTCCACTCGCGCAGATCTTCAATGATCTTCGCCTTGGTCGGCGCATCGAGCGCCGCCAGCGGTTCATCGAGCAGTAACACCGCTGGGTCGGTGACGAGCGTCCGCGCCAGAGCCGCGCGCTGGCTCTCGCCGCCGGAGATTTCGCGAGCATTGCGCCCGGCCAGATGTGCTATGCGGAAAGCCTGGAGAACTGCTGACGCGCGTTGGGAACGGTCCGCCTGCCGCAGATGAGTCAGGCCATATTCGACATTTTGTTTTACGGAGAGATGCGGGAACAGGGCGAGGGTCTGAAAGACGTATCCGAGGTGGCGCTTTGCTACCGCAAGATCAATGCGCTGCCCGGCGTCAAACAAGACACGTTCCCCGATCGCGATGCGTCCCGAATCCGGCACCACTAATCCGGCAACACAATCCAGTAAGGTGGTTTTACCCGCCCCGGACGCCCCGAACAAGATGGTGAATCCCGGCTGAGCCCGCAGGTCAACGTCTAGAACAAATGCTTGCTCCTCCGCGAAACGCTTACGGATCTGCACCTTGAGAGGCGGGTTGGCGGCTGGGTCGTCTGGAAGGGAAGCCGGCGATGAAATTTCGGCAGATTCAGCCGTACGGAGGTCGCTCATCGAAGTCTATTCTACGGGGCCAATCGTCCAAACCCTACGGTTGAAGCCATACACAACGGCCAGCACAACAAAGCAGAGCACCAGCAACAGCAGCGCAGTCGCGTTAGCGCCGGCGTAATCAGATACTTGCACCCGGTCATAGATGTCGATGGAAACGGTCCTCGTAACTCCGGGTATGTTGCCGCCAACCATGAGCACGACGCCGAACTCTCCCATGGTATGGGCGAAGCTGAGCGCCAGGCCAGCGATCAGGCCGGGCCGGGAGAGTGGCACGATGACGCGAAAGAAGGTTCGCAGCGGGGAAGCTCCCAGCGTGGCTGAAGCTGCGATCAGCTTGCGATCGACGCCGGCAAAGGATGCCGCAAACGGCTGCACGGCAAAGGGCAGGCTGTAAAGAATCGACCCGATCACCAGCCCGCTGAAGCTAAACGCCAGCGTATGACCGGTCAGAGAGATGCACCAACGTCCAACAGGACTGTGAGGTCCGAGCGCGGCCAGAACATAAAATCCGAGGACGGTGGGCGGAAGCACGATCGGCAGCGCGACGACAGCTTCCACCAGAAACTTCCAGCTCTGGCGGGAAAATGCAATCCAGTAGGCAATCGGCAAGCCAAGCACGAGCAATATCACCGACACGATGATCGCTAACTGCAGCGTAAGCCAGAATGTTTGCCAGTCGATGGCCATGGTGGTGCGTTTTCGGGAATCCTGTCGTTTTCTGCTTTTCAGCGTCTCAAAGCGCGACGCCCTCGGAACAGGGGCAAAATGAAGTCGCCACTCCTTCTACGGCAGAGAAAATCCGTATTTTCGAAATACCTCAGCCGTTTCCATCGTCTTGATGAACTCGAGGAATTCCGCTGCTTCTTTCTTGTGCTGCGAGTGCGAAAGTATAATCACTCCCTGCGCGAGCGGAGGATAGGCTTCCGCCGGGACTACCCAATACTTGCCCTTGCCCTGCATACTGGGCGCGACCGCGTGAGCGAACGCCACGAAGCCAGCTTGCGCGTTCCCCGACTCCACAAACTGCGCGGCCTGCGCAATATTCTCTCCCAACACCAGGCGGTCTGACACTTTGTCGTACAGGTCGTAATGCTTCAATGTGGCCACAGCAGCCCGGCCATACGGAGCGTGCTGGGGATTGCCGATGGCGATCTTCTTGACTGACGGATCCAGCAGAATGTCGATGCCCTTGTGCTCGACATCGAGCCCAGAATCCGCCGGAACCCACAGCACCAGCTTTCCCACGGCGTATTCATAAAGACTTGCTGCGTCTCCGTTGCCGGAGACAACGACCTGCTTCGGGTAGTTCATGTCAGCGGAAAAGAAAACGTCGAACGGAGCTCCGTTTTCGATCTGCTGTGTCAGCGCGCCCGAGGCTCCGAAGGAAAGCTTAACAGTCACTCCTGTCTTTTTTTCGTAGCCGTCGGAGATTTCCTTCAGCGCAGAACTCAGATCGGCCGCGGCGGCGACGGTGAGTTCTTTAAGCTTCTGCTGCGCCGGTGACAGAGCCCCGCTCAGAAGAATGCATACGGCAAGCAGGACGCAAGAAGTAAATCGTCTAATTCCGCCCATTTCTGTCTCCTTCAACCGAACATTCTTTCGGAACCTGCCGTGGAGAGTGATTGTACAGGCGGACGCGATTCCACGTCGGCTTGCAGCCGTCAGACGCCTTTTCCCGAAGTGGTCCGGAGCGCATGCGAACCGCCGCTTTTGCGTTGCTTCGCCCTCGGCTCCTTCCGATACTGACATGTGAGCGTCATCATGACGAGCAGTGGTGTTCTTTTCTTCCTTAGAATTTTAGTGCTATCTCTGGTTTGCCGGTTCGCTGTTCCGGCCTTACAGGCTCAAGGCGCAAAGCAGACGGTCCCTGAAACCTCGATTTCCGATTCCGAAGCGGACCATGTCAAGGAGCGCGACGAGTGGTTCTTTCGAGGACGCCTCGTACGTGGACAACCCTCCGCGGAGCTTCGTCACCGAGCCTACCAGTCCAAACTCCAAATGCGGGAGCAGCATGCGGCCGCCGGCGCGAATGTAGTCCGTGACAGCGGCCAGCCTTCGGGATCTTCGGGAGCGTGGACGCCACTCGGACCGGTGCCGCTGGCTTCCGATGCCACCGGCAACGGCACCCAGGATTATCACCAGGTTTCGGGACGCGCGACCGCAGTCGCTATCGATCCGGCTGACCCGACGGGGAACACGCTCTACATTGGGGGCGCGCAAGCAGGAATCTGGAAATCCACGAATGCGGCCAGCAGCACGGCGAACAGCGTGGCGTGGACTCCGCTCACCGACGATCAAGCCACGCTCTCGATTGGAGCAATCGCCATCCAGCCCGGCAATACCGCTCCGACAAAGACTTTGATTCTCGCAGCTACCGGCGAGGCCAACAACTCGTCGGATTCATACTTTGGTCTGGGTATCCTGCGCTCGACTGACGCCGGAAATACGTGGACTCTGATCTCCACCGCCAACAGCGGAGCTCTTTCGTTCAGCGGACTTGGCGGAACGCGCATGGCGTTCAGCACAGCGACTGGACAGACCGGTACGGTTGTCTCAGCGATGGCCACTTCGTCGGAGGGAATGATCGACGGAGCTGTTACGGAGAATACTACGCGCGGACTCTACACTTCGCTCGATGCCGGCCAAACCTGGACGTATGATGCGCTGACCGACTCCGGCGTAGCGACCGATGCTACCTCCGCGACGTCGGTCGTCTACAACGCTGGCGCTGGTCTGTTTTTCGCGGCCATTCGCTACCACGGCTTCTACTCGTCGCCCGATGGCGTGAACTGGACTCGACTCGCGGCACAGCCCGGAGGCTCGCTCCTCAGTACCTCCGCCTGCCCTCCCCAGTCCACCTCAAACAATTATGCGTGTCCCGTCTACCGCGCGGAGATCACGGTCGTGCCTGCGCGGAACGAGATGTATGCCTGGATCATTTATCTCTCTTCCACTGGCGACCCGGTCGACGGCGGGATCTGGCAGAGCCTGAATGGCGGCGCCACATGGAATCCAATTTCCGACAGTGCAATCGCGAATTGCGGCGATGCCGACGGCTGCGGCGTCGAGCAGGGCTCATATAACCTCGCATTGCTCGCCGTACCCGACGCGACTGGCACTGATTTGTATGCGGGGGCAATCAACGTCTACAAGTGTTCGATCAACTCGCAGAATCCTTCGTGCACGTCATCTCCCTTTCTCAATCTCACCCATGTGTATGGATGCGATCCGATTGCTGCGCCCTCTCACGTGCATCCCGACCAGCATGCGCTGGCATATGTGATTCCAGCTTCGGGGGCGGATTCCGGCAACGACTTGATGTATTTCGCCAACGATGGCGGAATCTACCGCGCGCTCAACGGATTCACCGGTCTTGCAACCGGTTCCTGCTCGGGCGCAAACCAATTCGATGATCTCAACCAGAATCTAGGATCGATGACGCAGTTTGTCAGCTTCTCGCAGCATCCCACCGATCCCAACACATTGCTGGGCGGCACGCAGGACAATGGATCGCCTGCGACAAGCCAGGCGACGACGAATCCGAGTTGGGGAAATGTGCTCGGCGGCGATGGCGGCTACAACGCCATCGATCCTACCCAGACCTCGCATTGGTATGCCTCGAATCCCGATATTCCGCCCGGCGGTCTCGGCGTCCAGTTCTGCCCAAACGGCGTGAATTGCACTGATAGCACATTTAGCTCTCTGATCACCAGCAGCACACTGGGCGGCGACGACGGCGCGTTTTATTTTCCTTACATCATGGATTCGCAGTCGCCTACGGCGTTGGTGATCGGCACGTGCCGCTTGTGGCGCGGCCCGCGCGCCGGAGGCACTTACAGCCTACTGAGCCCGAACTTCGATACCTTGGGCTCAGGAACCTGCTCCGGGAGTGAAGTAAATCTAGTGCGCGCCATTGCCGCCGGAGGCCCACCCGACAACAACGGCTCAAAGGTCATTTATGCCACGACGAACGGGTTCGGCCCGCTCGAACAACCTCTTTCCTCGCCGACTGGCGGTCACGTCTGGGTTACGACGAATGCCACGTCCGGTGCGTTCAGTTTTGCCGACGTTACCAACAACGGACCGCAGGGGAACATCAACCCAAATCAGTTTCCCATCTCAGGTGCGGCCATCGATCCGTCGGATTCATCCGGCTCAACCGCCTATGTCACAGTCATGGGCTTCACCGGAGGCGCAGGCCATGTCTGGAAGACGACCAACGCTGGTACGACTTGGACTGATTTCACCGCCAACTTGCCGGATGCGCCGGCGAATGCAGTGATCGTTGATCCCGCGCTTCCTGAAGTATATGTCGCGACCGATGTCGGAGTGTTCGCGAGCTCAACTGCAAGTGCGAATTGGACCGAGATGGGACCAATTCCGAGCGGAACCCTGGCCGGATTCCTGCCTAACGTAGCCGTCACTGCTCTTGGAATTTTCTACTACGGTGGCCAGGAACTGTTGCGCGCTTCCACCTACGGCCGCGGGATTTGGCAATTTAATCTAGTTGCAACCCCAGGCTTCCAGCTTGCCGTTTCGAACTCGCCGCTCACGGCTCTTCTGGGCCAGACCGCTGCATTCACCGGATCCGCAACCGCGTTGAACGGCTATGCAAGCCTCATCACCTTAACGTGCACCGCGGGCACGACCGCACCGCCGAGCACGTGTCTGCCTTCGCCGGCCACCCTCACTCCCGGCACCAACACGCCGTTCACAATGACAACCGGAGGCGCGGTCGGGGATTACAACTTCAACCTGCAGGGAGCTGGATCGGATGCAAATCACGTGACGCATGCGGTCCCTGTTACTCTGCACATAGTCAGCTTTGCTCTGACCACGCCATCGCCCTCCAGCGTGAGCGTGCCGCGAGGAACCACGTCGTCTCCAGTGAGCTTCCAGGTGACGGCGGCCGGATCATTCAATCAGAGCGTCTCGATTTCCTGCAGTCTCAGCATTGCAAACGCGAGCTGCACCTTCACGCCGGGGAGCACTGTCAACCCCACATCGGCCGACCCTGTGTCAATGACAGCGACAGTGACCGTGCCTGCCGGAACCACAGCCGGCAGCTATCCGGTGACGATTCAGGCGACGACTGCGGGAGCCGCGGCCGCGCTCACAACTTCCTTCACATTGGTCGTCACCAGCGATCCGGATTTCATTCTGAGCGAACCCTCGCCATTTCCACTGGTCAACGCGGGCAGCACCGGTACAAACGGGCCGATCGGAATCGCTTCGCAGGATGGTTTCAACGGCACTGTCAACTTGAGTTGCGCAGCGACGTTCGGCGCCGATAGCTGCGGCGTGAGCCCAACGTCAGTCGGTTCATTCCCGGCGACGGCGAACCTGACGATCAACGGGACCAGCTTCACCGCGGGAACCTATCAACTTGCCGTCAGCGGGGTCTCCGGCTCGGTGACGCACACGATCTCGGTTGCATTCAACGTCGGCGACTACTCGCTCAGCGGAACACAATCTCTATCTCTCGCTCCCGGTGGCCAAGGGACAGTGAATCTCACTTTTAAGGCGTCCGCCTTCTACGCCGGGAAAGTTAACGCCACCTGCGATGCCAGCGCGCTCGCTGGCACAATGTGCGGGCTATCTCCGGTAAATCCCATCACCCTTGCCGCAGGAGGCACGGCGGGTCTCACGGCTACCATCAACACTCCCACGAATGCCATCCCAGGGCAGTACAACATCAACATCAACACCCAAGACACGACCGGAGCCCCCAGCCACTCGTTTACTGTCGTCCTGACAATCGTGCAGGATTTTCTGCTCACGTCTTCGACCGCCAGCCAGACCGTGAACGCGGGACAGACGACCGGACCGTATAACCTCACGATTCAACCGACAGGTTCCTCATTTAACGGTGCGGTAACGTTGTCCTGTTCGGGGCTGCCGGCTCTGACGCAATGCCAGTTCATTCCCGCCGCACCGGTGACGCCTGGCGGTTCGGCTGCGAACGTGGTCATGAGCATTGCCACGACCGCGCCGACAACGGCGTCGGATCGACGGGACGGCCGTCGTTCGATCTTCTATGCCCTGTGGGTGCTGTTTCCGGGACTCGTGATCGGATGCGGCATGGGTCGTGGCAAGCGCAAAATCGCGGCCACCGGCTCGGTTGCAATCCTTGTACTTTCGATGCTGATTCTGATTTCGTGCAGCGGTGTCAGCAACGGTGGAGGCGGTGGTGGCGGGCATCCGGGAACTCCGTCCGGTACTTACAAAATCACCGTGACGGGAACATCATCCGGCACCCCATCCGATGCAGGTCAGAGCACGCAGGTGACTCTCGTCGTAAACTAATGCGTTGACCTTGGCGTCCCAAGTTCTGACAGTCGTGTTAACTCAATGACTAATTCTCGCCACGACGTGATCGTCATTGGCGGCGGTGTGGTGGGGCTTGGCGTCGCGCTCGAAATCATCCGCCGCTTGCCGCGATTGCGACTTCTTCTTCTTGAGAAAGAAGACCGCGTTGCCCGCCATCAAAGCGGACACAACAGCGGCGTCATTCACTCCGGCGTCTATTACAAGCCGGGGTCCATGAAGGCACGCCTGTGCGTTACCGGAGCCGCCGCCATGGTGGAGTTCTGTCGCGAACACGGCGTTCCCCACCAGGTTTGCGGCAAAGTGATCGTCGCCACGCGTGCCGATGAGCTTCCGCGACTCGACGATCTGCGCAAGCGCGGAGAGGCCAATGGTCTCAGGGATCTTCGTCTCATCGGACCCAAAGAACTGCGCGGAATTGAACCCCACGCTGCTGGCCTGCAAGCCCTGGTCGTGCCCTCGACGGGAGTGACCGACTATGCCTTGGTATGCGAGAAGTATGCGGAACTGATTTCCGCCGGCGGCGGCACGATTCTGACTGGCACGGCGGCAACGGGCATCCAGCGTAAGGCGGACGAAATCGTCGTCGAAACCTCGCAGGGCGCTTTTGCTACGACCTGGCTCATCAACTGCGCTGGCCTTTTCAGTGACCGCGTCAGCCGCATGGCCGGCGACGAGCCGGGAGTCATGATCGTTCCTTTTCGCGGCGAATATTATGACCTCGTTCCCGAACGCGCCGCGCTGGTGCATGCGCTGATTTATCCCGTGCCCGATCCGCGGTTTCCGTTTCTCGGCGTGCACTTCACGCGTCGCATCACTGGGAGAGTGGATGCCGGCCCGAACGCGGTGCTCGCGTTGGCTCGCGAAGGCTATCGCCATACTGACATCAGCCTGCGCGATCTGGCCTCTTCGCTGGCATTCCCCGGCTTCTGGCGCATGGCTCGCCAACATTGGCGCAACGGTCTCGACGAATGGCATCGTTCGCTATCAAAGGCGGCCTTCGTTCGCGCGTTGCAACGGCTGCTCCCTGAGATCGGGGAGAAAGATCTCGTTCCCGGTGGTTCCGGAGTTCGCGCCCAGGCCCTCAAGCCCGACGGTGGCCTGGTCGATGACTTCCAGTTTGTTCCTTCCGGCAAAGTGCTGCACGTGCTCAACGTTCCTTCACCGGCGGCAACGGCTTCGCTGATGATCGGCAAAGCCATCGTAGATACTGCAACCGACTCACTCGGCCTCGCAGCCAACTGATTTCTGCACCGTTCTCGGATGGGCTTGCCTGCCAGGTTCGCCCGCATCCTCCGCTGCTAAGGCATTGGATTCATAATGCTTTCTCATGCGAGATTATATCGTGATACGATACAACTAAATGTTAGCCGTCACGAATCCAATTACCTGAGGCAGTAATTGAGTCTTGTTGTGAGCACGATCAAACCACTTCGTCGGACTCGGCGCACGTTGCCTTCTCTTCAAAAGGAGCCACCCGCAACAGCGATGAGAATGGGGATTGACGACTTTGCACGCGGATCAGCCATCTCGCGCCGGGGGGTAGTAGTGCGGCCGATCCTGGCGGCAACTCATTGGTGTTCAGGCGCACGTCAATGCGCTGAATAAGGAGAGATTTCTATGACATTCCCGAAAGCCCAGGCCCTGTTCGCATTTCTGATTGCCGTCGGCTTCTCATTGGTCGCACTGCCGTCACTCGCCCAATCCAGCGGCAGCACAGGCAAGCTGAAGATCCACGTGAGTCCCAAGCAGGCATACGTGTTTGTAGATGGTAAGGCAATCCGCGATGGAAGTCAGACCATCGATCTCGATCCCGGTTCTCATGAAGTCAGCGTTCGCAACTACGGTTACATCCCCAATACGCAACAAGTGCACATCGATTCCAGGAAGACCACTGACATTTCGGTAGCGTTGCAGGCGTCGGGCGACAAGGTATCTGGCCCGTTCGGGGACATCGAATTCAAGGGCCATCCACGGGCAGCCGTGTTACTCAACGGTTCGACACCGGACTATTTTGTCGGCCACGTCGACGAGTTCGACTGGAATTGGATTTGGCATCAGCGCCTCCTCGTGAAGCCTGGCAATTACAACGTCACGGTCACGCGGGAAGGAAATCCAGTCTGGACAGGCGCGGTGAATGTGAAGGCGGGTCAACAGGTAACGGTTTACCTCGACCAGAACGGCAAAATGAAAACCAGGGACTGGGCAAAGGGCAATACCCTTGGCCCTCAACCGCGATTCCACGCCGGTGTCGCCAGCGCTATCGTGCCGATCGCTCCAGTGACCGCGGAGCTTAGCGCGAAGTCGACGGCTCTGGGATGTGGCCAGCCGACTCAGTTGAATTGGAGATCAGCCGACGCTGTGGCGGTGTCCATCACGAGCCTCGGCAATGTTTCGCCCAGCGGCGATCGCACGGTCAATCCAACCAAGACAACAAAATATGAGCTGGTGGCCAAGGGTCCGGGCGGCGACGTTACTCAAACCGCAACCGTGAATGTTGATGCACAACCCACCGCGATGCTGACGTTCACCCAGCCAGAGGTGCACTTTCACAAGATCGGAGACAAGGTGGTGCAGGACGATCCGACCACGTTGAATTGGTCCGCTTCTAACGCCAGCCAGGTGACGATTACGCCCTTAGGCAGCGAAGGCACGAGCGGAAGCCGAACCGTCGAAGCCCGACCGAAACAGACGGGTACCGGTCCGGTGAATGAAGTCGTTGACTATATCCTTTCGGCTGCCAATCCATGCGGGGGAACAATCACGAAAACAGCTGCCTTGCACATTGTCGGGTCCATCGACCCGGCGCCGCCCGTGACGCTGGCCAGCCTCTTCTATCCGACCAACTATCCCGCATTACGGCATCCTAAGGTTGGCCTTGTCACTACCGAAAAGGCCGCGCTTGCCGATGCCGCCGGTCGGTTCAAGCAACACGAACAATACGCGCAAGACCATGCCAGCTTGATGGTGATTGGACACGCCGATGTGCGCGGCTCGAAGAAGTACAACCTGAAGCTCAGCGAGCGGAGGGCGGAACTGGTGAAGAGCTACCTCGTTTCACAGGGCATTGCGGCGGATCAGATTCAGACCCGCGCTGAGGGCAAGCAAGACGAGCTGAGCAAGAAAGAAGTTTCGACGCTTCAAGGGGAAGACTCGCAAAAGCCGGAGAAGTGGATGAAGCGTAACCCACAGGCGACGTGGCTTGCGTACAACCGTCGAGTTGATATCATCCTCGAGCCCGCAGGAAAGCAATCTACAGAGGCATTTCCAAACGATGCATCCGACGCGCGGATTCTCTGGCAGAGGACTCAGCCGAGTTTGCGGAAAGTGGAGTTGGCTGCTAATTCTGCAACCACCGACAAATCGTTACGCGCCGAAGCGAAGCAGAACTGACACAAATCGTTCGTAGTCGTCGCGGCCTTCAGAAAAAAGAAGCGGCAACCATCGCACACGGCGTTTTCAGAAACGGAGGATTGGAATGCAGCGCGCTTTCCTGACTTGTCTGTTGTGTGGTCTTCTTGCCTGTTGTGGTTTCGCGCAGACTCCCGCCAGCAGCCGGGAGCAGAATCTGCGCGATTGTGTGGACGGAGTAGGAATGTGTGATCATTCACTGCTGAGCAGCACTCAGGCGAAGCAGATCGCCGATGTGCAGCACGATCAGAATCTCTGGGTGTGTTTGACGGGCAACGGCGAATGCGACCACTCCGCCCTGACCTCCGTGGAGTCAGCGGAAGTCGCCAAATTGGAACAGCGCCGGAATGCTCTCGCCTGTGAAACGACCATCGGGACCTGTGAGCAGTCAGTCCTTACCCCGGCGGAAGCGCGGAAGGTGACAAGAATCCAGGCAGACCAGAACAGGCTGAATTGTGAGACCGGACTGAATTCTTGCGACGACTCGTTGCTGACCTCATCCGAGGCCGGGGAAGTGAAGCAGCTTGAGCGGGAACGCAATCTTCTAGCCTGTCAAACGGGGCAGGATCCGTGCGACACATCTTTGCTGACGCCCTCGGACGCGAATGATGTTGCCCAGTTGAATTATCAAAAGAACCTGCTGGCGTGTAAGAGCGGCAGCGGCTACTGTGACGAGTCTCAATTGAAGCCAGCCGACGAGAAGGAGGTGGCTGTCGCTCAACGTCGCCAGAACATCCTGGCTTGCCAGGCCGATGAAATTACGTGCGACCGGTCCGCTCTAAACGTAAAACCAGCCAAGCAGAGTGATGTATGGACCCCGCAGGGCAGGGCGCTGGCACGGCCATGAAGGCTCCGCCGGGCCCTGAGGCAAATTGACATGATTGCGGCACACTTTTTAACATGGAACGATCCCACCTCGTTCAAGTGTGATTCGGCTTAACAGTTGAACGCTCTGGCTGTTGACAACAACTGCTTATGATTACTGTAAAAGAACTGACCAAACGGTATGCGCGCACCACCGCTGTCGATCAAATCTCATTTGAAGTGGCGAAGGGACAGATCGTTGGATTTCTCGGCCCCAACGGCGCCGGCAAGACGACGACCATGCGCATCCTCACATGCTTCTTGCCGCCATCAGCGGGCACGGCGTCCGTGGCCGGCTTTGATGTCCTCGAAGACCCGCTTGAGGTGAAGCGACGAATCGGCTATCTGCCCGAGACTCCGCCAATTTATCCGGAGATGGAGACGGCCGAATACTTGAAATTTGTGGGGAAGCTGAAGGGGCTATCAGGAACAAACTTGCGTAAGCGAGTGGACTACGTTTGCGAACGCTGTGCGGTCGCCGATGTCAGAACGAAGCTTCTCGGGAAATTGTCCAAAGGCTACAGGCAAAGAGTTGGCCTGGCACAGGCCATTATTCACAATCCAGACGTACTGATTCTCGATGAGCCTACGGCCGGACTCGATCCGAAGCAGATCAACGAAACGCGGGACTTGATCAAAGATCTGGCGGGCGAGCACACCATTATCCTCAGCACGCACATTCTTCCCGAAGTCGAGCAGACCTGTGAACAAGTGATCATCATCAACAAGGGGAAGCTGGTCGCGACAGACTCGGTGCGGAATCTGCAAGCGCGGGCACGCGGAGCTGAATCCGTATTGGTCGAGGTCGCCGGACGCAACGGAAGTCTGGAGGTTCCGATCGTGCAGCACAAGCTCGAGCAGGTTTCCGGTGTCAGCCGCGTGCTCTGCAAGCAGCAGGTTGACAGCCGAGCTCTTTTCGAAGTGGAGAGCCAGAAGGGACGCCTCGTCCGAGGCGATCTGGCACGTGCCGTAGTCGACTCCGGCTGGGATCTCAACGAGCTGCGGCCCGCCGCCATGAGTTTGGAAGAAGTCTTCCTGCAGCTCACGGCAAGCCAGTCAACCGCCGGCGATCTGTCCGACGATCGGGAAGCTTCGGCGCAGGAGCCACGGCAATGAGAAATGCATGGATCATTTGTCGAAAAGAACTGGGCAGCTACTTCGCCTCGCCCGTCGCCTATCTCCTGCTGACCATGTTCGGTGTGATCTTCGGTTTCTTTTTCTGGAACGCGCTGGGCTACTTCGTGATTGAGGGCATGGAGATGCAGATGCGCGGCCAGATGTATCCCATGAACCTGAATGAACAGATCATCCGGCCTCTGCTCTCGAACGTGGGCGTGATCGGGCTGTTTTTCATTCCCATGATCACAATGCGGCTGTTCGCGGAAGAGAAGCGCACCGGCACGATCGAACTGCTGGCGACCTCGCCAATCCGCGACCTGGAAATCATTGTTGGGAAATGGCTGGCCGCGATGATCCTCTATTCCTGCCTGCTGCTTTTCACGGCGCTGAACTTCGCGTTTCTCTTCAAGTACGGTAATCCGGACTGGAAGCCGCTGGCAGTGGGCTATCTCGGTTTATTGCTGCAGGCGGGCGCACTGCTGGCGATCGGCACCTTCATTTCCACGCTTACCAGGAATCAGATCATCGCCGGCGCGGCCACGTTCGGCGTCGAATTACTGTTGTGGGTCGTGGGCTGGGTGGGCGAATACGAAACGGCAAGTTGGGCGCACGTGCTCTCGTACATGTCGATCATCGCGCACTTCGAGTCGTTCGGCCGGGGAGTCATCGATTCCAAAGACGCAGTCTTTTATCTTACGGTGATTTTTCTGGGGCTCTTTTTCACCGCGCGATCGATGGAATCCCTGCGTTGGAGGTCATAGTCAGAGATCACGTCCGGAGATCGTACTCTGGAGGTCTAGTGACCAGGTCATATTCGGGAGATCATGATGGCAAGTCAATGGCTCAAGGCGAGACAAACCAGGTATGCGGCGTACGCAACGACCTACATTCTTATCGTGATTGCGGCCGTCGTGGTCGCGAATCTGCTTGCGGACCGGTACAACAAGTCGTTCGACGCGACCTCCAACAAGCGTTATAGCCTCTCCGAGCAGACCTCGAAGATCGTCAAGGGTCTCAAGCAAGACGCGACCATTACGTACTTCAATCAGAGCACGCGATTCCGCGACGGGAAAGATCTGCTCGATGAATACGCGAACCTGTCTCCCAAAGTAAAGGTGGAATACATCGATCCTGACAAGAACCCCCAAGCCGCGCGGGAGGCGGGGATCAGGGAATTCGGTACTGCCATCGTGCAGGTTGGATTGAAGAAGGAAGAAGCCAAGAGCATGACGGAAGAAGGCATCACCGGTGCCTTCATTCGCGACCTGAAGAACAATACACGCACCGTCTGCTTCGTGAGTGGGAGCGGCGAGCATCAGCTTGGCGACAGCGACCGTGAGGGCCTTTCTCACTTCAAGGATCTTCTCAACAAGGACGACTACGAGAGCAAGACGATCGACCTGCTGCAGAAGGCCGAGGTACCGAGCGATTGCACGACTCTGGTCGTGGCCGGTCCCACCCGAAATTACGAACAACCGGAAGTGGACGCAATCAAGAAGTACGTTGAAGATGGCGGTCGCGCCTTGTTGATGCTCGATCCTCCGCTGAAACTTGGCCACGACGAAATCGCCGACAACGACGCACTGACCGCCGTACTGCAAGGCTGGGGCGTGACCATGGACAAGGATCTGATTCTCGATCTGAACCCGATTGGACAGTTGGCTGGGCTGGGTCCGCAGGTGGCTCTGGTTACCAGTTACGCTTCTCAGCCGATTGTGAGCGACATGAAGGCGACAGCCACCGGTTTTCCTCTCTCGCGCTCGATCGAGATCAAGAACACCGATAAGGCAAGCGTGCAGAAGCTATTCGATTCCTCAGGGAGCAGCCTGGCGACAAGCAATCTAAGTTCAGCGGCGGTCAACGTCAACGATCCCAAGAACAAGAAAGGGCCCCTGACGATTGCGGCCGCTGGAACCTATGAAACAGGCAAAGAGAAGTCACAAGGGCGTTTTGTCGTGGTGGGGAGCTCATCCTGGGTTGCGAACCGCTTCATCGATTTCAACGGAAACAGCGACCTTGCCCTGAACGCGATCAACTGGCTTTCATCTGACGAAGATCTGATCTCCATCCGGCCGAAACAGCAGGAAGATCGCCGCATCACGATGACACGTGCCCAATTGGGCTGGGTGCGCGCGACCAGCCAATTTCTCTTGCCGGGGATCGTCATCGTCGCCGGCATCGGCGTCTGGTGGAAAAGGAGGTAACGAAGATCCCTCGGTCCGAGGCTCGTCTCGAGAAGCGCCATGAAAATTCGTAGCCTGATGGTTGCAACGTTTGTTCTCATTGCCCTTGCCGGCACGCTTTACTGGTCGGAACATCGAAAACCGGCGGATGAAATCGCAAAAGCGTCCGCCGATGCTCCGCCGTCGATCCTCAAGTTGGACGAAGCTTCGATTACCAAACTTGAGCTCAAGAAAAAGGATGCCGATCCGATCGTTCTCGCAAAAGCCGATTCCAGCAATTGGCAGATCGTCCAGCCCAAGCCGCTCCGTGCGGATCAAAGTACTGTTTCGGGCGCGCTTTCGACGCTGTCTCTCCTGAATTGCGAGCGCGTGGTGGAAGACAAGACTTCGGATCTCAAGCCCTTTGGTCTTGATAGCCCGGCTGTCGAGGTCGACATCACTGAGAAAGACAATAAAACGCAAAGGCTCTTGCTCGGCGATGACACACCTGCAGGAGGTGCCGTCTACGCGATGCTGGCCGGTGATCCCCGTATCTTCACCATTGCCAGCTACAACAAGACCAGCATCGACAAGAGTCTGAATGATCTGTGCGACAAGCACCTGCTGACGGCGAGTGCCGACAAAGTCAGCCGCGTGGAACTCACCGCGAAAGATCAGCTAATCGAATTTGGACGCAACAAAGACGAGTGGCAGATCCTGAAGCCTAAACCGCTTCGTGCCGACAGCGTTCAGGTTGGCGAACTGGTTGGAAAACTGACCGACGCCCGTATGGATCTCAGCGGCCCGGAGAACGACGCGAAGGAGACCGCGTCGGCTTTTGCCCGCGCGACACCGGTGGCGACTGCAAAAGTAACCGACCCCTCCGGAACGGAAGTGCTTCAAGTTCGCAAGAGCAAGGACACCTATTATGCAAAGTCGACCGTGGTCGATGGGGTCTACAGAGTGGACTCCAGCCTCGGTCAGGCGCTCGACAAAAAGCTCGATGACTTCCGCGATAAGAAAGTGTTCGATTTTGGCTACAACGATCCCAACAAGATCGAGATGCACGCTGGTTCCAAAGCATATTTCCTGACGAGGGGCGGTGCCGACTGGTGGTCGAACGGAAAGAAGATGGATGCCGGTACCGTGCTGGAGCTGATCTCTGACCTGCGCGACCTGACCGCGAGCAAATTCGTTGATTCCGGCTTTGCCAATCCCACGATCAAACTCACAGTGATTTCTGACGATGGCAAACGAGTAGAGACAGTCTCTATCGCGAAATCGGGCGGCGGCTTCCTCGCTAAGCGTGAGAGCGAGCCGACACTTTACTATCTGGAGTCAAGTCCGGTCGAGGCAGTTCAAAAGGCAGCTGACAGCGTCAAACCCTCTGTGCCCAGCCCCAAGTGAGTGCCGAAGCGGCATGCAGGCACCCTGCCGAGTTTAATCAGGCGACGATCAAGCCAACCATCAATCGAAAACGGGCATCGATTGAACGTGATGAGCGCGTCCTATGCACGTCTGTCTCGCGCTTCCGTATGCTGGGCGGTGCTCTTCATGGTTTTGTTGTCTCGCGGTACAAACAGTGAGGCGCAAGTCATTCGGAACCCACTGAATCAAGACCGCAGGCTGCGCAGAATTCTCGACTATATCTCTCGCGGCTGGGCGGAACTGACGCGTTCGACTACGACCTGCCAGGGTATTGTTGACATCAAGTTCACCGAGACGTCTCTGCTCTACCTGCCTCGCGATTTCCACATTTCCCCGGCACTCGAGAAGCTTTCACACGAATGCGGCATGAAGGTAGAACATCTACCTCTTGTGATCAGCAAGCCAGGGCAGGTGACGGGCAATAGAATTCAGCCGCCGGGGCTGCTTTTCCTGGAAAATCCGTACGTCGCTCCGGGAGGACGCTTCAATGAGATGTATGGGTGGGACAGTTATTTCATTATTCTCGGCCTGTTGCGTGATGGAAAGACCGAACTCGCCCGGAATATGGTCGAAAACTTCTTTTTTGAGATTGAGCATTATGGCGCCGTACTGAATGCGAACCGCACTTATTACTTGACCCGCTCGCAACCACCTTTTCTCAGTTCGATGATCGTGGCGCTATGCACTCAGGAGAAAGGGCAGGGCCAAGCTGATCGAACCTGGTTGGCTCGCGCTTATCAGTATGCAGAACGGGATTATCAGATGTGGATACATGAGCCGCACTTGGCGGGAGCAACCGGCCTGTCGCGCTACTATGACTTCGGGAACGGCCCGGTTCCTGAAGGCCTGCACGATGAAGCTGGTTACTATCACGACGTTCTCGCATATTTTCTTCGTGAAAATCGGCAGAGCCCTAACCTGGTTCAGTCCAACACCTTGGAATCGCTCCCCTATCCGGAGTATTCGGTGGAAGTTTGTGACGGCAAGATTCCTTCAGCGACAGATTCGAAATGCGCCGCAACGAAGCGCGTTGCTCTGAGTCCAGAATACTATAAAGGGGATCGAAGCATGCGTGAATCGGGGTTTGATATCAGTTTTCGCTTCGGCCCTTACGGCGCTGAAACCCACCATTACGCGCCCGTCTGTTTGAACAGCCTTCTGTACAAGACAGAAGAAGACCTGGGAAGAATGAGCTTGTGGTTAGGAAACAAACAGCAAGCGCGAATATGGCAGCAACGAGCGCTGAAAAGGCGAAAGCTGATGCAGGCCTTGCTCTGGAACCGGCAGGCCGGACTGTTCTTCGACTTTGACTTCCTGACAAACCATCAGTCCTCTTATGTCTACGCGACTACGTTTTACCCGCTGTGGGCGGGAATCGCGACTGTCGCAAAAGCACGCTCAGTGGTTCAGAACTTGCACTTGTTTGAATTCCAGGGCGGCTTGGCCATGAGCACCAGGGATACCGGCGTGCAATGGGATTATCCGTACGGGTGGGCGCCGATCCAGTTGTTGGCAGTCGAAGGACTGCGGCGTTACGGCTACAACGCGGAGGCCGATCGAATCTCATCAGAGTTTCTGGCAATGGTCCTCGCCAATTTTGAGCGGGACGGCAACATCCGCGAGAAATACAACGTCGTGACTGATTCGTCCAATATCGAGTTGGCAGAGGGCTACCGTGGCAACATCGTCGGCTTTGGTTGGACCAATGGCGTGTTTCTGGAACTCTTGAATGGGATGACCGTCAAGGCAAGAAACAACTTCGTCGACGATCAAAACAAGAACCATCAAGACAAATAGGAGTGAGTGGCCACACCGTTGTGCGCGGGATCAACCTGATTTGGCCTGTCCCGCTTTGGTCAGGGGCATTGAGATCATTGCCCTCCCGTCATGCGTACTTCGTAGACAGTGGGAAGGGGATTTGAGTCCGTGCGAACGAAGCTTCGCACAAGTTCAGTTCGCGAGAAATGTCCAAGGCTGAGAAGGCGGATGCATTCATCCGTGGCACAACTCTCCCATGACGTACGCCTGCCCCAGGGAAAGCAACTTGCTTCAATAACTCGAATCGGGAGTCCCTCGTTAAGTCCGGTTTCAATCTCCTCGCGAAGCCATCGCATGTAGTCGAGCTTCCGAGCAATTGCGATCTTCGGATCTTCTCGAATGACAACGCCGGAGACGTTGGGAATGTCAGTCCGCAGCGTATGGACGTGTCCGTGTCCCTCGACCAGAATGTCGATGTCCAGTTCCATCAAGTGTTCAAGACTGACCAGCCATTTGCGGCTGTCCACATCCGGATTTGGCGTTGCAAAGTAGCTGCCCATGAAGGCATCGCCGGCTAACAGCAATTTTTCCTCGGGATCATACAGAACGACGTGGTCGTCGCAATGGCCAGGTGTAGCGATCACCTGCAACTGCCCAGAGTCGGTATGCACCACCTCGCCGAGCAGGTGGTACGGCTCCTTCAAATTGGGAGGCTGCCCGATGATTGCCGCTCGAACCCACGGCAGCTTCTTAAACGGCGTCAGGAATCGGGCGGTCATCTCCGATACGTACACGGGAGCAGCAGTCAGTTCTGAGAGCAGGTTCAGGTTCCCGACGTGTTCTTCATGGGCGTGCGTGGCGATAACTTTTGTGATCCTTGGGTTGATCTGGCGAAGGTGTCGCTGAAGTGATCTGCGCATCTTGGGCGAGCCGGGGTCGACAGCGACTCCGTCGTAGAGGACAGCCGTAAACAATTCTCCGAACAGCAGCGGGACTGCATTGGGTAAGGGCCCATTTAGAAATAAAATGGTCAACTTTCCATCAAGCAGAACGAGCCGCTGCCGATATGTCCGGGCGAAGATGCTTACCCTTTGAATCGCCGCCCTGATGCCTGCCCACAAGACAAGGGGCAACCGAATGAAGAAACCGAGTGTGTAACATGACCAGAACGCTCCCAGCTGGGCTTGGCGTTGTACTACGTCTGGTTTCGCAACTCGGCACGCACCGCCTCTGCACTTGCTCAGCGAATAGCGGTTCGTCGCTACAAAACCGTAGAGGAGCCTTCCCAGGTTCCGAAATGGAAACCACTGCCCCAGGAAGCCGATGATCCAGGTGGATGGGAACAAGCGAGCCAGACTCGCGACGGCACCCCAGCCAACTCGGATTTCGCCCTCAGGAGTGACAACGTGCAACTGCCGCAGGCATTCATCGAGTTTGAGCCGGGAATCCACCATGGATAGGACTTCCGGGCCGATTGCCAGCGCGAGGGTTTTGTTCTCGTGGTCAAGAGTTTTCAGCCAAGCCACACAAGCCTGACAAATCTCGCATTGTCCGTCATAGAGAACGAGGTATTGGATTGCCGCCAGCGTGTTATCCGGGATTGCCTTGATCTCCGCCAGAGATTGCTCAGTCATGGGGCCGGGGAACCCTTCATGCAGCCGCGCGAATGCGGCCGGAACCTAATTATTGGTGCGAAAGGGGGGACTCGAACCCCCACGGTTTTACCCGCCAGATCCTAAGTCTGGTGCGTCTGCCAATTCCGCCACTTTCGCACTGCGGGGATGCTTCGACGTACTTCAGTTTACTTCCTCTGATGGCCACAGGGAAGAAGCTTGCCGTGCACTCAGTTCGGCGTGGCTCGGGATGCGGCCTCGGTTGTTCCCTCGTTACTTCGCCGGTGAACGACCCATCTTATGGCGGAAGCAGATTGGAAGAACACAGCTGCTGCGAAACTCAGAATACCAAGAAAGGCGGCATTTCCTTCCGTGCGATCGTGCGACGGAGACTCCCAGGAGTCGCGAGTGACCAAGCGGCTGCCTCGCATTGGGTGGCGAGAATGTCGGGCAGAGGCTATCAGCCCCAAACGACGCTTACTGTACCTCGTTCAGTTTTTGGTAAATCAACATTGCGACGAGCACGAGAAGAAATACACCCGAGCCGATGCTGAATACACGCACGGGGATCGTCAGACGGTTCACTTTGGTCAGCAGTTCTGTCTGTTCCTCCTGCATGTGCGAGTTCGCCTCATCGAGAAACAACTGGTCATCTTCATGCATCGTCAGCGTGCTCTTGTAAATCAGAAGGAGGATCAAACCAATTGCGAAAACTCCAAACACGATCCCCACTAATGTCAGTAGCGTCATAAGCCACCTCGGCTGATTCCCAGTGCAGTCCCTTCCAGTTCCCGGAGCGGAGACTCGCAGAACTCCGAGCTACGGTGATGGAGAAGGCTCTAACGCAGAGATTATAGCCCCGTTGGCAAGTCCCGCGGCGAATAAATCCTTTTGTTCGGAACCCGTTACGGGAGCACCGAGGATGCAACGTCGGAAGCTTTTCCACATCCAATATGCAGGTGGTTTTCAGAGTACTATGGGCGAAATGCAGTGCTCAGAAGAACCGACCTTTGCTATAATCAAACAGCTTTAAAGCCAAGGAGATACGATGGCCACGACTAGCATCCCTGAAGTTACCAAGAAAGCCGCTCCTGTTACTCTCACCGCCAACGCTGTCGCCAAGGTGAAAGAGATCATGGCCCAGCAGAACCCCGTTCCCTCCGGCTTGCGCATCGGGGTGGTGGGCGGCGGATGCTCCGGCTTTTCCTACTCGATGCAGTTCGAGAACGGCGCCGGAATGATGGACAAGACTTTCGATATGGACGGGCTCAAGGTGTTCGTCGACGCAACCTCGGTCATGTATCTGAACGGCTGTGTGGTCGACTACGTCGAGACGCTCGAGGGCGCCGGTTTCAAGTTCGAGAATCCGAACGTGAAGAGCACTTGCGGCTGCGGTTCCTCGTTCAGCGTGTGAGCACGAAGTTTGCCCAGAGTCTTAGAGAGGAAACGGTCTCATCGCTGATGAGGCCGTTTTGCTTTAAAACAAAGAAACGCGGATTGTGCGCCGCGTCGGCGAGCGACTACTGCTGCTGTGGAGGGCTGCTCGGCGGATTTGGGTTGTTGCCGAATCCGCCACTCTGCGGCGAATTGGGATTGTTTTGAAATCCCGAGGGAGATGCACCAAAGCTGTTTCCTGATCCAAAGCTGCCGCTCGAGCCAAAGCTGTTTCCCGAACCAAAGGCACTGCCGTTGTTGCCATTTTGACCGTTCAGGTTCTGCGTGCCCGACTGTCCAAATCCCTGTAGCGGTTGCTGGTTGGGAGTCATCAGCATCCCCGCTCCCAGCGCGGGATCATAAATAAACTGCCACTCGCTGTACTTCTTCTTGTGATTGAACTCGCGGTAGCCTTGACAGTCGGCTTCGGGGCGAGGGGGACACTTGACGGCGCTGACAACTCCCACGATCGGTCCTCCGCCGAACACCTGGCCAGAGCCGTTTGAGCTGGCGCCACTCTGACTGCCCGAAGTGCTGGAGGAGTCCTGACCCGGTGTCCCCGCCGGCGACGTCCCCGGCTGCGACGAGGAGGACGCATCTGATCCGGTGGTAGAAGTCGCTGTCTGCTGATTCGATCCGAACGCCGAATTGGAATTTGCTCCGAATGAACTGCTTCCGCCCAAAGTAGAAGACGAACCGAAGGTGCCTGATGATCCCGACGCTCCAAGTGCCCCGGCCGGCGTCGCGCCCGGAATGGTTCCACCTCCGATGCTCCCATTGAATGACATCTTTACGTCCCCGTAGTAAAGCAGTTTAAAGTCCTGGCATTTGGAGTTCGCGCAGTTCATCGGATCTTTGTATCGCTTGCGCAGAAAGCGGAGGTTGTTAGTACTCTCCAGATCCTCGATCTTTGTGGGATAGCGATTAAACTTCCTGTAGTAGGCACTGATGGCGCGCGCGTATTGCACGCCGCGGTGAATCATTTCTTCTTCACGATCGTGTCGAATCTCGAAAGTGATGGTCGGCACAATGATCGCGGCCGCAATCGCCATGAGGGCCATGATCAACAGTAGCGTGAGCATGACGTAACCATCATCCCGCCGCGCGCTCCGTCGTGATTGCGAATGAAGGCACATTTCTGAATTACGCAGTCCACTTCACCCCTGCGTCAGAGGAATATTCTGCGCCGGACCGCTGTTGACCACGTCCTGAATCTCAACCGAGTTGGGGGAAATCCGAACGACCTTATAGCGGCGGTCCACGATCTCGCCTTCCCCGGCCACAAAAACATCCTCGCCCATCGAGAGGAATATTTTCTTCGGTTCTCCAACCTTGCTGGCAAAGCCGAAAAACTTCAAAGGAATCGGAGGAGCCTGAGGAACGGGAGGCGGATGATAGATGTCGGCCGCTTGCTGGCCTGGCCCGTCCACGTTGCCGGGTGCCTTTGGCGAAGGAATCACGACTTCCGCCTGCGACACGAAAATATTTCTTCCGCTTCCTTCATATTGCGTTTGCTCGCTTGCAGCCAACAGGTCGAGCCGCAGCGTGGGGTCGAGATTTTCGGTGTGCAGTTTCTTGGCTGCCTTACCTCCGGCGTGCGTTGTCACCCGCGCCGGCGTAGGCGCAGCCGCCTGCGCGCTTGAAGCCGGTGTGGACTCCGATCCTGTGAACATCGGAATAAACTCGTACGCCGCCGCCAAAACGGCCACCGCCCCGAGCACGGCTGCCCAAATCGTCTTCTTCTTGTTCTCGAGTCCCAGTTGCACTACGATCCCGCCTTTAAATATGTCTCCAATTTCACGTTCAGCTTGACCGGTCCCTGTGGTTCGCCGCCCAAGGTTACGCTGTCGATAATAAAAAACATCTCCGCGCGTTCCAGCGAGTTGATGAACTTCGCCAGGTTGGTGTAGTTCCCGGCAAGGTCAGCTTCCATCTCTACGGGCTGCAGCCTGCCCGGCCCTTCTTCTTTTACCTTGTATTTCACCTGCTCAATCGTCACGCCTTCGGCGGTGGCCAGTTTGCCGAGTTCGGTCGGTATCTCCGAGTTGTGAGCCGGAAAGCGCTTCTTGTAGAAGTCGGCAATCTGGGTGCGGGCGAGAGTGACCTTCTGCGGCAGATTCTGAAGGGGAGCGACCTGCCGCGTTTTGAGAATCAGTTCCGTCTGCAGCCGATTGAGTTCCTGTCTGCGCGTTTCAGCAGAGCCGACCAGCGGCGAAAAATACACCACTGCCGCAATCAGATCCACCACTGCCATCACCGCGAGAGCGGTGGACAGGTTCTTCCGAGTATGGCGCAGATCGGGCATCAGTGCTGGCCCCCGGTTGGAGATCCCGTCTTGGGTTTGACGCTTTTCTTCGGGTTTGATTCAGTAGGCTTCGGTTCCGCCTTCGTGTCCTGCTTTGCTTCGGATTTCGTCTTTGGTTCCGGCGCTGCGGGTGCGACAGGCTCCGGAATGTAGACTGCCTCCAACTCGAACTGCTCCGTATCGCCTCCAACGCGCCCTTCGTTGTGGGCCTCGTGGATGATGCTGGTATCGGCAAAGCGGCGCGATTCTTCCATGCGCTGGGCCAGTTCGATTGCGCGGTCCCGCGAATCACCTGCCACCGTCATCTTCAGCGCCAGCTGGTTCTCTTCGTCCAGTTCGGGGTGAATCGACACCAGGTGCACGCGCGGCGGCATCACCCTTTCCAGATTTTCCAGCACCTTCGTCCAGGAGAACGCTTTGCGTTCAATCAACTCGTTCAGAAGTAGGGACTCGTCGCGCGTATTGCGATTTTCCGGCTGATTGAGAAATGCTTCGGCACCGGCTCGCTTCTGGTCGCGATCCGCAATCATCGCGCGCTTCTCCGCCATGGCCGCCCGGTCCCGGCGGGCGTTGAACCAGCCAGTAATGGTCAGCGTCAGCAGCACCAGAGTGACCACTCCGGCCGCTCCCACAGCCGAACCCCAGCGCAACCAGAACTGCCGCGCATCTTCGTACGGCTGACTCGCAAGATTGATGTCAAGACGCATAAATTCTAATTATCATCCTGAGGCGGGCGCGCTTTTTGCCTGCCGAAGGATCCGGAGGAGCCGCCCGTTGCGTCCCGCTTTATGCAACGCAAATTTCGCGCGTTCGGTCGTGTCCTTATCACGAAACCAAGGCTCCTACTACTCCTGCCATTCTCCAGCGTGGCACGGGACCGCCTGCGCTGGCTCCCAGCTGCGCCGAGGCCACGAGTTCCTGCACCTCTGCTCCGGTTTGCGCGCGCAGAGCTGGCGCAGCGCCACCCGACTCGGGCAGCCCGGCAACATAGATGCGCTCGATGTTCAGATGATAAGTATCCTGAAAAAATACGACCGAAGGATACACCTCTTCGGCCAGTTGCTCGCCGGTAATGGTGACTCCCCGCGGGTTTTCCAGCGTGCGAAACAGTTGTAACTGGTCGTCGCTCAGGATCGCGATGCTGGTCGTATGCGCGTCCACCTTCACCACGAGCGTGGGCTTTTTTCCGTCCGCCGCGCCCAACGCCGCCAGCATTGACGGTAACACCACGCCAGGACTGAATCCTGCATCGCGGAATACCGCCTCGTAATCGTCAATCACACTGGCCAAGCCAACGGCTGCCACCACGCGCACTTCGTCGTTGACCTTCTGCGCATGGTAGGAAACTTTTGCCTTCTCGACATCAAACGGCAGCGACTTCTTCAGGCGGAATCGCACTACCCCGAGTGCTTCTTCCTGGTCGGAAGGCAAAGTATCGAACTCCACGAGCATGACGCGGACGGCGGCATCGGGTACGACTGCGATCACGTCTTTTGATCGTCCAGCCACGCCGCCTAATGCCTCTTCAATGCCCGATCGTACGGCCTCCCGCTGGCGTAAATTATTTTCCACCAGGTCAGGAACAACACTGCCCGGCGCCAGTTCACGGGCCGCGCAGGCTTCCAGGCCGCCCCGCCCGTCGGTGATTCGCCCGGCCAGCACCCGGTCTGCCGCGATCTCGCAGGCCAGTTTGGGCCTTGCCATGTTTGAACTTGAAATCATTCCAGGAATGCCTTCGCGAAAACCTCTTCCTTAAATCAGAAACCGTACTGCCCAAAAATGCAATAGCTGAGAGGGCACTGAGCCCATGAGCGGGAAGTTAAAAAACGTCAGCCTGAGCCGGTGCTTGTTGTCTCGCTCACGACCTGCGCGTCAACCGCTCCGGACTACCGCATCGCCTCGATGAAGGTGACCTTGTTGATCTCTTTCAGCGTGGTCATCCCTAGCCGGACTTTGTCGAGCGCCGACTCGCGCAGGAAGCGCATGCCTTCCTCGCGTGCGGCCCGCCGAATCTCCGACGTTGGCTTCTTCGCCAGAATCATCTCGCGGATCCGGTCGCTTAAGTCCAGCAGTTCGTGAATCGCAGTTCGCCCCCGGAATCCTGTGCCCGCGCACTCGATGCATCCCGGACCTTCATACAGCGGCACCTTGCCCCATTGCGCCGGATCCAGCCCGCTGGCCTCCAGTACGTCAGGAGCATAATGCACCTCGGTGCGGCACGAGTCGCAAATCAGGCGCACGAGCCGTTGCGCCAGAATGCAGTTCAAAGCCGACACAAAGTTGTAGGGTTCGACGCCCATGTTCAGGAACCGGCCAATCACGTCGACCACGTTGTTGGCGTGAACCGTCGTGAAGACCAGGTGACCGGTCAAGGCGGATTGGATCGCAATCTGCGCCGTCTCGGTGTCGCGGATTTCGCCGACCATGATTTTGTCGGGGTCGTGCCGCAAGATCGAACGCAAGCCGCGGGCGAACGTCAGACCTTTTTTCTCGTTCACCGGAATCTGCGTGATGCCGCGCAGCTGATACTCGACCGGATCCTCAATCGTGATGATCTTGTCTTCGTCAGTTTTGATCTCGTTGACCGCCGCGTAGAGGGTGGTCGTCTTGCCGCTGCCCGTCGGCCCCGTGACCAGCACCATGCCGTAGGGTTCCTTGATGTAGCGGCGGAACTTGCGCAGATCTTCTTCATCAAAACCCACCACGTCGAGCGTCAGGGTGCGAAACTTCTCGCTCATCGACTCTTTGTCGAGCACACGCAGTACGGCATCCTCCCCGTGAATCGAGGGCATGATCGAGACGCGGAAATCGATGGCACGACCGTTGTACTTCACGCGGAAGCGGCCGTCCTGCGGCACGCGGCGCTCGGAAATATCGAGCTCGCTCATGACCTTGATGCGCGAGATAACAGTCGAGTGATGCTCTTTGCCGATCGGCGGCATGGCTTGCGTGAGCACGCCGTCGATACGGAACTTGATGACCACGGAATCGTCGCGAGTCTCAATGTGAATGTCGGAAGCGCGCCGCTGCAGCGCAGTGAAAATCGTTGTATCAACCAGACGGATGATCGGGCTGGTGTCTCCCGCCGCCGTCAGCTTGTCGATGGTGAGCGTTTCTTCCGCGCCCGTCGCCTCGTCTTCGCGGATGATGGTGAAGCCTTCGCTGGCTTCTTCGAGCACGCGCTGCGACTGCTCAGTTTTCTTGAGGATGTCGGAAATCTGCTTCAGCGTGGAAACTTTAGTGACGATGCGCTGCTTCAGCAACAGGCTGATCTCGTCGATCATCATCAACTGGCTGGGATCGGCGATCGCGATGGCGAGCTTGCCTTCGGCGGTCTCTTCCAGCGGCACGAAGTTGTAGCGGAACATCAACTCCACTGGAATCTTTTTGAACAGCTCGTGATGCAGCTCGAAATCGGTGAGATCGACGAATTCGCAGCGGTAGCGCCGCGCCACGTCCTGCGCGCGCTCCAGGTCGGTGACAGGATTGCCCGTCGGGCTGATCGGCCCGCCGTTCCCGCCGTTTACGAACAACGATTTCTTATCAGCCGTTGCCATTCTGTTCCCTGTACCTGCTGCGAACCGTTAGTGAACTCCCAGAGTGAAGATCGGCAAGTACAGCGAGATCAGCACTCCACCTACAAAAATCGCCATGATCACCAGGATCATCGGCTCAATCAGCGCCATTGCCGCGCCCAACGCGGTCTGCACATCCTCCTCATAAAATTCCGCTACTGAGTTGAGCATCGCCGGAAGGGCCCCGGTCGACTCGCCGACTTCGATCATTTCCACCGCCAGCTCGGGAAAAATCTTCTGCTCCTCCAGGCTGCCTGCCAATCCCTGGCCCTCGCGCACGCGGGCCCCCGCCCGCATTACGCCTTTGTAGATCCGCCGGCTGCTGATGGAAGCGCCCGCCGTCTCCATCGACGGCACGAGAGGCAACCCGCCTTGCAGAAGCGTGGAAAGCATGCGCGAGAAACTGGCAACCTGATGCTTCAATCGAATGTCGCCCAGCAGCGGCAGGCCGAGAATCGCCCGGTCAATGCGGTCCGCGCCGCGATCCGTTTCCTTCCAGCGCCACAGCACGAACCCGAGAATGATCAAGCCTACGAAGACAAACGGCGCATATTTCTGCGCGTTCTGCCCGACTACCAGCATGAATACAGTGATAGCCGGCAGCTTGGCGTCGAGACTGTTGAACAAATCCGCGAATTTCGGCACGACATAGGTGAACAGGAACGTCACCATGATCGACACGACGGTGACCAGCAGGGTCGGATAAATCAGCGAGACAAACAGCTTCTTGCGAAAGGTCATCGCGAGCCGCTGAAAGTTGATGTACCGTGTTAACACCTCGTCGACGTTTCCACTCTTCTCGCCTGCCATCAAGGTCGTGGTGTAAATCTTTGGGATAATCCCTTGCGCCGCGAATGCCTCCGAGAGGAGTTCTCCGCCTTTTACTCGATCGCGCACATTCTCGAGAATCTGGCGCAGTTGCGCATCTTTCTGCCGTTTGATCAGCAGTTCCAGGGAGTTCAGGATCGGCAAGCCCGCGCGGATCAATGTCAGAAATTGCTGGTTGAAAACCAGAAATGTGCTCTGCTTCAACCTCCGCCGTCGCCGCAATGCGACCCCGCCCGTCAGCACACCCTGAGGCTTGACCCAATAGACCAGGTAGCCCTGCTGCGAGAAGCGGTCGCGCACCTCTGCCTCCGAATAGCCCTGCTCCACGTGCTGCTGGACGCGCCCGCGCTCGTCCGCGATTTTTATTACAAATTCCGCCATTTGCCCGGTTTTTTCTGCTGTTTCCCCGAGATGCAGCCTATCGGCTCAGTCTAACATTCCTGCTTAGTATTCTAATCCGCTGATCGACCACAAGCCTTACCCGGTGAGTACGCAAGTAACCCGAAAACGAAGACTTAAATCCCCTACGGACCCAGTCCACCTTCGACGGTCTCGGTCCCAGCCGGGGGCTGAAACTCGAACCGGTTATTGGCTACTGCAACATCTTCCTTCTGGTCCGTGAATCGATATTCCGTCGACGCTCCATCTACCTCCTCGATGACGATGCGTGCGATCTGGTGGTCTGGCGTGATTTCCAGTTGAATCTCATTGATCTGGTCTGCCAACCCCTGCGGAATGCCCCGTAAAACCACGTTCCCGGGTTGCATCGGGGGCACATCGGGGGCAGTGGACAACCCCTGTAACTCCTTCTCCAGCTTTGTCTTACCAAGCAGAAAGGCCAGCGGAGACCTCACATCCTCCAGCTTCCGCGCTGCCGTTTTCCGAGCCTGGCGATCGTCTGGCACGTAAAACCACGCATCTTTCCCGTCGCTCACAAAGAGCTTCTCCCTTGGAGAACGATACTCCCAGCGCATCTTGCCCGGTTTTTTCAGCCACAACGTTCCCGTCTCGGTGCGCTCCATGCCGGATCCGCTGTAAGTTTCGGTAAATTCGGCCTCGAGCGAGCGCAAATGGTTGTAGTGCGCATCCACGGCGGCGGCTACGGCTTTAACGTCTGTTGCGGTGCCGCCAGCTGCGTGGCCACAGAAAATCGTAGCCCATAACAGAAAGGCAGGAATGACGGCTGCAGAATGGAGTTTTCGCTGTGGCAAATTGGAGTATCCGTGTGTTCGCGTTGTTATTCCTCAGCTGAGCGTGACCGAGCCGCCGCCGCCAGCGTCCATGCCTTGGGTTCTGTTTTCTCGTGTGGGGGAAACGGACCGTACGGCTATTGTAGCGGTTTTGCTGGCTCCGTGCTTTTCCTGTGCTCAAGTGGGTGGACACACAAATCGCGCGGCAACATTTCCCATTGCAGGTGGTGGGCGGCTGTGTGAAAATTCGGGTTCCCCTCGCCGGACTTCCCCTAGTCAGCCGGTCGGGGTTAGAGGACGCGCATGTTTCAGGTCTTGCGCTTCAGCCTGATATTAGGGCTAATCTCACTCTATTCCGCTGCTCAATCCGCCCGCCAGCCCAACACTGCGCCACAGCCGGCTTCGTCCCAGGCAAAATCCGCTACAGAGGTACCGGCGTCGGGCAACGATGGGGTAATTTCCACTCCCAGCCTGCTCGAACAGGCGCAGCTGTTCTACCGTCGAGGAGATTTCGACAGCGCGCTCGCGAAATATCAGGGAATCCTGAAAGATCATCCGCAATCGCCGGACGCCTATGCCGGCATGGTTCAGGTCTACCTCAAGCAGAAGAGAGTCGAGGAGGCCGCGAAGACGTCTGAGCAGGGAATGGCGCAGACGAACTCGCCCCGCTTGCGTGTCGCTCGCGCCGAAGTCTGGTTTCGACAAGGCAGGATTTATGAGGCAGAGAAGGAGTGGGTCGACATTATCAACTCCGGCTCCCCTGAGGCCCGCGCCTATCTGGGACTGGCCCGCGTCCGCGACGCTCTCATGATGTACAAAACCGCCAAGAAATTGCTCGATCGGGCCCACGAACTTGATTCCAGCGATCCGGATATAGAAGAGGAATGGGTCGGCACTCTTTCCCGGGCCGAGCGCATCAAGTATCTCGAGACCGCCCTCGGCGGACAAAACAATTGGGATGCAAGCGAACGCGAAGACACCGCCAGTTATCTCGAATATTTGAAAGAGCGTGCCAAGCAGAAGGTCTCGCCCTGCCGTCTTGTCAGCACAGTCAGCGCGACCGAGACGCCTCTCGTTCCTCTCCTCTCAGATCCTCAACACCTTCGTGGCTACGGTTTAGCTGTGTTTCTGAATGGTCACAAGAGTTCAATCATGCTCGACACGGGGGCGAGTGGAATTTTGGTGAAGCGGGGCATTGCCGAACACGCCGGTATTTCAAAAATCACCGCAACCAAAGTATCTGGTATCGGCAAGAAGGGCCGCAGAAATGCCTACGTCGGCGTCGCCGACTCCATCAAGATTGGCGAGCTCGAGTTTCGCGACTGCCCCATCGAAGTCATGGAGAGCCGCTCGGTGGTTGGGGAGGATGGCCTGGTCGGCGCGGATGTATTCGAGGATTTCCTGGTGGATATCGATTTCCCCAACGAGAAGCTGAAACTGCAGCAACTGCCACCGCGCCCCGGAGAAGCGGAGCAGAAGATCGCGCTGAAGAGCGAAGAAGACGACTCCGACCGCGACGAGGATATGGCGAATTCCGACGCCAAGCAGTCGGACGCAAAATCGGCCGAGGCAAGAAACCAACCTTCGCCGTATTCCGGCCCACAGGACCGCTATATCGCTCCTGAGATGCAGTCCTACACGCGCATTTTTCGCTTCGGACACCAGTTACTGATTCCTACCAGCATTGGCAAAGTGCGCGAGAAGCTGTTTGTTCTGGATACTGGTTCGCTGACGAATTTCATTTCTCCAGCCGCAGCTCGCGAAGTCACCAAGGTTCACGGCGACTCCGATACGGTCGTCGAAGGCATCAGTGGCCGCGTGGATAAAGTTTTCAGCGCCAACAAGGCCGTGCTCACTTTCGGTCATCTTCGCCAGGAAAACCAGGATATGACGGCCTTCGACACCAAGCCCATAAGCGATGACGTGGGCACGGAAATTTCCGGATTCCTGGGATTTACCACTCTCCGTTTTCTGGATATAAAGATCGACTATCGCGACGCTCTTGTCGACTTCCAGTACAAGCCCAGGCCCTGGGATCGTTGAATCGCTTATCGGTTCGCCTGGAACATCGAATACTGATGCGCTCCTCCCATTTTTCTCAGCGCTGCGCTCTCCGTGAGCACATATTCGAGCAGCGGATTGTGGTAGAGCACGTACACGGCTCTGGGATGTTCGTTTAGGCTTTGCTCGAGATTCGCGAGAACCCGCCGCAATCCCGGCTCCGGCAAGGGATTGAACAAATAGAGCACTAGAGGCTCGTCCGGGAAGGAAAGCGAAGTTGCGTCGCCGCACACCGCTTCCAGTGCAAAGCACTTCTGCGATGCGTTCTTGTACCGCCTCAGATTTTCCTGCGCAATGCGATGCAGAGCGGGCAGAAGTTCGATGCCTACGATGCGTCGGAAGGGATAGTCGGACGCCATCAACAGTGTTCGCCCTTTGCCGGACCCGAGATCCAGAAGAGTGAACTCGCTGAAGTCGATACCCGAGTTCTGTTGTAGTGCGTCGAGCATCTCGTGAAATGCAGCCGGCTCAGTCGGCTGATATGCCGAGTGAAACATGCCAAGCAGGCGATCGCGCCATCCAACCGCGCCGCTGGTCGTGTTGACGCGATAGTCCCAGTCATAGTCGGCATCACCGAAGCGCTGCCGCAAACGTTCCGGTGTGGAGTCGCGAACGAACTCCCACAATACGCCGGCCAGCCGGCGGGTCGCGTGAAGAGAACCTTCCGCTGCCGCGGCCTGATTCCACCACTGCCAGACAGTTTGCAGCACTCTGATTTGCGCAGGAGGTGTCGAATTCATTTCGAGAGAATCATGACAGGGAGTTCTCCGTCATGATAAGGGAACGAGTCGGATTTGTATCAGGCGCGGTTTCGCTCGTGCCTTTGCGGAGTTGATCTGTTCTTGCGGAATGCTAGCCCTTAACGTGGAACTTGGGGAGCCCGGATCGCTTGTATCCCGGAGGCAACCCCTTCGTGATGAACGGAAAGTTGTCCGGCTTCTCGACCAGGACACGGCCCTCGGGCGTCAGTCTGTAAGGATCGCCGTCGGGATCCGCGGGGCCGTTCGGTAGATGCTCGGCGGTAGTGAGTTCGAGCATGCTAGTTGGCAAACGTCCAGTTCTCTCGCCGAAGCGAGTCACCGCGCCCTGCAGCGCCGAAACGTCTTCATCGACTTGAATGTCGCGCAGGTGCTCCAGAGCGTTTTGCCGAATGTTGCCTTCGCGGGCGGTTTGATAGGTCGTAGTCCACAGCATGCGGGCAGTCGTGAAGTCTCCGGCGTGCTCGGCCATTTGCGCCGCCATTACTTTCATGAAGGGATGCGCGTTGGGCACTTGCGAACCACGGGCAAAGATCTCAGACGCTTTCTTATAGTCCTTAAGCTCGGTGTAGTAGACGAATCCCAGATTGTAGTAAAGCTGCCAGTTGTCCGGATTGTGCTGGATGCCGTACTGCATCAACTCGATCGCCCGGGCTGGCTGTCCGGCGCCGAACGGTGGCGCGGGCGCAAGAAAACTTGCGCCAAACTGGTACGCGGGTAGCAGCTGCGGATCCAGAGCCGTGGTGATCTCGAGCAGAGGAGCAAGTTCGTTGTAGGTTCGTTCGTGAGTGAAATGATGGTGGCCGAAGTATTGCACCGTGCGAGTCCAGTAAATGCAGGCCATCAGACCGTTGAAACCTAAACTGGCTCGCTTCACGATCGTTGGCGAGTTGATGTAGAGAGCATCTTCCATCGTGCCTTGCGGCCGAACCCGGTCGATATGCCGCAACAATAGAACACAGGTGGTTATCGAAAAGAGGAGAGCCGCGCTTGCCACAATCGTTGTTCGATCGGAGGCTTTCATCTCGATGAACTCCGGAGCATGTTGTTCACGCTCACTTCAAGTTCCTGCGCTCGAAAATGAGGACTGCTCCGCTCAGTGCCATCACCGTGTAGAAGACGGCATAGAGCGTGTTTTGCAGGATGAGCTGTCCGGCCACATGTTGCTGATGCGCAACTGCGTTGATCACATTGAGCGCCGAAAAATTGGGGACAAGATAGGCAGAGCCCGTCGTAAACCAGCGCGTGACCCCGTGAGTCAGTCCGGCAAATCCGCGGAGGTCGTCCGCGAAGCTTCCGATCACGAACAGCGAAAAAGCGAAAACCGCCGACAGCAGCGGGGAAGAGAACGAAGAGAACAGCAAAGCCAGAGAACAGATGATGAGGAACTCGAGAACAATAAAGTACAGCGCCACCAGGATGGTCGCATCCGGGCGGGCGAATTTATGGTCGACATAGAGCAGGGCCCCGAAGACTCCAATGGCCATAAAGAAGGTGTTCACAACGAGGGTGCCGGCCAGCCCGAAAAATTTGCCAACAATAAACTCCCAGCGGCGAACGGGGCGCGAAAGAACCGTATAAAGCGTGCGCTTCTCGATCTCCTTCGA
>Ga0335078_10001064_pt1 | contig 41797 bp, 32 predicted proteins | sample Lox_Sample_32_FD_206711 | JGI IMG/M metagenome (GOLD analysis project Ga0335078, IMG submission 206711) | Soil microbial communities from Loxahatchee National Wildlife Refuge, Florida, United States - Lox_Sample_3.2 | ecosystem: Environmental > Terrestrial > Soil > Wetlands | place: USA...
GAAAACCAAACAGAGATAATACGCGTAGCTCTGGACACGGGAGCCTCAGCCTACATTCAAAAATTAAATGCGCCAACCGAACTGTTGACGGTCATTGCCGCCGTCTTTGGATATCAACCAAAAGTCGTCCTTGGACGGAATGGCCGACCAGTTGCTAAACAACCAGTCAGTGTCTAATACGTATGGTCAGGGAAATCTGCGTGCGAGTGAACGTCAATTGCGATTTCCTGCCAATTGGCAGGAATTATGTTCTTTTTCGGTGAACTGCGTTAGTGACTGCGGCGATTCCTGACAAATAGTCGCACGCTCTCCCGGTGAAAAATCGTTGTAGAGCCCAGAGTCAAGCTGACGTCGGCGCGCCTGAGGAGGCATAGCCCGAAGAGCTGAAATCACGTTTTGCGCCCGCTGGCTGAGTTCTGGAACCGTTGCATTTGACTCTTGTTGATAATGGCTACGTGGGTACGGCTCCTCCTTAGTCCGTCCGATGGATAAGGAAGTCATCGAGGCGAGCAGATTGGACGCACTTGAGTTCGAATCCGGTCGAACTTCCGGTCGGTAGGGCGTTGACTGCTTTTCCGGAGAATCGCTATTCGGACCGGCGCTGTTCGGCCTGGTTTGGTTCGGGTAAAGCGGGGCACCATAGGGGTAGTAATAATAAGGATAAGGACTCACGAACCACGGCTTGTACCCATATAACTAAGGATAAACAGGTCCCCACCCAAACCCAATCGCAAAACCCCAGCCGAAGGGACGTGGATAGGCCCAATAACCTCTTCGTGCCCAATAACTTGGATGCCATCCGTAGTAGCCTCCATGCCAAGGATATGCCGCGCCGTAACGAACTCCCCCGCGGAACCCTCCCACCATAACCCGCTGCTGGCAGAAAGAACATTCCGGTACGACAGAAAGGCCAACAAGCACCAATATCGTCCAGATTAGTCGCTCTGAAATGGGATTGCTCATGTCGTCTTACGGGAGCCTACATCGGAAGGGCGTGAATGCTGCACTGGCAATATTGCCAGCATGGTGAGGGCCACCGCCTTCACCATGTGCCAATTCGCAGCACCGCTCCGGTGGAAATACGCAGGGCGGTCTGCGGTTGAATCATCGCTACATTCCCCATCCATGTGTGAGAGTAATCCAGACTAAGAAGGCGCCAGGCGAACGGGCGTGCAACAACCACATCGAAGCCCGCGCCAATCCCCAATGTCGGTCCATTGTTTGCGATCTCGACCGACCAATCGCTGCGCTTGGGATAGTGCGGCAAAGTCCCATCACCATTGTTCCATTCTGCAAACAATTTCTTGCGAAGTGAGAGGTCATCGCTTTCGTGGGTAACCTTTGTGCCTCCGAAGATCACCTGCATGAACGGCGATAGCCGATGGGCAGCTCTCGGCGTCCAGCGTAATCCTCCTCCGTAAAATAACGAATCGCCGCTCTGGTTGGATGCGGGCATATGAAGGATCTCGCATCCCCTTACCTCCGCCACTACCTGCCAATTGGAGTTGACCCGAGTTGCACCGGATCCACCTCCTCCCACGCAACTACCACCCCCGAGAAAGGATTGATAAAGCGGAAAAGCAGTTAATTCGATAGGCGCTTCCCTTGGGTAGGTTTGTTTCTCATGTTCAGCGCGGAGGGGTTGCGTATGTTCGAATGGTTTCTCCCCGGTTTCTCTATATTCTGCGATTAGTTTCTTGCGCGTCACAAAATTGCTTCCAAACAAACCTATACGAGTCTCTCGATGCCAAGGCAGTCGAAGCGCCATTACATTTGCGAACGATCGCCCAGGATTCAAGAAGCTTCGAGCTAATACAAGAACAACTCGGTTTGAGGTACGGTTCTCGACACCCATGATCAGGTACCGATCCGCCGCGTCTTCGGCAATCATCGCAACCGTGCCCAACGTCGGGGTATCCGCAAGTGTGATGAATCCCGGAGATGCGTGCAGCATCACGTTACCGATAGAGGCTTCACTAATGGGACCAATCTTCCATTGCGTGTGCCACATCGCGGAATATGCCAGTGAATGCAAAATGCTGATGAAGTACTCCCGCCCATCTCCCCACTGGACCTTGCTGTACTTGGGATCGTTTTGACGCTGGATATAGCCGAAGACAGATCCTTCAATCGTATGGCCGACATAGGGAGACATGAATTTGTCGCCATCGCTCCATCCTCGCAACTCGCTCACTGAATCGAAGTAATCACTCAGCCACGGACCGTTCAGCGCATCTCGTGTTCCCGCTTCTGTCGTCAGATTAAATGTGTGCATGATTCCGGTAAAAAAAAGGGACTCCCGCGTCGCAAATCGCCAATTGAAATTGGCCGGGGCAGACTCGGCCCTAGTCCCGTTTCTAACAAAAAAGTCGGGGCCTCCTTTACTCGAACTAACTCGGGTATTGTCGACTGAGAGATTGCGATCAAGATTAGCCTGAGACAATGAGCTTAACGTCAGCAGGTTGCCGTCATCCGCTTCTTGAACATCTGACTGATCGAGTGGCAACACCGAAAAGGATGAAGCCGCAATTGGTGCTTTCTGTCCGAAGCTCGAGATACCGATAAGGATCACCGTCGAAAGGAGCCAGACATTCGGCCCGAACCGCTTTCTTGCGCGCCTCTCAACCATGCTTCACTCACTGAGGTCCACCATTCATGAACCGGTCGCACTTCCGCACAATTGAAACCAACTTCTCGAGTTCACGTTGACAGTGTGGATAATAGTTACAACTCGATAGCGGCCAAACTGTCAGTTTTGCCAGCGCGATAAGCAAGGGAAGTGATACTTCCGAAGTGAGACAGTGCAATCTAATGGAAAGTAGCTGGGGTGGAGTTAATCAACTCAGAGGCATTCACAATCAAGTGAAGTGTACAAATCGTGATTGTCACGCCGCAGATTGACCGCGCCTTCAAGCGCTCTGTTTCCACAAAGCATTGCCGGCACACAGACCTGCTCAGTTATTCGGCAATGTTCTCTTTTTCTCTCCGGACGAAATATAGGTAGGCACCCACATTCAGGAAGTTAATAAATACGGCGATCATGTTCCATGCCACTATCGGACGAGATACGATCAGCAAACCGTAGTAAATCCAAATGATCTGGAAGACTCCGAGGATGGCCGCCATTCTTGGGTTGATTCCCGCACTGGACTTTCGCCGGAGCATCGCAATCAAATCCGGCATCGCTGCGAAAGTGGTTCCAAATCCGGCAACAAGCCCCAAGATCTCGGATCTCTGAAAGCGGGGAATGAGCATACTTCGCGCATCCCTGGGAGCAAGATCTTCGCAGCCACGCAAGGACAAGATACTAATGATTCCCAGGACAAAGGTGAATTTCAGGACCTGTCCCATGATTTATCCCCCGTATGGTCGGTCCTGCGTCGCACGTTCATCCCGCAACTTGCGCCCGCGTTATCTCGGCCGCCATCTCACCCCTGGGAACCTGCAGCGCCTGAGAAGAATCCAGCCTGGCGAACAGGTCCAGCACTCTGGCAATCGTTCCGGTCCACCCAGTTTGATGACTGGCACCAAGTCCGGCACCGTTGTCTCCGTGGAAGTACTCGTAGAACAGAATGTAATCTTTCCAGTGCGGGTCTTCCTGGAACTTCTTTGTCCCGCCGAAAACGGGGCGCTTCCCATTGGCATCTCGCAGAAAAATGCGAGATAGCCTATTGCCAATTTCTTGCGCCACTTCGAACAAATTCATATAGTTCCCTGTGCCTGTGGGGCACTCGACCTTGAAGTCGGCACCGTAAAACTGATACAGGTTCAACAACGCCCGGATCAGTAAGCCATTGACGGGCATCCAGACTGGGCCTCGCCAATTCGAATTGCCGCCGAACATGCCAGTATTCGACTCTGCAGGCAAATATTGAACCTTGAATTCGTGGCCATTGAGATCGAAAACAAACGGATGGTCGAGATGATATTTGGAGAGTGAGCGTATGCCGTAGGGCCCTAAAAACTCATTTTCATTTAGCATGTATTTCAAAATCTGCTCGATTTTCTCTTTGTTGCAAACCGATAGCAACCGGCGGTCTCCGTATCCGGTAAAGCCAGCGTCAGCGGGAGCGATGTGCTTCAGCACGTCCGGGTGCCGCTTGCGAAACAGTGCAATCAATTCCTGCATCCGGGGATGTTTTATGGCAGCATCATGTTCGAGCACGGTCGAAGAACACAGGGGTAGCAGGCCGACCATCGAGCGCACTTTTAAGCGCATCGCGTTTCCATTTGGAAAGCGGAGTAGATCGTAGAAGAAGCCGTCCGCCGAATCCCACATCTCGTCCTGATTTTCTCCAATCCGATCCATCGCGTAGGTGATCCAGACGAAATGTTCAAGGAAACGATAAGCGATGTCTTCATATACCGAGTCATACTCCGTAAGAATGAGCGCGATCTCAAACATGTTTTGACAATAAAAGGCCATCCACGCAGTACCGTCTGCCTGATCGAGATGCCCCCCTGTAGGTAATTGGGCACTACGATCGAAAACCCCGATGTTGTCCAAACCAAGAAAGCCGCCCGCAAAGACGTTTTTTCCCTCTGGATCTTTTCGATTGACCCACCAATTGAAGTTTTGCATAAGGCCCTGAAACGATCGTTCCAGGAAGCGCAGATCCGCTCGCCCGAGCACCTTCTCAATGTTGTAAAGGAATAGCGTCGCCCATGCGTGTACCGGCGGATTCACGTCGCTGAAGTTCCACTCGTAGGCGGGAATCTGACCGTTAGGATGGGCATACAGACTCCGAAGCATCAGTAGCAGCTGCTCCTTCGCAAAGTCGAAATCCACCAGCGAAAGCGCGATCGTGTGAAAAGCAAGATCCCACGCCGCATACCACGGGTACTCCCACTTATCCGGCATGGAAATGATGTCGCTGTTCAGCATGTGGAACCATTCCGTGTTCCTCGCCTGTCGATGTTTGTCACCAATGAGGGGATGAGCTTCATGCTCATCCAGCCAGCGGTCGAGATCGAAGAAGTAATATTGCTTGCTCCAGAGCATTCCCGCGAGCGCCTGACGATGTACACGACGTTCGTCTTCGTTTAAAGAACGTGGCGTTATACGCTCATAAAAATCATCCGCCTCCGCAAGACGTTTCGCGAAGTTTTCTTCAAATGTGCTGAATGCGTCCCCTCGTGTTCTCGCAGTCAGCCGTAGCCGAATGTTCTTACTTCCACCTGCTGGTACTTGCAAATAGTACAGAGCGGCAGCCTTCGTGCCGGCATGAGTTGGATTCACAGCATTGTGCTTCCCCGAAACCAGGTAGTCGTGGAATCCATCCTTAACGTAGGATGATGAATTTGTTTGCCCCCAAAGGCGGGCAGCATTCGTTTCGTTTTCCGTGAACAATGTTTCTGGATTGCCTTCGCAACTTAGGGTGTATTCCCCAAGAGCGCTGTCCGAAGCCACAATCGTGCCACCCTCATGCAGAGAGAGTGTTGGCTTGCCCATATCATCCCATGACCACGTGTTGCGAAACCAAAGTGTCGGAAGCACATGCAATCCCGCATCTTCCGGACCTCGGTTGTAGACAGTGATGCGGACTAATATGTCCTCAGGATCGGCCTTGGCATATTCGACGAAGACATCAAAATACTTGTCGGCCTCAAATATTCCTGTATCAATGAGCTCATACTCGAACTCGTCCCGAGATCGTCGTCGGTTCGTTTGGACTAGGTCGAAGTATGGGAATTCCTGCTGCGGATATTTGTACAAATACTTCATGTAGGAGTGCGTGGGAGTGGAGTCGAGATAGTAGTAATATTCCTTTACATCCTCCCCGTGATTTCCCTCGCTGTTCGTAAGGCCAAAAAGACGCTCCTTTAAAATGGGATCTCGGCCATTCCACAGAGCGATAGCAAAACACAGGCGTTGCTTGTCGTCAGAAATTCCACCTAGCCCGTCTTCCCCCCAGCGATATGCACGTGAACGGGATTGGTCATGACTGAAATAGTCCCACGCGTTCCCATCTTCGCTGTAGTCTTCGCGCACTGTGCCCCATTGTCTTTCGCTAAGATACGGACCCCATTTTTTCCATGGAGTTCCCGCGTCTCGAGCGTCATTCAGTCGCCGTTGCTCGTCCGTTTCTATGTAGGCAATCGTAGGCTTCTGATTCGTCTTCATAGACGCCTCCTCTGGGAATCATGCAATGTTAGGGGGAGGTCGGTTGGCCATCCTACTGTCAAGTCTGACAGTCGATCTTGGGCGGACGATCCGGCATCAGAACTTGTTTAGCGAGATCACGTGCCGGGACGCGATAAGCCGATTCCTGAACGCGATCTCACCTTCCGCAGTAAACGGCCGATCGCCCCGGCATCGCGAACACGTAATCGTGATTATTGACAGTAATGTAGTACCGCATAGTACCCGTGGGATAGCACCCTTCAATTGAACATCGGACCGAATAAGCGCTTGCGCTTTTGACAACCGCTGTTACAGCCAACGAATTCTTCGGCAAAACGGAGAGAGCTTGGGATGACGCCTCTGTGCTAAACAAATGATCACTTGATAGAAATCCGCTCTTGAAGCAGGCCATCCGCTCCAGATCTACGGCCTTTTGATCATTCTCAAGGTCTCGACTTTTGAAGCGTTTGTTTCCGCGAATAAGCGACACCAGCGGTTCCGAATGACCATTAATAGTGATCCCTCCCCCAGTCACTCTTATGTTTGAATCACTACCATTGATAACTGTGGCCGTGATACCCAACAACATTCCCGCTTGTGCAAAAGCAATTCGTTCAAATCCCATGCGCGGACTGACCTCGATTCCGGCATAGCTTAATTTCGGTATTGAATTGCCAGTTAACGGGTCCTCCATCACTGAGGAGCTGACACCCTGCGCAGAATCTTCACCCCAAACGAAAGCGCTCTTCACTTCTATTTTCAGGGAGGAGGTATCTTGCCCGGATACCACGAGAGCGACGACAAGGACACTGATTGCGATTTCGAGTGCATCCCTCATCTTCAGGGCGGTAGGTGTCCGAGGATCCGCATCGAACACAATGCGTGTGTGAAAGCTTTAAGAACAAAATCGCAAGACGAGCAGCAGCAACACCGAACCCACAAATCCAAGAACTGCGAGAGATCGCCCTGCTATTCGTGAAAACTCATCTGGTCTGTCCAACATAACCATATCGGCTTTCACAACCGAATCTCGATAGCCACTGTTGGGAAGGCACTCGCGATATCCTGTCGACGAATCTAAGTAACTGATCGCGGCCCAGATATGAGCGTCGCCAACGTGAACTGCTGATCCGCCGACTTGTTGCCTATCCGATCGAGGCTGCATGAGAAATTACTCACTAGTGCCGCAATGCTCTTGCCATGACTCGTCTTAGCAGCAGGAAACTCAGCTACCAACTGTCAAAGCTGACAGCCGCGAAGATCGAACCGCACCGCCGTGGGCCGACTTCGTTAAATTCTCTGTGTTTGTTTCTGGCGTTCTCGGTGCGGGTTAGATCGAGGAAATGCCGGTTATGGAATTAGCGGAATCTCTGAGGCTAACTGGATATTCACCATCATACTTAGGCGATTGTCCACCTGATAGAATTTCGCAGCCCTCTTCGCGCCGAGTGCCTTCATGAACTTCGGCCAGTAGCTTTCACGCAAGCTTAAAGTCTGATCGTCAATCTTGATGAGTCGTTGCACCATGTCGTTCGCTTTCTCATCATTCATGCTGTCGAAGTTCTTGGCATAGTCTTTAATTAACTGGACCCGCTTATCGCCGAGCGTCTGCTGATCGTGCGCATAACTTCGATAGATCGGCCAGAAAGCTCCGGATTCCGCGTCCGTGAACTGCATGGTGTGGGCAATGATCTGATTTTTGTCGGACTGCACGTTGGATCGCAGTATTTGGATGTCGGTGTCCGTCAGTGGTTTTGCTGTTACCTCCACGGACTGCGACCTGGCAACCGGAATCAGCAAAATATAGACTGCGCATAAGGACGCTAGCATTCTCATGACTGTTTGTCTTGCCTACTTTCCTGTTGGGTTTGATATTGCCGAAAAAAGCTTCATATTTCCCCCAGAAATGCGAACTTGCTTCTACCTTTACATTGAAACTTCTGTGGGGGAGTATTCTGCTTTCGTAGCCGGCCAGCAACTGGCAAAAATATCAGTCGATAGTGATGATGATGCCCAACTAGGTGACCACAGTGCCTTCGCCCCTCGTCGAAACTCATCGTTCATGCAAAAGCCAGGGAGTGCAGCCCGGTTAGACTGCGACTCCCTGGTTTCGTTCGAACGACACACGCGAGTTCCGAAGCTGAAGTGAATCGCGTAAGATAGCACACTGTTCCGTTTGCACTTCGATGCCGGCTCCGTTCGATCGGACTTAGCTTTCGTTGGTGCCACGGGCGGCACGCAGGCTAAGTGAGATGGCAATACACATAAGCCCTAGCAACCCGACAATCGGGAACACGCTTGCGGTCTTCGGTAGCTCTGCTGGCTTCCCTGGTGTAGCCGGAACGTGCGGCACGAGAACTGCCACCAGTATCGGTTGATCTGGAGGCGGCAACGGCGGTGGCGGCGGCATAGATCCTGTTATCTGGTGCTCTTTCGTCACGTGTACTTCTGGAACTTCCACGACTTTGGTAGCGGATATGTTCATTCCTTTTTTCAGCCCCCAAGCGTCCACCATTTGCCCATCCACACTGAACTTTTGATCCTTCGGGATGGTGAACTGCTGGTTCGTACCATCTTCCATGGTAAGGATGAGACTGTTCGGGGGACTCACGTGAAAGAGCTTGCCTGTAACAGTTTGAACGGTCGTGATTGTTTTGGGTGTTGTAGTCGTCGTAATTGTTTTCTCGAGCTTCATACCGACTTTAACATCGCGAATCCCGATCGAGCGGCCATCGACGATGACTTTTGCGCTTTCGGGAATATTCGCGAAGTCTTCCAGCGAACCATCTTCCATTTTGACGATCAGTTCATTCCCCTCGACATACACCACCTCACCGCGCTCCACCGTTGTGTCAACAGTTGCGGGATGGCTGGTAGTTGTTGTTTGTGATTGCACTTGTGCTCTCATTGTGGCGAACGACAGGCCAACAACAACCACAAGTGCGCCTAGAAACATTAGCCCGGTCCGTCGCGTCCTTGGATTCATGTTGTTCTCTCCTTTGACAGCGCCCTGAACATCAGTCTCCGTTCGAAACGCTATCCCATACTGAATGTTCTTGAGCCTCATCTGCTGGCACTTCCGTCAAGTGAACGACGATGCTCTAAATCAAACTTCTGAAAGCCGTCGGGATCGCGACTCGATGCCTGCACGATGTATCGTTTCGGCGCGCTGCCGATAAAATAAAACGGATAGCAAGTCACCAGTGTTAGCGAAGGTCGGGGGCGTGGTGCCAGGATTGAAATATCACTAGGGTCTACAACAATCATCCGATCAACCGTATACATCTCAATTCGTTCATGCGTGATTAGTTCGACCTGGTCTCCAATTTGAACGTCCTTGAGAGCTCGGAAAAATCCATCACGATGCCCTGCTATTCCAATATTCCCTTGTTGTCCAATCGCTGCAGTTCCCTGAATCCGTCCGACTCCACGATTGAGCGTCAGATCGTCGGTGCCCTCCAGCAAAGGCGCCTGTACGTGAATCCTTGCAATCCGGAGAATGCCGACAGCCGGCGTGAAATAAGCCGCAAGGCTCTCCTCGTAAGCATCGATTCTTTTCTGAGACCACAGACTGAAATCTGGAGATACTATCAGCGATTCAGAAATGGCGCTTGGCTCTTGCTTGTCAGATTGTGCATGTTGGAAATGGTCGATATTGATTCGAGACAGAACTGTTTTATGGGACCATGCCCCTAAATAGACAACCACCATCAGCAATCCGAGAATCATTAACAGATATTCGAATTTCTGCAACCAACGCATGTTGGTGTCCCTGAGTTGAATGTAAAAGGACTAGGAACCAGGATTAACTGTTATTAGTAACAGTCAAACATCTTCCGACATTGTGGAACGAGGTTCGACTAATCATGGTTGTACAAGAGGCTAGACGAAACGAAAATCCTTCCCGATAGGGCAGCATTGAGAGCTGAAATTAGATCGGTACTCAGGCGTGACTTAACCACATAACCCGAAGCTCCAGCTCCCATCGCAGCATTCATGAAATCGGAATCCTCATGCACCGTGAGAAAAACGATTTTTGAGTGGCATCCCGATTCCATAAGATTCCTGGCGATATCAATCCCGCTGAGTTCTCCAAGCGATATGTCCAGGATGATCAAGTCGGGCCTGAGCCGGGAGTATTCTCGCAGTATGGCGTCGCCATCATTAACCGTGCCGACGACCTCGTACTGCTTATCTTTCTTCAGCAACTTCCCTACGTGGCTCAGGATTGCAGGGTTATCGTCGGCCAGAAGCACCGTTGCAATTGGCACGAACCCTCCTTCCCCGCCCGGAGTGGACAGATCTACATTTAACCCCGAACTTAATGGTCGTCTCGGTCGGAGGTTCTTCAGAAGCTGCTTCAGAAGTTACACGCGACAGTTCCATACCATGTACTGTCAGAAGTAACGGATGTGTAACTAACGCTCTCAGGCACTACGAACCTGTCGATTACTCAACGGTACAATCGCTTCTACTTGGGTTCCAAGCGAGGGTCGAGACCAGATTGTCAACACCCCTCCGCTTACCTTCAGTCTCTCCTGCATACTTACGAGACCCAGCCCTTCCCCATTTCGTCGATGGCGAGCATCAAATCCGACTCCATCGTCCGAAACCCGTAGCAGAATGCCGGTTGGTCGTCCGCAAAGGTCCACTTTGACATGACGGGCACGGCTGTGTTTCGCGATATTGCGCAGTGATTCCTGGACTATGCGGAATAAAGTGAGGGACGTGTTTTCATCGAGGTCACGCGACAGATCTCTGGTAACGCATTCGACATCGATCTTGTGCAGCTTAGAAAATTCCTGACACAGGTCACGAACCGCCGCTGCCAGCCCAAGATAGTGCAACTTCGAAGGGTGTAACTGGTGAGAGATGTGTTGAACATCAGCGGCAATTTCACCTGTGAGATGCCAGAGGTCCCCGATCTGCTTTTGTTCAATCGCGTCGCGCTCCGGTGCGATCTGCCATAGTTCCTGCAATCCATTCGCCAGCAACGCCAGCCGTTGGTTAATGTCGTCGTGTAGATCCCGGGCGATCCGAGCGCGTTCTGCCTCTTGGGCCTGGATGAGCCGGCCACCCAGTTCCGCTTGAGCTGCTTTTGCCTCCTTTTGCTCGGTAATATCGATGCAGCAACCGATGTATCCGGAAAATTCGCCGTTCCCCAGAAATCGTGGAACTCCTCTATTGAGCATCCAGCGGTATTGAGCATCATGCCTCCGAAGCCGAAATTCCGTGCTAAACGCCTGCCGGCTATCGAAGGCCCGTATATATGCGAAGCGGCAGCTCTGCAAATCATCCGGATAGATACTAGCCATCCAGCCGTCTCCAAGTTCTTGTTGCATCATTCGTCCAGTAAAGCTCAACCACTCTTGATTGAAGTCAGTACAGAGCTTGTCGGGCCCTGAGATCCACATTAAGACCGGCGCTGAATCTGCCATTAAGCGAAATCGTTTTTCGCTTTCCTGCAGTCTTTGTTCGGCTTGCTTCCGGTCGGTTATGTCGATGATCACTCCAAGTACGCACTGCTGATTTTCGATTTCGATCAGTTCTGCTGATGTTTCCGCAATGCGAGTCAGCCCGTTTTTCGTTCGAAACTTGAGCTCCAGGCCCCGGACTTTCTCGTCCGCCATAAGCTTATTGGCGAGCTTTACCAAATCAGTGGGCTCCGCCCAAATATCACTATCGAGCGCGTTGCGCCCTATGAGCTCCTCCCGACTGAAGCCTGTAAAACGCTCAAAGGTGTCATTGACATCAATGTACCGGTAGGTCTTCGCGTCGGTAAGCGTGACCGCCATCGGACCCTGCCGAAATGCCTTCGCGAACATTTCTTCGGAGTTCTTAAGCTGTTCGGCAGCTCGCTTGCTCTCTGTGATATCACGCGCGATGCTTGAGAGACCGACGATTCGTCCAGTTAAATCTCTGATGGGCGACATCGTCAGCGACACAACGACTCTGCTTTTCTCTCGATTGATTCGAGACGTCTCATAGTGTTCGATTCGTTCTCCCCCCAACGCTCGACGCAGAATTAGATTCTCTTCCTCCTCTAGTTCGGGGGGAATCACAATTGAAATCGGCTGCCCGACGGCTTCTGGCTCACTGTATCCGAAAATACGTCTGGCTCCGGGATTCCAGCTTGTGATGATTCCAGTTAAACTTTGCGAGATGATCGCATCGTCCGAGGACTCCAGAATGGCAGCATGTCTGAGCCGAGCTTCCTCGGCCCGCCTGCGGTCGGTGATGTCCTGCATCGTTCCCCGGAGCAAGACCACATAGCCTTTGGCATCTCGAACTGCCTCACCGTGGATGAAGAACCACATGGGCTTGCCATCCGGTCGAATAAACTTCATCTCCAGTTCGTAAGCTTCCCCGGTTCGCAGCGCCGCTTCCATCAGATTGTTTAGTTGCTTCCAGCTATCAGGTGCAACAAACGGAGCCAACAGTTGAAACGGAGGCATTGGCTCGCCAGGGTCAAACCCGGTGAGATGGTAAAGCGCGTCGGACCAGTGAATAATGTCGGTGGTCGGATTCCATTGCCAGCTCCCCAATTGTGCAAGTCGCTGGGCTTCGGAAAGTTCAGCCTCTCTTCGTTGCAGTGCTTCTTCCGCCCGCCTACGCTTTGAACGGTTGCGAAGCAGCAGAAAAATTAAAAGCGTCTCAACCAGTACGGCTGCGGAAAGAGCGACGATTCTCCAGCGATAGACTTCCCACGGAGAATTCTCCCAGTAGAGGACGGAGCTGTCTGGAGGCAACTGGTCCGCATTAATGCCCCAGCGATTTAATTCACGCCAGTCAAAGATATCGTGCTGAAACTCGCCAGTCTGGACTGGAATCGCGTCCGGCTTCTCCCCATTCAAAACGCGCGCTGCCTCCCGCCCTAAGAGCCCGCCTACTTCGTGCAAGTCAACGACACTGCCTCCTACAATGCCCTTTCCGACGAAAGATGCGACTGTCCCGTACACCGGGCGGCTCGCGTCCCGCATGATGCTTGGCAAAATCCGAGATGGAATAAACTTTTCTCCAGCCACATCCGAGAGAAAATCGAGAAAGATGATGACAGTGTCATTCTGAGCAGTCGCAATTCGGGATTGCAGGTCCGCCAGCCTGAGATCCGTCCAGTATTGGAACTCTATGCTGGGTTCGTAAGAATGGAATTCGTCATGTGCTACTTGCAGCTCGAGCTTCTCAAATTCCGATGACCCTGCAATCACTACTACTTCATGAGTACCGGGATTCTCCGTTAACGCCAGTTGTAATGTCGGCAGGTAATTCAGTTTCCTTATTACGCCGGTGGAACCTTGCTTCGGCGGTAGCCATTTCGTGTTGTCGGTTGGGCTGTCCACACAGAAAATGAACGGAACATTGGGGAATAAACTTGCGAGGCTTTGTTCTCCAAAGCCCGATGTCTCTTCGCCGATCGCGATCACGAGATCAAAGGTTTGCGTCTCATGTTTCGCTCGCAAGAACGACAAAGTCTGATCCCGCCGACGTGGGCCGGTGTTGAGAAGAGAGGAATCCAGATACTCCAGACTGAAATGAACCGGTGCACTTCGTCCCTCGAGAATCTTCGTTTCCGCTTCGTCGACCAGCGAGGCGATGTCCGGCAAATCTGGATCGGCCAGTGAAAGAAAGAGAACTTCGGTCTGCTGCCGATCAGGATGGCTAGGCGCCTCTCCGAAAGCACATCGCGACACAAGCGGATGCAGGCTAATCCAGGTAAAGACAATCCAACACAAGCTTGCTCTCGTACCGCGAGGCAATCGTCGATTGGGCCAGGTATTCGTAGACACACCCTAGTTGAATAAACCGCATTCGCACCTTTTAGACATCGTGTGCCTTGAATGACAGCCAATGGCTGTGCGGGTTTCGTTCATGGGTGACACTCGTGATTGAACAACTCAATGAGCGTAAGTAACAGTAACTTCCGGTAACCACTGTTAGTGTTTACAGTGCCCAGAGTTTCTCGTTCGGTCGTAGTCTTGCCAAGACCTGCGATAGTTCGGATCAACGATGACTAGCCCGTCACCAACCGAAGGAGTACGGTTCCATCCCTTCCGGTGATCTCGGCCGGACATGCATATCTTTTCGAAGCTCGGATCGTTGGCGCTCCTGCTGCTTTGTTCGATCCGCGTCTATGCCCAGGACCTCGCGCCACGCGCATACATCATCACGCCCGTTCATTCCAATGCGTTGACCCTAGGTTCGTCCTTAAATAAAGGAAATTTAATTTTCGATAGTGATATTCCAATCAATAATGCGACCGCTAACGTGAATGTATCGACCCTCAACTATTCCCACTCGCTCAACTTTTTTGGACGAACGGCCATCTTCCTTGCCGCCGTGCCATATGGGTTGGGACATTTTCAAGGAACTGTGATGGCGACGCAAACCAATGTTTACCGCTCGGGCCTGCTAGCATCCGCCTTTCGATTTTCAGTGAACCTGAAGGGTGGGCCGGCAATGGATCTTGAAGAGTTCTCCAAGTGGCAACAGAAGACTCTCGTTGGCGTAAGTTTTAAAGTCGTGCCCCCAACCGGACAGTACGATCCGACCAAGCTCATCAATGTCGGCACGAACCGTTGGGCGTTCAAACCGGAGATCGGTGTCTCCCAACGATGGCACCATTGGTTGGTTGATACATACGGCGCAGCATGGTCCTTTACCACCAACCACGAGTTCTTTTCACATAATCAATTCAATCCCGGCGTGACCGCTCAATCGCAAGCGCCAGTAGGAGCCTTTGAGGGCCACCTGAGCTACGATCTCAAGCCTCGATTTTGGGCTTCTCTCGATGGCAATTTCTGGTTTGGCGGCCGCACCAGCTTGAATGGAAGAGAAAACATCGGAACTCTCCAACGAAATTCCAGGGTGGGCGCCACCATGTCAGTCCCAGTGAGTAAGCACCAGTCTGTGAAGTTCAGCTATAGCAATGGTGCATACATTAGGTATGGCGGTAACTATCAGACTGTTTCGTTGGCTTGGCAGTATAGCTGGATTGGTAAACCAAACTAGCCGCCGCATGCACTGTGCTCAGATCCGCTCCCAGATCTCCCTTGACGAGCAGTGCGCATACGGAACTTAGCCAGTTCGTGAAACCGGCCCAATCAGGTGCACCCCCTCGCTGGTTTCCAGGTTAGTTTGAGTAGCTTCTCCTAACCAGGCAAGGAACAACTTATACCCAACTGACAGAACAATTGCACCAACGAAGAGTCCGATAATGCCCATAGCCATAAATCCGCCAATTGCGCCTAGGAACACAACGATCATCGGCACCGCGACGCCTCGACCAAGAAGTAAGGGTTTCAGCACATTGTCGATCACTCCGACGAACAGGCACCAGATCAGAAAAATTACCGCTTTGGTTGTGCTCGCAATTGCAAACATGTAAATCACAGCGGGAATTAATACGAGTCCTCCAACCTGAAGCACCGAAGCAGCAAGAAAAACAACCGACCACAGTCCTGCACCAGGCAGCCTTGCCAGGAGGAAACCGGAAGCTGCGAGAATGGACTGAATAAGTGCAACTCCAATGATTCCGTTGGTGACACTCCGGATCGCATTTCCTGTTAGCTCCTCGAATTCCGCACCTCTCTTACCGAACAGGCGAGTGGCTAATGAATGGGCGATTATTGTCCCGCCCGAAAGATGGGCGAGCAAGGCGCCGGCCACCAGAATCGAGAGGACCCATTGAAGAACGGCCAAGCCGATGCCAGCCGATGCCAACAAGAGCTTTGGAATAATGGTTTTGATTTGGGGACCAAACTTCTCCAACAAGGCGGCCAAGTTTGTCGATGCTAGTGTCCATGCGTTTGCCAATGGAGCGCCGACTACAGGCCAGCTGCCAATGCGAGACGGTGGCGGGGGAATGATCGGTGTTCCCTCCTTCAACCGTGTCGCCAAGGTTTGGAGTCCTTGGACGAACGATCCAGTCAACAGCACAACAGGAATGATCAGGATAAGGAGTAAGACACCAGTGCAGAGCGCCGCCGCAACCATCGATCGCCCGCCGAGAAGTTTGCTGACTCTCGTGTGAACTGGGTGTGTGGCGATCGCAATGATGACACCCCATGTAACCAGAGGAATAAATGGTCGCAGAATAAGTATCGAGGATACGGTCAGGATTACGAAAAGGCCAATATGTATTGAAACCTCGAGAGCGCGGGTTACAAAACCGTCATCATAAAGCTCAGTCATATTTTTGAACCTCTCATTGTCGGTCCCGCGGCCGTGGCGCTTTCATTCCCTGCTTCTTTCGATCGTGTGAGCTGTAATCGCTATCAGCACCAGCTTCACGAAGCGCCAGAATCACAAGCAATGCTGCTACCAGCACCGTGGAGATAACCAGCACTTCCATTCCTTACTCCCGAATGACGATCACCTTCCTTTTCTAGTGATCACCGCATCTGCTTTTTCCGACTCAACGGCCAATGTAAAGACGTGGAACCCCCAGGCCGGAATGTCGAGGTATAGTCCACGGGAGAATAGCTCATCGCCACTGCGTTCGTACGTTATGGAACTCAATAAGTCCTGGAGCTGAACGGTATGGCCGCAAATCTCGTCAAACGGGACAGTGAGGAAGCATTGGCTCTGATTTGGCGCGTAGTTCACGATCACAATAGCCGGCAACTGGCCCGCGGCTTGCCAAGCAAAACCAATGAAGCAGTCCCACGTCCAGTTACCCTCCCAAGCTGCATTGCAATCGAGTAACTGCCACGTCCCATTGCGGAACTCGGGTCGCTGCAAACAGTCGAGGAGGCGATCATAAAATTCGTGCAACGCCGCTGGGACGGGTTCCTTCGCCTGCCGATCAAGGTGAACCGGCAACCTCTTCGTCTTGCCCTCGAATTCGCCGTCGTGAAAAAATCGCAGCCCTGGGCACAGGAAAGTCACAATGGCGGCGGCCCGGTGCTGATCCCACGAGAATGTTGCAGCAGCTCGCGGCTCGTCGTGATTTTCCAAAAAGCGCACTGACTTCCGTTGGAACGAGATGTCAGCGCCGAAGTGCTCACGAATGGGTCGCGCCGATCCTTCGCGGAGCCGGTCGTACAACCGCTTGTCGTATGTATAGTCAAAACCTTGTTGTTGAAGGGTCCATTCCAGGTCCCAATAGACCTCCGCCATAAATAAGAAATCCCATTTATTTGAACGCACAGAGTAAATTGCCTTCGGCCAGAATGGTTCCGCACTCAAACCCCAGGTTCGTTCGAAAACTTCAGGCAGAAGCAGCATCGCCATATCGCATCGCAGTCCGTCGCACAAAGAACTTACATTGAGTAATTCCCGCCGCATTGCTTCCTGCGTGCTCAGCTCGGAGTAATTCAGCTGCAGTGTGTCGGGCCAACCAGGAAAGTACGGATCGCGGCCATGAGCGAAGATCGCGCTTCCCTGTGCAGTTTCGATCCGGATGTAATTCTGGGGTTCGCGCTGCAACTGTTGCTCGGTGCCATGTACATAGAATTCCGGGTGCATACGCACCCAATAATGATCAAGTGCTGTGTGGTTCGGCACGAAGTCGAGAAGCAGCTTCATGTCACGTGCGCATAGTCGTTGCCGAAACCGTTCCAGTGCAGGACTTCCGCCAAGTCGGGAGTGCACAATGTATTGGCTAACGGCAAAGCAAGAACCGCATACATCCTCCATCGTAAAATCAGGCAGAGTTTCCCGAAACTCGGCCAACCACTCGTGATTATCGCGCGCTATTGCTCTCCCTAGGGTCCCAGTCTGCCAAACCCCGAGCAACCACACCCAATCGAAGCCTCGATTTGCCATCCGGTCAAGGTCAGAGTCTTGAATGTCATCGAGGGTTGCTGGTCGGCCAAGACGGTCGGACAACTCCCGGATCCAAACTCGTGTATTGATTTCGTATAACAAAGGATTTTGGGTGTTTCCGACTGCCGTTTTCGAATCTTGCGCGACGTGGAGGCGGAGTGGTGTTCCTTGAGGCAGAGATAGAGCGACCGACCTGGACATGAAAGGAGACCCCAAACGTCAAAATAACCAACATAGGAGGACCGGCGAAACTGCCAATAGTGACAGTTGCACGGTTGGGGGTAGCACCTGGCAATGGATCGATTTAAAGACTCACCAGGGAACTACAACTTCATCTAGCAAGTAAGCTCACGTAGACCGACATGTCTACCTATTCCCGATGCGAAAGCTGACGCCAGCACTTACCCGATAAGAGTTTTCACTTTCGTTGAATACAAAACTGTGAATGTAGTCTCCAGAGATCCGGAAGCAAGCGTACTTCTTCACCAGATAATCGACACCGCCACCAAACATCAATGCGAGATTCGTGTCATTCATGCTGGGGGCAGGATGCGTGCCAACGACTATGCTTGTGGTGTTCGCATCGGGGTTCAGATTGACGTATGCTGCGGCAATGATCATCCGAAAAAACGGTTGGATGCGATCATTCCTTCGATAACTGAACTGCGGACCGCCGCCCATCGTAAAAAGGGCTGGCTTAAAGCTTGAGACGGTTGACAACTTTCCGGGGGTTGACAGCGTCACTCTCTTACTTCCGTATCCCCCGCTAAAATCTACGACGCCGCCAAACCAACTATTCGCATTCTCTTGGGTGGAAAAGTTCCAGCCGATCAGATTCGCTCGATTACCTATAGCACTTGTCAGCAGTCCAGAAGATGTAGCCCTCGAGTTAACCAGCTTTTGCATTTGCACGGTTTGATATCCAGTGAACTGAAAGCCCCCATAGAGTTCCCACCATGGCGTTTCCTGAGCAACAGAACGAACTGACAATGCCAACAAAATAAACAAGCACGAATACGACCAATGTTTCACCGCGTGCTTCCGGACAGCGACGAAACTACGACAAGAGCTCAACGGAACGTTCCTCTTGGTACCCAGGCCACTCGAAATCAGCAAGCTCTGTCTAATACCCGGAAACTGAAACGTCCGCGGGCCACTGATCGTTAGTGCGATGCCAGGTTTTGTCCGGGTTGTATCGATCCATAACCTTTGCAATACCTACCGTGTCTGCCCCCAAGTCCTTTTGGTAGACGACGCCAGTGTTACTTACGATGAATGTCTTAACTCCAGTAACCCGGTATTCAGCCGGGAACGCGACCAGAGCAAATCCACCGATCATAATTCCTTTGATAACGTAGTCGAGTTCTCCCAGCGGCGCCGCCGACCCCTGCCCTTTCAAAACCTTGAAGTAGTAACCATGGTAGCCAGAGCTTTGGCCAGGCACATAGCCTTCCTGGATAGCGTGGGCGACTGCTTCGCTGATAGGACCTCCCGACGTTCCGTCAGTATTTTGCCAGTACAGCCCATCCCGTTTGCCAGGAGTGCTGATGATTCTCTGCGCATACTGATTTACTCCGGAATCGTCGTGGATCTCCGAGGCGTATTCCTTCTGCGCCTCCACAAACCCGCGACACACTTGAATCGCGTCCAGCTCGTTAGAGCCGATTCGCCGATAAAGAATCTCGTTGTGTCCCTCTCTGGCGTCGAAATACCACTTCGATCCACGCTTCACGATCGGGACCGGAAATGGCCAGTCATTGTTACCGACGAATAGGGTGGCCCTTGCACTGTTCTTAGGATCAAGGGCCACCGACTCTTTCTCTTGAGCCTTGGCGGCGAATGCCTCGGCACGATTCTTATCCTGAACCGGATCTGCGGTGGTGATGAGATCTTTGCTGCCCGCACCAAAGATCTGAACCAATGTGGCAACGTCATATGTCTCGCAGGCCTTGATTACCGCTTGAGCTGCTTTTTGCGGAGTATCAAAACCGGTTTGAGGAACCAGCGAAGTTTTAGAGCTTTGCTCAACGGTCTGCGCCAGTGCAGCACTCATTGCAAAGCAGAGAGCGATGCGGATCAGCACTGCACGAAGCAACCTGTTGCCGGCACATTTTGATGTCACAGGATCCTCCACATTTTCGGTACAGCTACCTGCGCCGCCCACCGCCACCCCCCCGTCCTCCACCACCACCCCCGCGCATACTGGAGGATCCGCGCGAGCTGCTGGCTCGCGCCCCACTTCCGCTAAAGCCGCTGCCCGAACCTCCGCCGAAGGCGCCGGAACCAGAGCCTCCGCTGGGCACGCTGCGATTTCCTACTCGATCTCCACCGCCACCGCGATTCGCACTGCCACCTGCCGCCTGTCCCGAACTACGAGCTGCGTCTCGATTGGCCGTGTTGCGGTCGCCGGCGCTGCGTCCTCCGTTGTCACCGCTCCGAAAATTGGAGCCGGAAGACGGTTGTCTTGCGGAGAGGGATTCGCGATTCGCCGCTTGTTGAACACCGCCACGCTGAGCTTGATTTTGGCGCGCATTAGCTTGCCGCGTTGCTGCGGAATCGCCCCGTGCCGTTCCACCGTACTGTCTGGCGGTTGCTTGATTTCCGTATGGGGCTCCGCCCCGATGCTGCGGATTGTGTTGCCAGGTGTTTTGTGCCCGATTAATGTTGTTGCGATTAACGTTCGTGTTGTTGATGTTCCGGTTCGAGTTCCTTACGAAATTGTTGTTGTTATTTATGTAGACATTGTTATGACCACCCCAACCAGTGTTCCAGCCCCAGCCCCCGCCCCAAGCTGCCCCCATTGCGACACCGACTCCGAACGAGATTGCCATTCCTGCTGCGTAATAACCCGGGGGTGGGTATGCAATTGGCGGGTACGGGTAAACCGGGGCGCCATAGACTACTGTCGGGTTGTAGCTCGGAACATAAACAACCTCCGGGTTGGCTTGTTGAATTACGATGACCTGCTTGTTCTCGACTACTTTAGTTTCGACTTTCTGTTGTTCGGAGGATTTTAGATTTCCCTTATCCTCGGCCTTTTTGCGCATTCGCTGCACCGCATCCATGATGTCATTCTGTTGCGCGAGAAATGCGTTCCCCAGATCAGTAGTCCACTTGATATTGTCGGACATTTGTTTAACGACGTCCGGCATCGCAGCGAGCCCCTGGATGCTTGCATCCCAATCTTGCTTTTTCACGGCGTCGACCAGCGCCTGATCCTTGAGATTCTTGTTCTTCCCCAACCACTGCTGAAGCTGGACGATTTCGAGTGGGTAAGTTGAAGCCACCAATATTTGACTCAACAAAGGATCGGGATAGAGCGCAATTGGGGCGACCAGCGAGTCGAGTTGATCTGCCGGGACGGTCGCATTCTGATCGCTGGCCGCGGGTGCACCTTGTGGTGCTGTTTGCGGCCCTGCACTTGCCCACGACCTCGTATTTCCCGGCACCATCAGCATCGCGCAAAGCACCGCGACGAAGTTGCGCATTAAGTATCTGGAATGCGACGGTGTGGACTTCATAGTAAAGGTTGCTCCCTTAACGGATCACAGCAGGTAACTCCGGAGCCGATTCCATCTCGCAGTCAGACTAGCGGGATAAAGAGCGGAGCTACTACTGTCAATAATGCTAGTTACTATCGGTTGAGACGAAGCAATCTAGCGATAAAAAAACGCTCGAGCCCCGACCTATTCGTGACGGTCTGGATCTGTACGTTATGACAGTGGGCTGGTTCCAGCGAAGGATTACGCTACCCTCGACGGGATCACCATTTCACAAAAACGAGGAGAGCATGGTTGTGCGGAAACTTCCCTTGCTGATTCTCATCTTGGGTGGGACGCTTCTGGCTGTCAGTCAGTCCGACTTGTCGAAATATCGACCAGGCACAATTATGGCTGTCGAACCCCACCATTCGTCTTCTAGTGACAACGCTGCGCAGCGAAAATACGATATTTCACTCAAAGTTGGGAACACAACTTATGTGCTCTTGTATACTCAGCCGCCCGGGACAATAAGTCCAGAGTATCGGACAGGCCTCGAGCTCCCAGTACTCGTGCTGAGTAATTCGATCAGATTCAACGACGGCTTGGGGCGTTCAAGAGAGCTCCCGATCGAAAGCCACAGAGCAACTCAGTAGTCGATCCACAGTTTCACTTCGGTATGCTCTCGACGCGCGCGTTGATAGTGGCCGACCATGCTAGTTTTTGACCGGAGGCGGATAATTTTTCAGCAACTTTGTTGCTGCCTTTGTAAGGTTCTTTTGTTGCTTGTCCGGCTTCGCATCGGGATCGAGTGTCTTACTTGCCACGCCCCGCCAAACTAGATCTTTGTGCGTGGAGTCGTACATGTCGAGGACCAGCTGGCCGGTATAGATCGTTGAAGTCTGACCCGTCGTGGTGCTCGACCCACCCGCGCCACCGTACCACCCGCCGCGGTACCACCCTCCTCCGTAGCCCCAGTCGGTGCTGTAGGAGTTGAACTGTTTCTCCTGTCCGATGGCGGTCTGGTAACCAATAAAGAGGTCCGCAGGATCGCTTTCCACCTTGGTGAGACCCTTCGTTGCAAGCTGTGCTTCCAGTGCGTCTTTGATCTGCTTATCGACAAGGCCATTCGGTTGGTCTGTCCCTTTGATCGCGACCCACTTGTAAGTCTTGAACTTTGAGAAGTCGGTGTCCTTGTCGAAATTGTAACGGACATCCTGAGCAAGACCGCTGCTCGCGACCAGCAGCAGAAATGCCATCGCGAACAATGCTTTTTTCATATGCTCTCCAGTTTTGAGATGTTTTGGGTTTTTACGCCAAGATAGCTACCTGTTGCACTTCGCGTTCGAACAGGAGCCACATCGCGATGCTAGGAGTACTGATTAACTCAAGGAACTGTCAGCTTTGACAGAATCGGTATCTTTCATGGAATTGCGGTCTTGGACCGCTATCGCTCTGTAATAAATAACAGTGTCTTGGGCCCTGGTGCTTCGGCACTCTGAGCAAAAGGAAGACCAGCTGTGAGAGCTAAGGAATTAAAGATCATCGGATGTCTGGTTGCGATATCCAGCCTCTCGTTCGCACAGAAAGTGAAAGTTGGCTACGACAAAAGCGCGGATTTCTCCAAGTACAAGACGTATACGTGGGAAGAACCGGCAATGCCGGCCACTTATCCACAGCTATATGCCACCGTCATCGGTTCGGTCGATGGTGAACTGAACTCGAAAGGCTTCACGCGGCTTGAGAAAAATGGAGACCTCGTCTTGATTCCTTCGGGCGGAATTGGTTTCGCCACTGTTTTCTCTGGAGGAACACCGATCTCCCCGACCTTTTCGGGGCCACCTCCTGCCCTGAATGCCACTGTCTGGACGGGAGCAGAGGGGCAGGGACAACTCATGCCTGCAGTAGCTGATGGGACCCTCGCCCTAGAGTTTATCGATAGGGGAGCAAACCTGGTCGTCTGGTCCGGCACAGTGACTCAAAAGCTCGACATCGAGAGGAAAATGAAATCTCTGGAACTGACAAGCAAGGCCGTGACCAAACTACTCAAGCAATTCCCTCCAAAGACTTCCGCGAAATGATCTGATGAACATTTCCTGTCGACACTAGAATGCAAATCTTAAGCCGAGGACAACAGTTGGATCTGTCCAGCCCGCATTTAAAACATATGCAGTAAAGTCCACCCCCTTATGTGTAAACCCGACCGAGAAACCGCGCTGCACATCGAGATCGGTGTGATAAGCCCGCGTACGCTGCGATACCAGACCAGCATGCAACCAATCAGTCGGCGAATACGAGAGTTCGTTCCAACTGTACAGAAAATTCCCCGTCTTATCGCCGATATCGGCCACATACTCGAGTTCACTCGAGAGCTCAATTCTTTTATAGGCGAGAGAGAGCTCGCATCCCGGCGCTACGCCATTCGTATTTCCAAACACGACTCCGATCATTGGCGTTACCTCGAATACAGGATTGCTTCCCGTACTGAGGTTGTAGCCTGCCCACACTGACCCCGTTTCTTGATTCTCATAGTTGTAGCGCGCCTCAAGATGCAGCCACTGCCTATCCGCAGCAAATATCGGAGAGCCATAGAAGATGTCATGTGGAACTAAATATCCGTATGCTGCAACCGAAAAGGACCATTCGGTGGCCTGGGAATCTTTCCCTGCGGCGGGAGTCGCAACTTGGGCAAAGCATCGGCCTGCAAAAAGAAGAATGACACCAAGCGACAAGATTACTGCACAGTTTAGCCGCCCAGGACAATTGTGAGCGCGACCAGTGATGCGCCGATGAAGGCCATCCACAATCCCATTCTCCAGGGGCGATACCCCGCGTAGCGGCCCAATGCATACCCATTCAGAAACAACATGGCAACAGCGATTCCGTTTGAAATGCGTAGTGCCCTAACTGCGTTCGTGGTTAGAAGAAACGGAATCACTACCGGGAACGTGGACAGAAACACAGCCGAGAAAACTGCGAGACCGCCCAGCCAATCTTCTTTCGTGACTTCCGGGTGAGCAGCCAGTTCCGGCAACTGAATCAGCTTGGCTCTCATATCTTCGAGCGCGCCGCGGGATATGACGGACGCTAGTAAGGGCGGCATTGCCTTCGCAATGACACTGTGCGCCGCTTCGTGATTGAGAGTTGAACGCACGCCTCGCAAGGTAGTGATACCGTGTCCCCTCTCTATGAAACAAGCGAGCATATACAAGAAAGCGTCAATGATGCCCCATGCTAGGTTGCAGCCGGTCGCAGCCACTAGCATGGTCTTTACTTCTTCTTGCCCCGCCTCATGAATGCTGATTGAGCAGGTGAAAGTAACGACCATGATTAGTCCGAACAAGATCTCGGAAAGTCTTTCCACCGGTTCGAGAGGACGTTTCGAACTTTTGACGTCTGCGTCGACTTGGTTTGCCATCGGCGCATGCTCCCCGGCTTGCTCAGTCACTATTTCCATCGTCGATTCCAAACATCTTTGCCGGCCCACACAATAGTTGACTACTTCAGGCACTCATACCTTGAAACGACGAATGAGTTGTCTCGAAGAACGCATCGACAGCAGTTGCGGTGGACCGGAAAATGAACTGTTGCTCAGACCGTTCCAAGAAGCCACTACGGATGAAGAGATCACGTACCGGATCCGCGACCCGCACGAACCAGAGCACAATTCCCAGATCTTGCAGTTCGCTCCGGAAGTCTTGCAACATCTCCAGACCGGTAACATCCATTTCGGGAGAAGCTTCGAGGTTAACCAACACAGTTTTGACAGGCGGGTCCGCCTGTTTGACAAGTTCGCGCAATCGATTGCGAATACGGTTTGCGTTTGCAAAAAAGACAATTCCGTTGGGACGAAATATCAGAAGACCAGGGACCTGTTTTGCATCGGTATAACGCGCAACGTCGACGAAATCTGTGGAGCCTTTGAGCTTGCCTAGCACTGAATCCTGGGGCTTACTCAACTTCCGCATTAAGAGGATCAGAGTCAGGCAGACTGCAAAGAGCAGCCCCTTCAGAATTCCCATCTGCAGAACCGCAATCAGCGCGATGAGGGCAACCCAAATGCTTCCAGTCCCAATTCTGGCGTAGTACTTCAGCGTCCGAACGTCAGCTAGATGTGCGACCGCCCGAATGACGATCGCCGCGAGAACGGCCTCGGGTAGATTACGAATCAGTGGCAGGAGAAAGGCGAGCGTGAGGCCGACACAAAGAGATGCTGTAATGGCCGAACCTTGGGTACGTGCACCAGCTGCGTCGTTCGCAGCTGTTCCCGACATTCCGCCACCCACGATAATTCCACCCGCGAGACCGGATGCGATATTTGCCGCGCCCAGTGCACACAATTCCTGGTTGGGATTGATCTCATATCTATGTCTCGCCGCGAACGTGCGAGCTGCAACGAGGGATTCCGCCGTGAGTACGAGTACGATTCCGAGGGCGCCGACGAATATGTCGGCCAGTTCATCCTCTCCGATCCTCGGCCAACTCAAAGAGGGTATTGTCGTTTGAATCGTCCCCAACACTTCGACGCTGCGTTGCTGAAGGCCGAACAGCGGTACCGCCACAGTTCCGAGCACCAACACAACCAAAGCGGATGGTATTCGTGGAACAACTACGTCCAACGCGAACATGATTGCCAAAGCAGCTGACGCAACCGCCAATGTCCACAGATTCACTTCACCCAGCGACTTGAGAACATGCCAGGCTTGATGAAAGAAATTTCCGTGGCCGCTGGAAATTCCCATGAATTTGTGCGCTTGCTTCACCATAATGGTGAGGGCCAGGCCAAATACGAAGCCTTTGAGAACTGGCTTTGAAATGAACTCTGAAGCTGAGCCCAATCTCAGGAAACCAGCTGCAAGAAGTATCACGCCAGCCACGACCGCGGCGGCAGACGCCAATTCGAAATACCTTGCTGAACCGTTTGAAGCTAAAGGAGCCAAAAGGGCAGCAAGCATTGCCGCCGATGATGAAGTAGCCGCAACCGCCAAATGTCGCGACGTGCCGAAGATCGCGTATACCAGCAAACCGGCGAAAGCTGCATATAACCCCATCTCCGGACGGACCCCTGCGATCCCGGCATATGCCATTCCCTGCGGCACAAGTAAGCCGGCGAGCGCAACCCCGGCCATTATGTCCTTTCTGGGTGAGAACTCAGACAGCCAGCCACTCATCACAAAAAACCGAGATACTCTTCTCCTCTGCGGCATTCATCCTCTTTATTCTGTGGGAGGAGTCCAGATCAATACTTCTCCGGAACGAACCGCCTACCTTTCAACGTCGCCCGATCGTCGTAATGTCCCTTATTGGAACGTTGTGGCAACCTCGCCCTGGGACGGGGAGTCTTCTTGTACGGAATCAGGCTGAGAAAATGCGAGATGCAGTTCAGGCGGGCCCTTTTCTTGTCGTCGGAACGAACGATAAACCATGGGGCATATTTGCTGTCGGTGGCTTTGAGCATCAAATCTCGAGCTCGCGAGTATTCATACCAGCGCTTAAAAGACTCGAGGTCCATAGGACTAAGTTTCCACTGCCGGAGGGGATCCTTGATACGTGCCTCAAATCTTTCTTGCTGCTGCTTCTTTCCAACCTCCAGCCAATACTTGACAAGGATGATCCCTGCCTCCACGATGTATTTTTCCATCAAAGGACAGATCTCGAGAAAACGCTTGTGCTGTTCCTCGGTGCAAAAACCCATCACGTATTCGACGCCGGCGCGGTTGTACCAGCTCCGGTCGAACACGACAACCTCGCCGGCAGCTGGAAAGTGCTGCGCGTATCGCTGCATATACATCTGGGATTTCTCGCGGTCGGATGGTGCGGGAAGGGCTGCTACGCGAAACACGCGTGGGCTCACGCGTTCAGTCAGCGCACGAATCGTACCGCCTTTTCCTGCAGCGTCGCGTCCTTCGAATATCACGATTACGCGCAGACCCTTGTATTTGATCCAGTCCTGTAGTTTGCAAAGCTCAGCTTGAAGCCGGACGAGTTCCCTCTCGTATTGTTTGCGCCGGAGCTTTACCGTCTCATCCTTGTTGGTTGCCATTGACGGCAGTTCCCGATCTTGGTTGCTGCGGTAGTTGATTCAAGCAGGCGTCATGCCGCCTTTGCAGTCTTCTCCGTTGCGCTCTCCTTCTTCGGCTGCTCCTTGGAAGCTTCAAAGGCATCTCGGTAGCCTCTAGCAATCGATCGAACTCCTCGACCAATTTCCTCATAGACATCGTCGGGCAGATTAGCCAGCGAAACGCGTAATGACCAATCCGGCGCATCGAAGCCGCCACCATTAAGAAGCACGATCCCGTGGGACTCGGCCAAGCGAAACGCAAGATCAAGAGGATGCACATGTGCCTTAAGGTACTCGACGGCTTCTTCGCCGATGTTCTTTCGAGCCCAAAACTCAAAATCGATAAGCCCGTAATAAGCGTCGTACATTGGGTTCGGTGTGACTACTAACCCTAGGCCTTCGAGCGTGGCCATAGCTCGACGGTGAACAATTTCCATGCAAGCCTTCTGATAGAGTTTCGCACTGTCCATCATTTCCACCACCGAGAAAAGGCTCATCATGACCTGCTGCGGCAAAGACAAGCCCGCTGTGTGGTTCAGGGCGACGTCACGACTGTCGGCGACGATACGGTCAATCAGTTTGATCTTCCGCGGCTCAAGCGTCAGCGGCCCATAGCGCTTGTCGAGGGCTTTCAGATCAGCATCGGGAAGCTTTGCGATCATTTTTTCAAAAATATTGTCTTCGTGGATCGCGATGATCCCCAGGCGCCATCCCGTCGCACCGAAATACTTGGAATAGGAGTAAACGCCGATCGTGTTTTGCGGCAATTCGCCGAGTAGTGATCGGAAATCAGGAACGAATGTGCCGTAAACGTCGTCGGTTAAGAGCATCAGATCTGGACGCTTTGTCTTCACCAGGTTCGTCAGTTTCGCGATCGTCTCCTTACTGAGTGCAACTCCAGTAGGATTTCCAGGATTCACAATGAAAAAAGCTTTGATGGTAGGGTCTTCGAGCTTCTTTAGTTCCGAATCTGTAAATTGAAATCGATTTTCCTGAGGACCGTGTATGTTCACCACGTTCAAGGCATAGTCCTCCAGATGAGGCATTTCAATGTAAGGCGTGAATATCGGTGTTCCTAAAGCGATCGTGTCCCCGGGACGGAGTAGGCGATTGGCCTTGAGCGATTTGAAGATGTAACACATCGCTGCGGTTCCGCCCTCGACTGCGTATAGATCAAATTTGCCTGCCGGCCGAGGATCTCCACACATCGCCCACATCAGATACTCGTGAGCGATCTGCTCGTTATGGACCAGCATCCGGTCAGGAACCGGGTAGTTGTCGCCAATGATCGAATCGACCAACTCGTGAACAAAAGCATCTGCTTCGAACCCAAACTTCTTCACAGTGAATGGAACCATGAGCGAAAGAAAAGACGCGCCGGGCATCTCAAAGTGCTTCTCGAGCCACGCCTGCAGACGGCCGGCGATCCCCTGTTGTTGTGGCATCCCACCCAGGCCCGCAGGATGATCCATCACCCGCTTGCTCTCCGAAATTGCAAACTGGCCAAGTAAGAAGTAGCCTTCTCGCGGCGTCGTCGCCACCCAGTTGGGGTTGCCGCGCCCAGCATTCAGAAAAGCGGACTGCGTGGTTCTCGATGTTTTCTTCGCCAATCGGATCAGTTCGTCTTTGATTTCAAAGGGACTCAGCGTTTCAAAGCTCTTGAGATTGATGAATTCCATGGATTTATCCTTCTTATTTGAAAAGTCCTGCTGACAGCAGCATGATGAGGACCATGCCCCAAATTGTCAGCAGGGTATTGCCGACTGCGTAGGTTACGGTGTATCCGAGCGCGGGTATTTGGCTGTTGGCCATGTCGCATACCAGGCCAAGCGATGCTGTTGTGGTACGAGCTCCTGAAACTATGCCCAACGTGAGGGCATCATGGAAGCGGAAGATGTATTTGGCGATGAACATTCCAAAAACCAGCGGAAGCGTCGTTGCCAAAGCACCCCACAAAAATAAGCCAATCCCTTGGCTTTTGAGCCCGTTCACGAAACCGGGACCAGCCGAGATGCCAACAACGGCGATAAAGATATTCAGGCCAACGGAGTTCATGAACCACACAGTTGAGGTTGGGATCCGTCCGAACTTGGGATGAACGGAGCGCAACCACCCACAAACCAGCCCGGAGATAAGAGCGCCGCCAGCGGTCGAGAGAGTCAAGGGAACGCCGGCTATCTTCCACACTAAAGACCCGATCAAGGCCCCGACGGTGATTCCGGCACCAATAAATGCGACGTCCGCAATATCGGTGGCACGATCGGGAACACCTAAAGCTTTGATCGCAGCGTTGGTATCTTGAGTGCGACCGATCAGAGTAACGATATCGCCTCGGAAAATCTTGGTATTCGGAAGAATGGGAATCGAGGTCGCAACTGCACCGCGCGTGATTTTCCTTAGGAAGACGCCGCGGGCACTCGGTATTGTGGAGAGTTCAGCAAGAGTCTTGCCGTCTACTTCTTTATTTGTCACATATACGTCGACGCCCTCGACCGGGACGCTCAATAATTCGGGATCATCGATCTCTTCCGTGACTTCGCGGGTAGGATTAGGATCGCGGCCGCCGGATACCGCAGCCAGTTTTATACGCGCTCCTGCAACATTCACAAGCGCTTCGCGGGAACCGGCCACCGCCACTACATCGCCCTCGCGCAAAACTGTGTCTGCCGTGGCTTCCTCGATCGATCCATTGCGCCTTAGGCGCGAAACAAATATGCGAGAGTTCGGGACCAATGCCTCGGCCTCCGCTGCACGCAGGCCGACAACTTTGCCGCCAGCCTGCACACGAAATGCCCGCATCTCCCAGCGGTGCCAGGCATAGCCAGCTCCGCCAAGTTCCTTCTTGCCGCCTTGCTTTTCTTCATAGTCCTTGCATGCGGCCGGAAGATTAATTCGCAATAAAGCGGGACCGAGAAGTGCGATCACGATGGCCGAGCCGACGGTGCCGTACATGTAAGTGACCGCATAAGCAATCGGCATCGCATCCAGGAGTTTCTTAGCCTCATCGCCACCTAACCCAAGGCGATTAATCGCATCTGTAGAAAGGCCGAGTGCCGCGGAGATCGTTTGCGATCCAGAGTAAAATCCCGCCGAATATCCGTAGTCATATCCCGCAATTCGGACGATCACAACGGGAATCAACAGGCAAAGCACACATTGAACCGCTGAAAAGATGGCTTGTGGCACACCATCCTTGGCTACACCCCGCACAAACTGGGGGCCCACGCCATATCCGACGGCGAAAAGGAACATTAGGAATACGGTTGCCTTTAGCGGAGGTGAGATCGTGATGCCCAACTGTCCGATAATGACGCCGGCGAGCAAAGTCGCCGTGACCGATCCCAATCCGATGCCGCGGAATGTAAACTTGCCGAAGTAGTATCCCAGGCCCAGAACGAGAAAAATGGCAATCTCAGGGTATTGCCTCAAGGTTGCTGCGAACCAGGTAAACATTGGTCACCTCGTGACGATCTCGCTTGTCACAACATCATGCTGCTCTTAAGCCGTTGCTCGAAATGTAAAATCGTCAAGCCGCCGTCTTTCGTTTGACTGCCTTCGTCTCGTCCACCCCGCTCTTGCTCGGCAGCTTTGCAGATTTAAGAAAAGATGCCTTCAACAACTTCAATCCAAGCGACGCCTCGAAACCATGGATTTCCTTAACGTCCAGCTTGCGCATGAAGTCGATCGTTTCCGCACCAATCACTTGACCCGGAACCATGATGGGAAATCCAGGCGGATAGGGAATCACGAAATTGGCCGAAACTAACTCCGGTCCATCTTTCAGGCGTTTGTCAATCTCGGAACTAAAGAGCCTGATGTGTTCACATTGTGAATCACGATATGCTCCGAAGAATGCTGAGCGGACATCACCTTCGCCAGTAAGGCTCGTGGGATTCTCGCGGAAGGCGTCGTGGAAACGGCTGAAGTCTGGCAGATCGGGCACGTCCTCCATCAAAGACTTCACTCTCGCTGCAAGCGCTTTCTCGGCCGTATTGCCGCCATCTGCAAGCTTTTTTTCAATTGCCTGCGAAATTTCGACAAGAACCTTAATCAATTGAGCTATATCGCTCCGCGTGTTGTTAATGTTCGTTTGCAGCAACACGCTATTGCGAGAAGTCTTATTCAGTTGAATGTCATAGTCTGCTGCCAACATGTTCTTAAACTGCGTGCCATCGAACCCGGCAGAACCGCAGACCAGCGTTAGGCGTGTCACATCCAACGCGAACTCGTCATTACGTAGCGCCTTGACAGCGACAGACCAGTTCGTGCCCGGAGCGAGGTAATCCACAAATCCAGTGTTACGGAACTCAGAGGGGATCATTTCGTCCGCGCCGAGAATTCGAAAGTATTTCGAGACCAGCGGATGCGAGTTCACCTCGCGGCGCAAGTCAAGTGCCAATTGGATGGCTCGGTTCACCAGTTCATATCCTTCAAGTTCCATTTGCCGGCGGGCAACATCGATGGTTGCGATGATTTGCAGATTCGGCGATGTCGAGGCATGCGTGAAGATGGCTTCATGGAATTGCTCTTCGACCGAGTGATATTCCTGATCCTTCACCAGCACCATGGACCCTTGCCGTAAGCAAGACATGGATTTGTGAGTCGAATTGGTCTGGTAAACCCGGATGCGTGCCTTGTCTGGATTGGCGAGGAGGTGAGTATCGAGCAGTGCAGGATCTTTTGGATCCAGGTCGGCACCAATCTTTTTCTCTTGTTCCTCATACCTCTTTCGATATTCGGGATCTTTGAACTTCTGCTCGAGAATAGCGGCCGCGCCCATTGCCGTCCGGCGACGATAGAAAGGACTCCACCGCGCGAATCCGAACCATGCCTCGTCCCATAAGAAAATCAGGTCCGGCTTGATCGCGAGACACTCCTCCATGACACGTTCCGTGTTGTAAATTTGCCCGTCGAAAGTGCAATTGGTAAGCACCAGCATCCGTGCCCGATCAAGTTTTCCCTCCGCTTTCAAATCGAGCAAAGCTTTCTTAATGGTGCGTAACGGGACTGCTCCATACATCGAATATTGAGTCAGTGGATAGGCTTCGACGTAAAGAGGGAATGCGCCCGACAACACGGCGCCATAATGGTGGGATTTGTGGCAATTTCGGTCGACGATCATGATGTCGCCCGGTGCCAGCAGCGCCTGCTCCACTATCTTGTTCGAGGTCGACGTTCCATTCGTAACAAAGAAAACATGATCGGCGCCGAATGCCCGTGAGGCTTTTTCTTGTGCGAGTTTGATGTTCCCTGTTGGTTCGAGAAGGCTATCGAGGCCGCCGGTTGTCGCAGACGACTCTGCAAGAAATAAATTCGTTCCGTAAAAATTACCCATGTCACGGATCCAATTCGATTTGAAAATGGATTTTCCGCGTGCAACTGGCAGAGCATGGAAGGTGCCGATCGGGCGTTGAGCATATTTTTGAAGATTGTCGAAATAAGGCGTATTGAACCTTTCTTGAATCGCATCAAGAATGCTCAAATGCAGCTCGAGTGGCTCCTCCACCTGATAAAAAACACGGCGTACGCAGTCTGCGCTGACCGCTCCGGCAACCTTCTCAACGGCCTGATCACTGAGCAGGAAAATGTCAAGTTCCGGTCGAACCAGCTTGATCGCTCTTGCGAGAGCCAGGCTGAATTCGCCAGAGTTCTCATCGATCCCAGTCGCGGCAAGGTGAGTTGTCAGGAATTCTCGGAGCAATGGGCTGTTGTGTGCCGACGCAAATGAAATCCCCTCATAGATGATCACCGTCTCTATGCTGCCGTTTAGTATGGTTCCGATCATCGCATCTTCAAAATTGGAAACGAAGACCGGCTCGTAGATAAACTTGTCTTGCCATCGGCGCAATTTGCGCAGATCCTGGGCAAGTTCCAGGCACACCGCGGGTCGAGCGGGGCTGACCGCGAGCACTTCGAAATAAGGACGATAACCTGTACCTTCGTCTGCTGTGCCCGGAACCCGTTCCCCAATGCTGGCTACGCCCTCATCCCTTTCCCAATCTGCAACGTTCGTGCGATACGAATGCGTAAGAAGTGCGGTACTGATGGATTGCACCAGCCGGCTGGTGCCCGCGGCATCCCCCGACGCGATGCGTTCCTCGAGCGTTCGGAGCATGACAGGTCCGGGATAAGCAAAGAAATCCTCCCACTGCTTCAGTTCCCGACAGGCCTCCGATACCGCAGCTGCACCCTCTCTCGATTCGGCTTCTGGCCGGTTTCCCATAGATGCCCAGTGCCTGGCAGCTCGCAAGAGTTGGCGCCAGCGATCGAATCGGGCTTCGGCCACCGTAAAGAATTGGTCAACCCGGGTGCTTTTTGGGCTCACTGCTGTGCTCATCATTCCTCCGTAATACGCTGAAGTCGGGTTATTCTGACGACGAGCTGACCTGCGGTTCTGAACACTATTTCTTGTCAGAGTCCACTTTTACAAAGTTGTACTTAGCGCTGAACTGGATGCGTGTGTCATCACCTTTTTTGCCGTTCTGTAATTCCTGCCACCCGTAGAGAACCTCCGCACCCATGTGGAGCGAAGATCCGAAGGGATTCCAAATCAGGTTTGCTGCGCTGTATTCACTATGGTTGTACGTGGTTGTGGGAACAAGAACCGAGCTGGGAGGATTGTTCACAGCAGCATACGAAAAGACAGCACTCGAGCGGAGAGTCTTCTTCCAATAGTGTTGATAGGCAGCATCCACGCCAGCATCTGGTGTTGCTTTAAGGTGAGGGTTCGTGCCCACATCTGTGACCTCGGCATCGATTCCCAATCCTGACGTGTCCTGGATGTAACGTGACGCGCCCCGCCCAGTAACCGCCCCAAGAACTACATTGTCTTTGCCGAATGTTTTGAAACCCGCTGAGACGTTCACGCCCCATCCAAACACAGTGTCAGTCCTGGACTGCGTTCCGGAAGTCACAAACGCTGCGATCGACCGAAAGAGCCCCGCGACCTGAAAGTGGCCGCCTTCAAATTCCTTCCTAAGGCGAACCGTTCCATCGGGGCTGGGAGCATTCGGCTGGGAGTCGAACTCTGCCGTTTTGAACAAAACGTCCGAACTTGGTTTCTCTGCCGCGAAATAAAGCGTCGTGCTTTTGCTCAGTGCCACCCCGTACCGAATTTGCGGATTCCGCAGATTGACCATTCCGTTTGGTCCTTGAAAATCCAGCGTGTCGGGAAACCCGTCGGGATCCATAAAGTTCGTAAAGGTTTGCCCAATCAGAAAATTCTTGGCCTGCGCATACGCATGCCGTAACCGTGGGGTTGTTGCGTTTGTTCCAAACAGGTCGCCCTCTGCGTAAAAACGTACTTCCCCGATTTTCGTGCTCGGAATCCGGAAATCGAGACTTAGCCGCGTGGGTCTCACTGACACGGTGGTGTTGTTGACTGTTACGATTTGAGGTATTGGAATCGAGGATGGCACGAATGCGTCGGTGTTTCCCGGAGGTTTCAAATCATAGATGAAATCCGTTTTGAAATAGCCGCCGATCTTCAGAATTGTCTGCGTTCCAGGCAAACGAAAAAAACCGTGGTATTTGGGATCGAGAGGCACATTGTCGTAGCGCGGAGCCGCATCGGAATCTTGCGAGAACGTGTTGTAAGTTGAGGTGAGCTGACCCACTTGCGGAGAAGTCGTGCCTTGAGCTGGTGCCGTAGCTTGAACAGTGCCACTCTGGCTAGACGACGCCGCTGTGGGCTGTGCGGGGACCGTTGAAGGTTGCGTGCTCTCCAGTTGGTCGAGCTCCGCTTGCATCTTCTTGAGCTGCTCTTGCAGTTGATTGATCTGATCGCGTAATTCCTGGGTTGTTTGTCCGGATGCATTTTGCTGAGCAGCCGCAGAAGCCACGATCAACAAAACGAGACCGCCGACTATTACGTGATTTACGAAATATTTCATTTTCACTCTCACGCAGCTTCCAGTGATCCCATGGTTCGACCTGTTCAGACCGTGCTCACGCAAAACTTGATCAGCCGCACTGAGGGCAAAACTAAGGCCCGAGGTTGGAATCAACAACTGTCAGAATTGCCAGCAAAGTAGCTGGCTAGCAGCGAAGACCGCGTGGATATTGGCGGATGCAGCTTTTAGCATCGATCCGCAAGATAAGCTTGCACCGATCGCGGCTCGGTGCGAATGAGAGCAGAACAGTCTTGCAAGATAGGAAGAGCTTCCGACGCGATAGAAACGGGCTGATGGAGCACTTACTGGGGTTGCACGTTGAACTCTACCGTATTCGAATTCAATCCGCTGCTACGCACATAAACAGGCACCATACCGGCAAATTGGAGGTCTGTGTCGGTCAAGCTAACCATGAGTTGGTTGGAAGTTATGAAAATAGTGCGCTGGGCTTCGCCATTCCAGAATACGACTGCTGCGGTATCGAAATTGCTGCCGTTCACAGTCATGTTGAAAGGTACACTGTTGACGGGCGTGCTGGTCGGGAACAAGTTTGTAATCGATGGTGACATTGCAATCACGCTCACCGGTCTCGGTTCCGGGTTTGAGATGGGTGCGCCGCATCCGACCAGACTCAAACTGGCCAAAAGGATTGAAAGATATCGCATATCCGCCTCCATGTGCTCACATGCAACATTCGAATCAGACATAAACCCTTGGCCTTTACTGCTGCCAACCTCCTCCCAGCGCGTTGTAAAGTTGTACGAGTGCAAGCCGTTCATTCAGGTTCGCTTGTGCTAGGTTCAACTCTGCATTGAACGACAGCGTATCGGTGTCGAGCACCTCTAAATAGCTGGTCACACCACCCTGGTAGCGCACATTCGCCAAGCGGGTCGCATCCAATGCCGCAGCCGTCAACAAGGCCTGTTGCTCGCGGAAGTCCTGATTTTTGCGATAAGAGACTAATGAATCCGCCACTTCGCGGAATGCTTGCTGGACCGACTGCTCATAAATCAGCAGCGATTCGTGCTCCTGCGATTCACTCAAACGAACACCGGAGCGGATTCTGCCACCTTCAAAGATCGGTTGCGTGAGCTGTGCGCCAAAGCTCCAAATCCCCGCTGGCCCGGTAAATAGACTCGTCAACGCGGGGCTTTGAAAGCCCCCGAGGGCAGTCAACACAATTTGTGGATAGTAGGCCGCCTTCGCCACCCCAATTCGCGCATTTGCGGCAATCAACTGTTGCTCAGCCGATTGAACATCAGGGCGCCTTTCTAACAGGGAGGAAGGAAGCCCCGCTGGAACAGTTGGCGAGATGGCGGTTTCAACCAACGATCTTCCGCGGGTGATCGGAGATGGATTGTGGCCGAGAAGAATGCTGATAAGATTTTCTTGTTGCTCGATACGGCGTTCCAAGTCAGGAATCTGCGCTGCGGCCGTGTATAGCAGTTCCTCGGATTGCCTCACGTCGAGTAAGGCTGTCGTACCGCCTGCATTTCGAATTTTCACCAGCCGCAGAGATTCCTGCCTTGTTTGTAACGTGCGACTGGATATCCCCATCTCCATGTCCAATTCGAGCAATTGAAAATATGCGCTAGCAAGATTGCTAACTAGCGAAGAGATCACGGCCTTGCGGCCCCAGTCCGTTGCCAGTAGATTCGCGCGGGCAGCTTCCGTCGCTCTCCGGAATTTGCCCCAGAAATCAAGTTCCCAGAACAATGATAGGTTCACCTGGGCAGGGCTCGTCTCAAATGCCGGTGTTATCGCGGTCTTTGCAAACCGCTCGTTACTGGCGGATACCCCACCGGTGATGGTGGGAAATTGGTCCGCGCGGGTGATGCCTAGGGCTGCCTGCGCCTCGAGTACGTGCGCTGCCGCTATACGTACATCATAGTTATCGATGAGCGCTTGCCGGATTAGCTTTTGTAATTGTTCGTCCTGGAAGACTGCCCACCACTTCTCGTCACCAAGTGAAGCAGCAGTTTGCGCGCCCGCATCCGGAGCCAATCCTCGATAGCCGTCCGGGACTGTCACAGGTGGGCGTTTGTACTTTGGGCCAACCGTGCAGCCCGTGAAAAGTATGAGAGCAATCGCAATCGGCCAGCACTTTCCGAATTCAGGAGGTCCTCCGCACTTAGTCATCAGCAGCAGCTCCCCCAAGAGCAGGTCCCGGTTCAACCGCTTGAGGCTTTTTCTTCTCTTTAGACATCCATATGCCGAAGCGTTCCACGACATCGAAGCTGACCGGAATAAAGAAGATCGCTAGAAGGGAGGCAGCCATCATTCCGCCGATGACGCAGGTTCCCAAAACACGTCGAGAGATAGCACCGGCGCCGGAGGCGCCCCACAACGGCACGCAACCCAGGATGAAGGCAAAAGCAGTCATCAGAATTGGGCGCAATCGAAGCCGCGCCCCCGTGAGTGCCGCATCAATCAGGCTTTTGCCTTTGTCATACTCCATCTTCGCGAATTCGACGATCAGAATTGCATTCTTGGCAGACAGTCCGATTAGCATCACCAGCCCGATCTGCGCGTAAACATCATTGTCCAGTTTGCGGAAATAAAGCGTCATAAAGGCGCCGAAGACCGCAATCGGAACTCCCAGAAGGACGCTGAACGGTAGTGTCCAGCTTTCGTATTGCGCCGCCATGATCAGAAAGACAACGAAAAACGCCAACCCGAAAATAGTAGCTGGGGAAATGCCTTGTGCCGCCTTCTGCTCTTGGTAGGACATCCCCATGTAGTCAAAACCCATCTGGCTGGGCATCGACTTGTGAAACACGTCTTCCAAAGCCGCCATCGCCTGCCCAGAACTGTAGCCCGGGGCCGCGCTGGCGTTGATCTGCACACAATTGAACAGGTTGTAACGCATCATGAATTCTGCGCCGCTCCGCGGATACGTCGTGGTCAGCGTACTCAAAGGAACCATCGCTCCGGACGAGTTCCTGATGTAGAACTTACCTAGATTCTCCGCGCTTGCTCGAAAGTCCCCGTCGGCCTGGACATACACCTGCCATTGCAGCCCAAACCGATTGAAATAATTGATTAGCGAGCCCCCCATGAACGTTTGCACGGTTTCATAGAGACTGCTGAGCTCGATCTGCTGAGTCATCGCTTTGGCGTTGTCCACCTTGACTCCTACTTGCGGCACGCCAAACAAGGCAGTGGTCATCACTCCCGCCAACTCGGGACGTTTCCGTGCTTCGGCGACGAAGCGCTGCGAGTTCTTCGCCAAAAAATCAACACCACCTCCGGATCTGTCTTCAAGAATGAAAGTTGCTCCCCCGGATGTTCCAACTCCTGGAATCGCGGGAGGCGGAAACGAAAATGCAATTCCAGAGGGAACTCTCGACAGCGTCTTTTGAAGGTGCGCCTTGATCCCGTTGTAACTGAGTTCTGGTGTCTTGCGTTCTTTCCAGGGTTTCAGCGAAACAAAGAAAAATGAACTGTAAGTGGCATTCACGCCGCTTAACATGCTGTACCCCATTACCGAGCTGACATACTCAACCCCGGGCGTCTCCATGAGGATTCGTTCCATCTCTCGCGCAGCCTCGGACGATCGCTGCAGAGACGACGCATTGGGCAACTGCAACCCAGCGTAGATATATCCTTGGTCTTCATCAGGTAGGAAGCTCTTGGGAAGCCCTTTTCCGAAGAAGCCTGCTGCAACCGTCACGATGGCGAGCAGGAGAAAAGCGAATCCAGCCTTGTGGATCAGGTGTCCACACCAGTTCACATAGCCGTCCGTAGCACGTCCGAAAACGCGGTTAAACCAGCGAAAGAACTTCCCTAACGGTCCCCATGCCGGTTTCCTTGGCTTCAGGAGCAGAGCGGACAGCGCAGGGCTGAGGGTGAGTGCGTTGAATGCGGAAAACAGCACTGAAACCGCGATGGTAACCGCAAACTGCTTGTACAGCTGGCCAGTGATCCCGGGAACAAAGGCTGTTGGGATGAAGACCGCGGCGAGAATCAGTCCAATCGCGATTACTGGACCCGAAACTTCTTCCATAGCTTTGATCGTCGCATCATGCGGCGTCATGCCATGCTCGATGTGGTGTTCGACCGCTTCGACGACGACGATCGCATCATCGACAACCAGTCCGATTGCCAACACCAGTCCGAAAAGCGAAAGAGTATTAATCGAGAACCCGAGCATCGGAAAAACCGCAAATGTTCCAACTAGAGAAACCGGAACCGCGAGCAGGGGGATCAGCGTCGCCCGGAAACCTTGCAGGAATATGTAGACCACCAGAATGACGAGGATCAGAGCCTCAAACAGAGTCTTGTAAATCTCGTGAATGCCTTCGCTCACTGCGAGGGTAGTGTCGAGGGCTACGATGTAATCAAGACCCTGTGGGAACCGTTGTTTCGATTCGTCCATCATCTTGAGGACGGCGTCTCGCGTTTGCAGCGCATTGCTGCCCGGTGTGAGATAGAGTGCAATCAGGGCTGCGGGCTGCGCAGGCTTGTTCTCACCTGCTACTCCCAGTCGCGCAAGATACGAGTAATACTGGGAGCCCAATTCGACCCGCGCAACATCCTTCAGGTGAAGGATTGAGCCGTCAGGCTGGGCACGGACAACGATGTCACCAAACTCCTCAACCGTGGGCAAACGTCCGGGAGCTCGCACGTTATATGTAAATTGCTGACCGGTTGGGACAGGCTCTCCTCCTACCTGGCCAGCCGGGTTAACTTTGTTTTGCGCCTTCACGGCGCTGGTTATATCCGAGACCGTCACGCCGAGTCTCGCCAGCCGATCCGGATTTACCCAGATACGCATGGAATAAGGTCCAGCGCCATAAATCTGAACCTGTGAGACTCCGGAGACGCGCGTCAGCGCGTATTGCAAATTGATCGTGGCATAGTTCGCTAGGAAGATGTTGTCGTAGACACCGCCTGGTGAGTACAGATCGAGCAGCATGAATGGCGCGGTCGTGCCAGGCTGGACGATCACTCCCTGCTGGACGACCTCGTTGGGCAATTGCGAGTTCGCTTGCCCCGTTCGCATCTGTGCCAGAATCTGGTCAGTATTGACATCAGTTCCAAGTTTGAAGTCTACGTAGAGACTCATCCCGCCGCCGGAACTGGCGCTCAATGAGTACATGTAGTTCATGCCACTGACACCGGACATCTGTTGCTCAATCGGAGTGGCAACTGACTCGGCAATCGTCTGAGCGTCGGCCCCAGGATAAGTAGCCTTAACCTGGATCATCGGGTCGGCAATATTTGGAAACTGTGCTGTTGGCAGACTGAGCATCGAAACAACACCGACTAAGACCATCAAAATCGCGATTACGATTGCGACAATCGGTCGGTTGACGAAGAACTTTGCCATTCCTCAATTGCTCCCGCCTGCCACTCCCGCGTAGGGTTTAGGAGCGACCGGAATTCCTTCCTTGGCGAGATCGGGTGCCTGAGCTGCGAACGTCTGGACCTTCTGGATGCCTTCAACGACAACTCTTTCCCCAGGTTTCAATCCTTGCGTGATGATCCAGTCTGACCCAACGCGTTCGCCCACCTTAACAGGTAGGACTGTCGCCCTGTTTTCAGGATTGACCACGATCGTTTGGTACTCGGACTGCACCTCGATAACAGCAGCTTGCGGAATCAGCAACGCATTTTTGCTGGTACTGGTCTGTACGCGTACTTTTCCAAATCCGCCGGGTCGCAGGATCGCATCCTTGTTAGGAAAGGCTGCCGCCAGCTGGATTGTGCCGGTTCCATTCGTGATCTCGCGGTTTACGAAAATTATCCTACCCTTGATCGGATAGGGAACATCATTGGCCTGGATGAATTCGACGGGAAGATTGCTGCCTACCTCGCCGCGTTGCAGGAACCTTGATATCTGCGGTGCAACGCTAAGGTAAAGGCTCTCGCTGATATTGAAGTACGCCCAGATCGGATCGATCTGCGATACCGTCGTCATCTTGGTGGTCGTTCCCACCAAATCACCGACCTGTGAGGCAGCGACCCCAGCGATGCCGTCCACCGGTGAATAAACCTTCGTCCATCCAAGATTCAGTTCACCTTGCTGCTGCTGTGCCCTGGCTGCCTCTAGTTGCGCTTTAGCCCACGCCTGATTTGCCACATCATCATCGAGCTGCTTCTGCGGTATTGCGTTTTGGGCCGCCAAGGGTCTGTCACGTTGCACGTCGTTGTTCGCCTTGGAGAGCGAGGACACCGCTCTTTCGACGTCCGCCTTCGCTTGATCGAGCGCAGCAACGAGAGGCCGGGGATCAATCTGGAACAACAGTTGGTCCTTCTTTACAAACGAACCGTTCACATAGTTTTGGCTAAGTAGGTAACCTTGGACTTTGGGAGTGATATCAGCATTCACTGGACCGTTTAACTGCGCCACCCATTCCCCATAAACGGGAACGTCTTGTTCCACAACATCCGCAACTTCCACATCGGGCGGTTGTAACGCAGGTTTTGCTTCCTTCTTGCTACAACCAATCAGGACGAAAGAGAGAGCGAA
>Ga0335078_10001065_pt1 | contig 41780 bp, 35 predicted proteins | sample Lox_Sample_32_FD_206711 | JGI IMG/M metagenome (GOLD analysis project Ga0335078, IMG submission 206711) | Soil microbial communities from Loxahatchee National Wildlife Refuge, Florida, United States - Lox_Sample_3.2 | ecosystem: Environmental > Terrestrial > Soil > Wetlands | place: USA...
GATCGCGATAAAGCAGCGTGTCTTCGGGGGCGACGCGGTAGGGCGGAGGGATGAGAAGCTGCACAATGAAAGCCGCGCAGGTGAACGCTAGCCACCAGGTCCAATGCTTGATTCGCCGCCATAACGCGGAAACGCACACCAGAATGACCAGCGGCACAACCGGAAGCATGTAGCGCGCCAGGACAGCGCCTCCCAGCACCGATTCGGCCAGCACGTTGGCCGCGAGCACCACCAGAAAAACCAGTTGCATATTGATGGCGATGCGCGCGCGAACCGTTCCATCCTGCTCGCTCAAGGGCGGGCGCGTCATCGCGTAGAGAGCCGCCAGACTCAGCAGGAACAGGTTGAGATATCCGAAGACGTGCCAGAGGCGAATCAGTACGGCAAGCGCGATTCGTAGCGGGTTCACGGTCGCTTGCAGGTTGTAGCGGAGGTATTCCGGATTGCCCAGATAGAAGCCGGTCCGGTGGTGATGATAGGCGAACCAGAGGAGCAGCGGGAGCAGGCAGATCAGGAGCCAGGGCGCGTATCGCCTGCCGCTAGGCAGGCACAGAGGCTCTCCCCGGCTGGCTGCCGAGGCGTTCAGGAGCGGGTCCAGCGCCGGACAGACAAGCTCCCATACAAGCAATGCCATTGGAGTCACAATCGCGGTCTCTTTGGCCAGCGGAGCAAGCGCGAAGAACACGATGGTCGCGACCGCTCGGCCCTCCAGGTACATTGCCAGACCCCAAAGCGTGAGTGCAGCCGCCATCATGTCCAGGTGCGCCATCGAGCTCTGCGCGAAGAATACGGGGTAGAGCGCGGTGCACAGTACCGTAGCGGTGGCGACCGCCGGGCTCGATGCCGTGCGCGCCAGCCGCCACAACCCCGTCAGCGCGAACGCCGCAACCATCAACATCGAAGTACGCGTGACTGCCGGAGTGAAGGCGCTGAACTTCCACCAGAAGGCCAGCCACAGCATCACCAGCGGCGGATGAGCGTTGGAGAGCGTGGTATGCGGAATGAGTGAGCCGGTCAGCAACAGGTCGCGGGCGGCCGGGACAAAGTATCCGGCCTCATCCCAGAAGTACGGCAAACGCAGCAGCGCGGCGTGACTGAGGAAGAGGAGGGTGAAGCTGAGCGCATAGAAGCTAACGCACTCGTGCCATGGGGGCCCGGCTCGGTTCAGCTTGGTCATGAGAGGACGAACAGATTGTTATATCGCGAACGGCCTACGAAACCGGCCGGCGAAGGCAACCGCTCGTCAATCCATCACAATGGTGCGGCTACATCGCAGATCGGACTAGTGGAAGAACACTCGCGAGCAGATTGCCAGGGCGAGAAGAAGACAGACGTACAAAACCGTCATCCACGGAAAAGATTTTGCTTTCATTTGCCGTTTCAGAGGGTCTGCGAGTATTCAATTCCGGGTTTGTCATCCTGTCAAGGGTCAAAATACGTCATTCGCACCGGTGCACTGCCCAAGCGTCGGCTGCTGGGCGGGTGTTTTCGTCGCCAGCGCCAAAATTCAGTCGGACTGCGGCTCGTCGTCCTTCGCGCACCCCATTTCATCAATCATGTCGATGATCACCGCCAGGGTTCGCCGGGTGCGGTCGAGATCTTCAGGGCCGACCTTCGCCAGCAGGTCGGCGTCGACTTTTTCACGCGCGGCGTGCTGGGTCTCGGCGGCGGCACGGCCGCGCGCGGTGAGGGTCACGGTCAGCTTGCGGCGATCGTCTTTGTCGATGGCGCGTTCCAGATAGCCGCGCGTCACCAGCGTATCGACGAGCTGGCCCGCCGCCTGCTTGGTCAGACGCAGCTCGCGGATGAGCTGGCCGAGCGGAATGTCTTCGCGATCGAGCGCCAGGCCACCAATCACATACAGGCCGTTGCCGGGAATGTCGTCGTAGCCCGCTGTGTCGAGAGCGCGACGCATGGCCAAGCCGTAGGTGTTGCGCGCGTGCCGAAGCAGCACGGGCATGGCAATGTTATCGAGAATGGGGTCGGGTGAATTCATGCAACATGCTTTACTATCTAAATGATTGATAGTCAATAATAAATACTGTCACAATTTTCGGACATTATGCCGACTTAAATGGCAGCGCATCTTGACCTCGGGCCCTAGTTACCACACCCTCGACGTGCATTATAAATATTTTATATTCAATATCTTGCAAGGAAATAAATTGTCCTGCTAGAACATTTTCTCGACGCCGAACTGGGTGAGTGTGAGAGCTTCTTATTGGCCATCTCCAATCGCTGTCTACCTTGGCGCACCGAGTATACTCTTCGAGTTCGACCATCGAGTGCATGGATGGACAAGCTGCCCTACGTGCAAAAATCAGCGAAGCGATGGGCCTCCGGTCTGCCGTGGAATGTCGCCGTTGCCAGTCTGATCCTCGTCTTGGCCACGGTCGCGCTTTACTACCCAGTTAGCAATCACCAGTTCCTGTCGCTGGATGACACCGGGTATGTCACCAACAATCCCTACATCTGGAACGGACTGGGTTGGCAGACGCTGAGATGGGCGTTCACCACCAACGCCGAAGCCAACTGGCATCCCGTCACCTGGATCTCTCATGCGCTCGACTTCCAGTTGTTTCGGCTGGACCCCTCCGGCCACCATCTGATGAACCTGGCACTGCACGTGGCCAATGTCCTGGCGCTGTTTTGGGTGCTGCTGTGCGCGACCGGTTATGTGGGCCGCAGTTTTATGGTGGCTGCGTTATTTGCTATCCATCCCCTGAACGTCGAATCGGTGGCCTGGGTTGCAGAGCGCAAAAACCTGCTGAGCATGTTCTTTTTTCTCCTGGCGTTGGCCGCGTACCAGTGGTACACACGGCGACCGCGGGTTGGGCGCTATCTAGCCGTCGCTATGCTTTACGCGCTCGGATTGATGGCCAAACCACAGGTGATCACCCTGCCCTGCGTTCTCTTGCTTTGGGATTACTGGCCGTTGGAACGGTTCGCTCCTCGCCGTTCGCCATTCGCTTTTCGCCAGAATAGCGCGAGTGGAATTGCTGGCGAACAGCGAAGAGCGAACAGCGAAGAGCCATCCTCTGGCGAACAGCGAACGGCGAAGAGCGACCAGCGATTCCTGTGGCTGTTTCTGGAGAAGCTTCCCCTGTTCGCGCTTTGCGCCGCGAGTGCAGTAATCACCGTCCACGTGCAGCGATCTAAAGGAGCCGTCAGTAGCTATCCGTTCTCCACGTTGGCGGCGAATGCGGTTGTGTCCTACTGGCGCTATCTGGCCAAAGCGTTCTGGCCGTCACACCTAGCTATTTTCTATCCTTACGCCAGGAACGGCGAGCCGCGCTCGCAGGTGCTCCTGTCCATTTGCCTGCTGCTGCTGATCACCACGCTTGCCCTGCAGGCGCGCCGCTACCGCTACGTTCTTGTGGGCTGGTTGTGGTTCGTGGGAACCATGGTTCCCATGATCGGAGTGGTGCAGGTAGGCGCGCAAGCGATGGCCGATCGTTACACCTACTTGCCCATGGTCGGCTTGTTGATTGTTCTCTGTTGGGGGGCTGCGGATTGGGCGCAGCACAACCGTCTTTCGCCATTGGTCTTGCGCTCGGTCTCGCCTGTTTTGCTGTTGGCGCTGGCCCTCGTCACCCGGCGCCAGCTAGAGTACTGGAGCGACGATCTGTCCGTGTGGACACATGCGCTGCAGGTGACCAGCGGCAATTATGTGGCAGAGGATATGGTGGGCGCGATCCTGCTCGATCGCGGCGAAACAACCGCTGCCGTGCAACACCTCCGCACAGCGGCGGCTATCTGTCCGCTCGAGCCGCTGACTTATTTCTATCTGGGAATTTACCAGGAGCAGCAAGCAAACCCGGAAGCCGCCGTTGCGGAGTTCTGGAAGGTGGTCAGGCTCACGCGCACGCCAGAGCTGAAAGCGGAGACGTTGAAGCGGATGGCCGGCGATTATCGCGCCCTGGGAAACGAGGAGTTCGCGCGTAAGTGCTCCCTGGCCGCCAGCCAACTGCGCCGCTAGGAGACAGCATGGGGAGCGGATGCCGGCCGTTCGCGGGCTTGATCTTGCTGAATCGCGCGGTCGACAGACACGATCTTTGTTCTAATGTTCCACAATTGTTCGGGCGCTGAACTGGGGCCGGTTGCAGCTTTCTTGTTGGCCATTTCAGCGGTCGACAGCACCGTCAGCACCGATTGATGTGACGTGCCTCCTAGTCGCCAATCCCGGCGATTATGGTAAACAGGAGGTAGAAGCCGGCCGGAGAGCCGGCACGAGCCAACTATGATCGACTGCTTCTGCCGGAGTTTGAACTCCGCTTTCTTCGCCCAACATTCTCATAACGCCGATTCCCAACTCAACCCGCTGCCCGGCCGGGAGGCGACATGCTGAGGTCGCTCTTCATCGGTCTCTCCGAAAGCAAGTCGCTGCGCCATTTCGCCGAGCACTCGCCCATGGGCCTTCGCTTCTCGCAGCGCTTCGTGGCCGGCATGGAGGTGGCTGACGCGATTCGGGCGACGCAAGTCGTCAACGGTTGGGGCGCGGGCGTCAGCATCGACAATCTGGGCGAGAACGTCACCAACGCCGAGGAGGCCAGGCACAGCGCGGAGCTCTATCGCCGCATGCTGGACGAGATCCACCAGCGCAAGCTGAATGCCAACATCAGCCTCAAGCTCACGCACATGGGGCTGGACGTGAGCGAGGATCTGGCGTTCAGCCTAGTGACCGAACTGGTCGATCATGCCGTGCGCATCGACAACTTCGTGCGCGTGGACATGGAAGGCTCGCCTTATACGCAGCGCACCATTGATTTCGTTCGCGGACTGCATCGGCTGCCGGGACATGCCGGGCGCGTGGGCACGGTCATCCAGGCATATCTTTACCGCAGCGAGAAAGACGTCAACGATCTGCTGGCGGAGCGCATTCGCATCCGCCTGTGCAAGGGCGCCTACAAAGAGCCGCCAGAGATTGCCTTCCCCAAGAAGGCCGATGTCGATCGCAATTACCTGAAGCTGGCGCGCACGCTGATGAAGAGCGGCGTGTATCACGGCCTGGCCACGCACGACGAGAAGATCATCGCCGAGCTGAAGCAGTTTGCGCGCGCCGAAAACATTCCGTCGTCGGCGTACGAATTCCAGATGCTGTATGGTGTGCGACGCGATTTGCAGCAGCAACTGGTGCGCGAAGGCTACGGTGTGCGGGTCTACATTCCATTCGGCTCGGAATGGTATCCCTACTACATGCGCCGCCTCGCCGAGCGCCCGGCGAACGTGCTGTTCATCGCGAAGCAGATGTTCCGGCAGTGAAGTAGTTGTCGATCAGAACGAAGGGTGTTGTTCCCAGCATGGGAACCCAGAATCATAGACGCTAGCGGGAAGCATTAATGGAAGAAACGAAAGTAACCCCGCCTTGCAGTTGAACAACTGTCTTGAGGACGTTCCACTAAGTCGAGCGCCTGCGTCACTTAAGATAGGGCGACGTATAGCGGATCATCGAGTTGCTTGGAGCTTGCGTAATGCCGCGTGTGTTTAGTACTCAGCTCTGCATGGTACTAATAGGCCCAAGGATCGCACCCGGCCACAGTACTCAAGTCACTAAAAACCCTATGCGAACCATTGACATAGGTGGAAGAGACTAGCAAACTGGTGGCATCCCCTACAGCTTTTGCAAGTGCTTTGCCCCTGAGGTTTATCTATGCTCTAGGGCCCGGGAGATCTTTATCCCATGAAAGACACCTCAGGACAGACCCTCGTAGAGTCCGCACTTTCGGCTACCGTACTGATCCTTTTCATCTTTGGATCGCTCGACATCGGCTGCCTCTTTTTTGCAAAAGTGACCCTGCAAAATGCGGTGCGAACCGCGGCCCGATACGCCATCACCGGCAATTGCGGCACAAACGGAGGAGTTGGATCGAACTGCTTCGTCACTGGGCCGCAAGACCGTCTGAACGTTATCTTGCAGACGGTCACCAACTACTCTTTCTCGGTTCGCCCGGTTGTCGTCAGCGTGCAGTGCGTCCAGGGATCCTGTCCAGCGGCTGCCGGCCAGGGCTCGAATAATGCCGGAGGTCCGGGCGATACCGTGAAGGTGTCGGCAACCTACACGTATTACCCGATTATTCTCGGCCAGTTCTTCGATGGCGGTTCGTACACGTTTACCGTGTCCTCGTCCTTCAAGAATGAGGCATTTCCGCCGCCAAGTTAATCAGGAGGCCAGGATGATGGCTGGGAGAAAAGGCGACGCAGGCCAGGCATTAGTAGAAATGTCAGTGGTGTTGTCACTGCTCGCCATTTTTATGTTCGGAAGCGTCGATTTTGGCCGCGCGGTGTACGACGCGGAAGTCATCAATAACTTGGCTGGCGAGGGTTCCAGTCTGGCCTCGCGCGGGACCACGCTGCCGAATGCAGTAACCACCGTCGTGAGCGATTCGGACCTGGACATGGCCGATGGCGGATGCATCATCATGACCTCGGTCACGACCGGCGCTACGGCCGGGAGCTATGTCATCTCCGGACAAGCCACCTCCAGCCCGTGCGCTACGGGATCAAGCAGAGTCGGCTGCTACCCAGCTTCGCCAACTTGTAACGCCAGGGCGACGGTCCCCACCCAGGTACAGACCGCTTTATCCACGGTTCCCAACTCGACGGTGTACGTCACGGAAGTGTTCTTCAAGTTTACCCCGGTCAGTCCGGTCGGTAGTTTCCTGCACAACACCAGTCTGTTGCCTACGCAGTTGTATAGCGCAGCATACTTCTGACTCAAAGGGTGGGTTGTTATGCTCGGCAGCGTCCTGCGTGATGAAAACGGCCAGATTGTCGTCTGGGTAGCGTTGTCTCTGCTCCTATTGGTGTTATTTACCGCTATGACGGTGGACATGGGGGTCATCTACATGCAAAAAGCCAAGCTGGCAAATGCGGTGGACGCCGCCGCCATTACCGGGGTTAAGGACTATTCGTCGCAGGGTCAGCAGGGCGCTCAGAACCTCGCCACCGGCATGTTTCAGGCCAATTATGGTTCGACTTCGCCGAACCTGACCTACGAATGGTGTCCCAATGCTATGGATGCCAACTGCGGCACCGCGTTGTCGCTGACCGTTCACGCTACCAGCTACGTCCCTACCCGATTCATGGAAGTCCTGCCGCAATGGGCACAATGGCAGCTCGGGGCCGCCTCCACGGCGACGCGCAGCAACCTGGTCATGACTATCGTGCTCGATCGCTCCGCCTCCATGTGCGGTGGATCCAACACCTGTCCGTTTTATATAACCTACGGTGGGGACAGTGGAGGACAAGCGCTGCAGTCGGCAGTTCCCACCTTTGTCAACAATTTCGTTAATGGAGTCGATTACATCGGCGTGGTCAGCTTTTCCGCCAACGGAACGGTGGATGTCCCAATCACGACCAACTTCAAGACAGCGATCGACAACGATGTGGCTGCCATGACCTTTCAAGGAGACACGTTTGGCGGCGGCGCCGGCACGAATTCCTGCACGGGAACGTGCCTCACCTACGACGGCCCGCCTCTCAACATGGCCGATAACCAGAACAATAGCGTGACGCTGGGGGCGAATCAGCCGGAAACCAAAGTTGTTGTGTACTTCACCGATGGATTGATGAACACGATTCAGGACTGGTTTCACTGTGGAGGTGCGGGCAACAGCGCTTTGACCCTGCTTAACTACGGAGGGACTGACCCTATAGAGAGCAATTATTGCCCGGCCGGCCTGATTCTCGATCCGACGCAGCCGTTTAACCCCTTCGCTTGCGTGTTTGAAACTTACACCGGATCCTACCTCAACGGGTTCTATTACGACAGCAGCGGGGACGTTTGTAGGGACGCCAGTAATAACCCTGTAACGACCTTTCCCTCCCAGCAGTACCTAACACAGAAGACGTTTCTCCAAACGTCGATAACCAAAGAGACACAATGGCGCGCTATCACTACCGCCAACGCCATGCGCTCCGAGAGCCCGGTGCCGACTTATATTTTCACGATTGGGTTGGGCAATGCCGTCAGCGGCAGTGTCGCGACTGAAGCGTTCTTGTCGACGCTGGCCAATGATCCTAACGGTCCCAGTAACTATTCCGGCGCAGTGTACAACTCCAGCTTGCCCGCCGGCTTGTTCCTGGTCGTGCCCGATTGTCCCTCTGCGACCTGCACGCAGGAATTGACCACGGCTTTCCAGACGATCGCCGCGAAAATTCTGCTGCGCTTGACGCAGTAGAGTGGCCCATTTCACCGGGTGCTCAACGCCTGCGATGTTTTCGGATGAGTCCGCCTAACTTCATCCCGCCGCGTTGTGGCTGGCTTAATGATCAGCTGCGCGCCTTATGTGCCACCGCATTCTTCCAGAGCAGAGTATCGTAACAACCTCATGCCGCTGAAGCTGTCTGCGGATCCGCAAGTAAGCCCCATCCAGCAATAAGGAGCAACTGACCACTGATCACTGGCCTCTGCTTTACTTCAGCTTCGCCCCCACGGGCACATCTTCCAGAAAGCCCGCTAGCACCGGCAGCCCGTCGTCGCCAACGGATGCGGCAACGATCATGCCGTTCGACTCCAGGCCGCGCAGCTTGCGGGGCTGAAGATTGGTGACAATCACGACCTTGCGTCCGATAAGCTTCTCGGGATCGTAGGCCTTGGCAATGCCGGCGACGATCTGGCGCACTTCGGTGCCGAGATCGACCTCCATCCGCAGCAGCTTGTCCGCGCCCTTGACCTTCTCGGCGACTTTGACCTGGCCGACGCGCATCTCGACCTTCAGGAAGTCGCCGATGGTGATCTTGTCGGAAGCCGTCCCACTCATCCCCACCGATGGGATGAGTGGGGCACCCGAGCTCTGAGCGACAACGGCTTCCGTCGCACGTTGTCCGGCTTCAGCACCGGTTCCGGCGGGTTGCGATTCGGCGGCTCTCGTTTCGCCGGGTGCCCCACCGTTGTCGCTTTTCGTTGGCGACAGGGTGGGCCCGGAGTGTTGCTGTTCCATCTGCTGCATCCTTTCAATCATGCTCTTGTCGGCGCGCGGGAAGACCGGTTCGATTTTTCCCAGCTTGGTGCCGTTCGGAATCTGTCCCCACGCAAGCTCGCCCAATTGAAGTTGCTGGATATCGCCGAGCCCGAGCTGGCTCCAGATGCGAACAGTCGCCTCCGGAATCACCGGATGCACCAGCGCGGTGACAATCCGCAGCGCCTCGACCGCGGTGTGCAGGATGGTGGCCAGCCGCGCCTTCGAATCCTTATCGTCGCGCTCGGCCACGGCCCAGGGCTCGTTCTCGACGATGTATTTGTTCACTGCGGAGACAAGACTCCATGCCGTTTCCAACGCGCGCGAGAAAGCGAATGCCTCAAAATTCGCGTGGAAGTCGGCGATGGTCTGCGCCGCCAGCTTCTCAATCGCTTCGTCGGCGGGGTCGCGGGCGCTGGCTGACGGATAGGGAATCTCGCCGTTGAAATAACGCGAGATCATGCTGAGAGTGCGGCTGGAGAGATTGCCAAGATCGTTGGCCAGGTCGGCGTTGAAGCGCTGCACCAGCGCGTCGAAGCTGAACGAGCCGTCCTGCCCGAAGACGATTTCGCGCAGCAGGAAATAGCGCAGCGCGTCCTGGCCGAGGGTGTCGAGGATGGTCTCGCTGCGCACGATGTTGCCGCGCGACTTCGACATCTTGCTTTCTTCAAACAGCAGCCAGCCGTGCGCGATGATGGAGCGCGGCAGGGGCAATTCGGCGGCGAGCAGAAACGCCGGCCAATAGACGCAGTGAAAGCGCACGATTTCCTTGCCGATCATGTGCACGTCGGCGGGCCAGTAGCGTGCGAACTTCTGCTGGTCGCCGGGATCGTCGGAGCCGTAGCCGATCGCCGTCATGTAATTGGCGAGCGCGTCGAGCCACACGTAGATCACGTGCTTGGGATCGCCGGGCACCGGAATGCCCCACTTGAAGGAAGTGCGGCTGACGGACAGATCGCGCAGGCCGCTGCGCACGAAGGCCACCACTTCGTTGCGCCGCGTCTCGGGACGAATAAAGTCAGGATGCTCGGCGTAGAACCTCAGCAGCGGCTCCTGCATGGCCGAAAGCTTGAAGAAATAATTCTCTTCGTGGACGGTCTCGGTGGGGCGTCCGCACTCCGGGCACGGCGCGCCCGGACCGGCGGCGTCCACGTAGAGTTCGTCGAAGACGCAGTACTGGCCGCTGTACGAGCCCTTGTAGATGTAGCCGCGCTCCTGCAAACGCGTGAACAGCGCCTGTACCCCGCGCTTGTGGCGCGACTCGGTGGTGCGGAGGAAATCATCGTAAGTGATCTTCATCCGGTCCCACAGCCCGCGGAATTCGCCGGAAACTTTGTCGGCAAATTCCTTCGGCGAACAGCCCGCGGCGGCGGCCGAGCGCTCGATCTTCTGGCCGTGCTCGTCGGTGCCGGTGAGGAAGAAGGTGTCCAGCCCCATCGCGCGCTGGCGGCGGGCGATGGCGTCGCATACCACGGTGGTGTAGGTGTGCCCGATGTGCGGCCGCGCATTGACGTAGTAAATGGGCGTCGTGATGTAGAACTTCCCGGGGTTATCCATGCTGTCGGTCCAGGTAGACGCGGATGGCTTCCTGCATGACGTGCTTCAGTGGGACATGGTGCTCGGCGGCGATGCGCCGGCAGTCCTCGTACTCGGGCGCGTATTGCGAGACGCCGTTCACGCCGGCCACCTTCATGCGCACCCCGCCCCATTGCGTAGCTACAGATTCGTAGTTGCGCGGCAGCGCGTAGCGTGTTTCATGGCGAACACGTACGCCGAGGGTGCTGCTCTCGCGAAAGAGCAAAGCGCGCAGCCGCTCTTCGTTCTGCAACGGTGCCAGGATCGTGAGCACGGTGCCGGGGCGGTTCTTCTTCATCTGCACCGGCGTGGTGAAGACGTCGAGCGCGCCCTCCGCGAACGCCTGATCGACAATGTAACCGATGAGCTGCGGGTTCAGATCGTCGAGGTTGGCTTCGAGAATTGCGATCTGCTCCTCCTGGGGGGGGCGTCCCGCCGTGACGTACGGTTCCGCAAGTTCGCCGATGCTGATGCGGAGGACGTTGGGGTGTCCGTTGAAATCGCGCGCACCCGCGCCATAGCCGACGACTTCTGTGTTCACGACAGGTCGCGGTCCGACCCTCGCCGCGAGCACTTTGACGATAGCGGCGCCGGTCGGCGTGACCAGTTCTTTTTGTATGTCGCCGGAGTATATTGGTGCGCCTTTCAACAGCTCCAGGGTTGCAGGCGCGGGTACGGGCATCGTGCCATGCGCGCAGGTCACGGTGCCACCGCCGACGTTCAGCGGCGAACAGACGAACTCATCGACAGCGAGCGCCTCCGCGCCGACTGCGGCGCAAACGATGTCGACAATGGCGTCGGCCGCGCCGACTTCGTGGAAGTAAACCTTCTCCAGGCCAAGATTGTGCACCTTCGCTTCTGCCGTTGCCAGCGCGAGGAATATTTCGTTCGCGAGTTGCCTGGCGCGCTCGCTGATCGGAGCGGCGGCAATGGTCTTCAGTGTGTCGCTCAGGCTGCGACCGTGAGCGTGTGAGTGGTCAGACCTCAGGGGCCAGTGGGCCGTAGAACCGGCACCCGAACTATGGGCATGAGTATCAGCAAGGTCCGGTTCCTCCTGAGCAGCGACCCTGTCTCCACTGGCTACTGAACTCTGGCCACTGACCACTGGCCACTGGCTACTGCCGTCGCGCGGCATGTCCTTCTCACCGTCGACAAGCACATCGAGCTTGGTTGCGGAAATGCCGGCGCGATCAACGCGCGAGCGCTCCAGCGTGGCTCCGATGTTCAGGCTGGCTACCGTCTTCTCGAAGAGTTCGAGCGGAACTCCGGCGTCGAGCAGCGCGCCCAAGAACATGTCGCCGCTGATTCCGGAGAAGCAATCGAGATAGGCAATGCGCATCGAAAACGCTCGAGGTTAGAAGATTTCATCATAGGTAAGCGCAGTTGGAGCGTCAAACGCGGCGCGCAAAAGCGACCTCATGGCGATTGGCTTTTGGCCCGTCGCTCGTGTCGGCGTGCTGTCAGCTGCGGCTTTGCTATTCTGAATGCTCCCGTTGATGTCCCGTCTTCATTTTCACCACGGAGGCACAGGGGTCACGGCGAAGCGATAAGTCAAGAGCTAAAGGCCAATAGCCCAGAGCCAAATGTACCTCGAACAACAACGCAAACTCGCCGCGCACGTGCGCGCCTTTCTGCGCGAGAAGTACAACCTCGACTTGCCGAACGTCATTATCGACCAACCACCGAGCGTCGCGATGGGCGAGTTCGCGCTGCCGCTGTCGTTTGAGCTGGCCAAACGGCTGCGCAAACCGCCGCGCAAAATCGCGGAAGAGATTGCAGCAGAAATGCCGCTGCCCGAAGGCTTCGAGAACCTGGAGGTGGCGGGCGCGGGATACATTAACGCGCGGCTCAAGCGTGATGTCGCGGCGCGCGCGCTGGCCAGCGGAACGGTGATCGCGCCGGTGAGTCATGCCGGCGAGGGTACCGCCAACGTTAGCGGCAAGATTCTGGTGGAGCACACCAGCATCAATCCCAATAAGGCTGCGCACATCGGACATCTGCGTAACGCGATCCTGGGCGATACCTTCGTGCGACTGCTGCGCGCTGCCGGGCATGCGGTCGATGTGCAGAACTACATCGACAACACCGGTGTGCAGGTGGCCGATGTCGTGGTGGGCTTCATCGAACTCGAGAAAAAATCAAAGGCGGAAATTACCGAGCTGACCGCGGCGCCGCGCTTCGATTACTACTGCTGGGATTTGTATGCGCGCGTTTCGCAGTGGTACGAGCAGGACAAGGAGCATCTGAAGGCGCGCTCGCAGGCGCTGCACGCGATTGAGCAGGGCGGTAACGAGCCCGCAGAAGTGGCCGAGATGATTTCGGTCGCGGTGCTGCGTCGGCATCTCGAAACCATGGACCGGCTGGAGATCGAGTACGACTTCCTGCCGCGCGAGAGCGAAATCCTGCGCCTGCACTTCTGGGAGGCGGCATTCGAGATGCTGAAGCAAAAGGGTGTGCTGTACTACGAGACCGAGGGGAAGAACAAAGGTTGTTGGGTGATGACGAGGCCGAAAAACCCGGATTCTTCCAATTCACCAAAAACCCCCACTCAAGCAAAAGACGCTTGGGTGGGGCACCCTCCTGACCCTGCTAATTCCCGCGATGATGGCGAGAAGACGGGGCCCGATGAGGACGCGAAAGTCATTGTCCGGTCGAACGGCACGGTCGGCTATGTCGGCAAGGACATTGCGTATCTGCTGTGGAAGTTCGGGCTGCTGGGGCGGGATTTCGGGTATCTGCGGTTTTATCGCTATCCCAATCAGCACGAGGTGTGGATTTCGGCCGAGCACGGCGAGCGGGACCATCCGCACTTCGGCGGGGTCGAGGCGACATACAACGTTGTCGATTCACGGCAATCCGATCCGCAGAACACGGTGGTCGAAGCTATTCGTCTCTTGGGTTATACAGAGCAGGCGGCCCACTATACGCATTTTTCTTACGAAATGGTGGCGCTAACGCCGCGCTGCGCCATGGAGCTGGGATACGAGATTGAGAACGAAGATCGCGGCAAGTCCTACATTGAGGTATCTGGACGTAGGGGGTTCGGGGTTAAAGCGGATGATCTGCTGGATGCACTGATCGCGGCGGCGAAAGAAGAAGTCGACAGCCGTCATGCCGAGCTAAGCGATGAGGAGCGTGCCCGTATTGCCACGCAGATTGCCATCGGCGCGGTGCGCTATTTCATGCTGAAGTTTACCAAGCAGTCGGTGATTGCCTTCGACTTCAAGGAAGCGCTGGCGTTTGAGGGCGAGACCGGGCCCTATGCGCAATACGCGGTGGTGCGTGCGACAAACATTTTCCGCAAGGCGGGGGTTGATCCCGAGCAGGCGCTTGCGGCCGACGTGGATTACACCCGCCACTTTGCCGAGCCAAGCGGAACCGAGATCTGGGAACTCTGGCTGCTGGCGGCGAAAACGTCATTCCTCGTCGAGCAGTGCATCGCTACAACGGAGACGGCGTTCGCCGCCAAGCACGGGTTCCAGCTCGCGCAGCAGTTCAACAACTTCTATCACCGCCATCACATCCTTACCGAGGCGGACGACAACCGGAAACGCTTCCTTTTGGCGACAGCGGCTGTCGTGCGCCGCGAACTGATCCGCGTGCTGGCGGTGATGGGAATTACGGTGCCGCCGGTCATGTAATGCGGGATTTGCGTGATTCTGCTCCGCATTTGTTATAAGCTCTCGGTTCATGCAGCCGGCCATAGCGCAACCAGCTCTGCTGGAGCAGTTCATGACCGCGGCCATCGAGGCCGTCGCGACTGTGCAGGTAATCGAGCGCTCGCCTGCGGCCTTGCGGGACGCAATTCTTCAACAGGTGCGCGCCGCGCCGCGCATTCTTTTCGCTCCTCCACAAGAGCTTCCTGCCAGCCTGTTTAGCGAGTTCGCCGCCGATCCGCGCGTGCTGGCCAATCCGACACCCGAAGAGATGGTCAACAGCGCCGCGGGCGTGACGGAGGCTTTCGCAGCTGTGGCCAGCACCGGCTCGGTGTGCATCGACATCTCCTTCGAGCGCACGGGAATGGTGAGCCTGCTGGCGCCGCTCGAAATCGCCGTGGTTGCGGCGGAAACCATCGTTGCGCAGCCGCGCGATCTGTTTCGTCCTGACGTGCTCGGCGGCCGCGGACTGCAACGCGACTTCGTGTTCGTCACCGGCCCGAGCGCAACGGCCGATATGGGGCCGCTGGTCCGCGGTGTACACGGGCCGCACAAGCTGCACATCATCGTCTTGAGGTGAACATGACGAGCACGCCAAATCCGGCCGACATCACTCCGCGCCAGGTGGCAAACAAAGCCGACAAGCAGGCATTCCTCGACGCCATCCGCATGACGTTGGCAGTGCAGAGCCCCGCGGTGCGGCACAACACCCAGACCTTTAACCGCAACCGCTACGCCGCGACGGCGCGCCTCGCCGACTACGACGAACTCAAAGATCGCGCACGCGAGATCAAGCGCAACGCGATTGCCAATCTGCCGGAGCTGTTGCGGCAGCTCGAAGCCAGTGTGCGCGCCAACGGCGGACATTTTTATCTCGCCAAAACCGCGACCGACGCGGACCGCTACATCAGCGATGTGCTGACGCGCCACCAGGCCAAGCTGGTGGTAAAGGGCAAGAGCATCACCTCGGAAGAGACCAAGCTGAATCATGCGCTGGAAGCAGCGGGCATTACGGTTGCCGAAACCGATCTGGCGGAGTTTATCCTGCAGGTCGCGGACGAGCAGCCGTCCCACATTGTGGCACCGGCGCTCCATTACTCGCGCGAGCGCATTACCGCGCTGTTCAAACGCAAGTTCACCACCGACCTGCCGCTCGACACCGGCGAGGAGCTGACGGTTTTCGCGCGCGAGAAGCTGCGCCAGCAATTCATCGCCGCCGACGCAGGAATTTCGGGTGCAAACTTCATTGCGGCGGACAGCGGCTCGCTGATGCTGGTGGAGAGCGAAGGCAACATCCGCATGACCACTATCCTCCCTCCAGTGCACATCGCGATTGCCGGCATTGAGAAGGTGGTACCGTCGCGTACGGATTTCGGCACCTTCATCGAGCTACTCCCACGCAGTGGGACAGGGCAGCCGCTAACGTCATACGTGAGCATCCTGCATCCTCCGCTGAAGGCCCCGCCATTCGCCGCGCCGGGCAAGCAGCCAAAAGCCCGGGAGTTTCACCTGGTGCTGATCGATAACGGCCGGAGCCGCATGCGCGAGGATTCGGTGCTGCAGGAAGCACTGCGTTGTATCCGCTGCAGCGCTTGCCTGAACTCCTGCGCCAATTTCGAGACGGTCGGCGGGCACGCGTTCGGCGGCGAGACGTATTCCGGGGGAATCGGCGGATCGTGGGAGGCCGGCACCGGCAAGCTGCTCAACGCGCGCTTCAGCGAACTGTGTACCGGCTGTTCGCGGTGCGTGAACAACTGCCCGGTGCGGATCGATATTCCCTGGCTCAATGAGGTTCTGCGGCAGCGGACGAACTTCGAGCAGCCCAGTTCAGCAGCGAAATCCATGTTTGGCGCGATGACGGGCAGCGCCGGCGAAGACCGTGTGGCACCGCTGCAGAAGCAGTTCTTCGCCAACTACCACACGCTGGCCAGACGCGCCACGCGTTTTGCTTCGTTCTCGAATGCTTTTAGTCGGCTGCCGTTTGTGCGCGGCCTCATGGAGAGCGTGGTTGGGCTCGACCGGCGCCGCAAGCTGCCGCCGTTTCCAAACGAAACCTGGGAGGAGTTGTATCGCGCTGCTGATTGGCGCGGAACCCCACGCGCCGATCTGCCCAATGTGCTGATGCTGGCCGACGTGTTCACCAATTATGGATCGCCCGAGCCAGGCATGGCGGCGGTGCGCGTTTTGCGCGAGATGGGCTTCGACGTCGAGCTAAGTGCGCCGTTACCCGACGGCCGCGCGGCGATCTCGCAAGGCATGATTGCAACCGCGCGCAAACAGGCAAATGCGCTGGCGATGCTGCTACTACCGCACATCGAGAACGGTAAGACTGTCTGTGTGCTGGAGCCGAGCGTGCTCGCCATGTTGCGATTAGACAATGCCCATTTGCTGGACGAAACAATCTGGGCCAAGTTCTCGCAGGGAAAATTCGTTGAGCCGTTGCAGTTGGTGTGGTCAGCGAACCAGGACTTGGCGGGAATTTTTCCCGCCAATCGCTCCCCTCACGGCAAGCGCGTTTTCTACCATTCGCATTGCCAACAGCGGACATGTAACGCAGCGGGCGAAACGCTCGAAGTCCTGCGCGCCTGCGGCTTCGATGTGGTCACGTCGTCGGTGGAGTGTTGCGGGATGGCGGGCAGCTTCGGCTACAAACGCGACTATTACGAGTTGAGCATGGCAGTCGGCGAAGACTTGTTTGCGCAAGTGCGCGCTGCCGAGCACGATGGCCCGCGGACACTGGTCGCCAGCGGTACGTCGTGCCATGAACAACTATGGGCGGGCATGGGGCGCGCGGTCTTACATCCCGCGGAATTGCTGGTCAGCGCGCTGGTATGATGGGTCTCGGCTTACACCTGCAGTAAACCGGAATAGATTGCCATTCCCACGACGGCGTCCACGCCCATTCGGTCGAGTTCGTCAATCTCGGCAATGCTGCTTATTCCGCCGGCCGCGATCAAGCGACGGGAGGTCATCTGGCGCAACTGCCGTACCGTCTCTAGCCGAATTCCTTGCATCAGCCCTTCAGTATCGATGTGGGTGTACAGAAAGGTCCAACAGAACGGTTCGAGCTGCAGCATCATGTCTGCGGGTACGATGTCGGTGAGGGTCTTCCATCCGTGAATAGCGACTCGTCCGCGCCGCGTGTCAATCGCGAAGACAAGCCGCTCATTGCCGAACTGATCGCTCAGGTCTTTGGCGAACACCGCATCGACAGCGCCGTCTTTAATCAGCGCTGATCCGACGATGACCTTCTTCGCGCCACAATCCAGCATTTTTCCGGCTTCGACCGCAGAGCGAATTCCACCGCCGACTTGACACGCAAGTTTCCGGCAGAACTCTGCGATGAGTTGCCGATTCGATCCCGTGCCCATGGCGGCATCGAGATCGACAAGCTGCACCAGCGGGTATCGAGAAAATCGCTCAACCCAAGTTGCGAAATCATCAAACTCCAGCGCTTTTGTCTCGCCCTGCACAAGCTGCACGATCTTTCCGCCCATGAGGTCGATCGAGGGAATCAACATGGCAACCTCACGGGTACGCCTGACCGGCGCAGTTCCTCCTTGATCGCTCGCACCGACTCCAATCCGAAATGGAAAACTGACGCTGCCAGCGCCGCATCGGCGGCGCCTTCTTCGAACACCTGCACAAAATGACTGGGCTCGCCGGCCCCGCCCGAGGCAATGACCGGGATGCGTACGCTGGTGGCGATCGTGCGTGTAAGCTCGCAGTCGAAACCCGACTTGGTGCCGTCGCGGTCCATCGAGGTGAGCAGGATTTCGCCCGCGCCTCTGGCTTCCGCTTCGAGTGCCCACCGTTGCGCGTCGCGCCCCGTCGGCTTGCGACCACCGCACACGTAAACTTCCCATCCGCGATCACTCCGCCGCGCGTCAATGGCCACCACCACCGCTTGCGAACCATAACGTGCGGCAACCTCCGTGATCAGATCGGGCTGCGCGATGGCGGCCGAGTTGATGGCCACTTTATCAGCCCCGCAGTCGAGTACCGGCGCGGCATCGCCGAGCGACCGAATGCCTCCGCCAACCGTGAACGGAATGAAGATCTGGTCGGCCGTGCGACGAACGGTGCCTAGCAGCGTGTTGCGCGACTCCGCGGTGGCCGTGATGTCGAGCAGTACAATCTCGTCCGCTCCGGCTTCGCTGTGTGCAGCGGCCAACTCGGCGGGATCGCCGGCATCGCGCAGTTGCACGAACTGGATACCCTTCATCACTCGTCCGGCGTGGACGTCGAGGCAGGCGATGATGCGCTTGGCCAGCGATTCACAGCTCACAAAAGTTCTCCAGGATCGTCAGTCCCACATCGGCGGACTTCTCGGGATGAAACTGCACTCCGAACAGATTGTCACGCTCCACGGCAGCCGCAAAGGGAGCCTCGTAGGTGCAGGTCGCGACCGCACCGTCGCATAGCGGAGCGCGGTAGGAATGCGTGAAATACACGAATGCGCCCGAGGCAACGCCGCGCAGGAGAACCGAGTGCGGTTCCACCTCAATGCGGTTCCAGCCAACGTGCGGCGACTTCACGCGGTCGGAAAAACGTGTGCAGACTCCGGGGAATGCCCCGAGGCCGCGTTGTTCGCGCGCTTCCTCGCTGCCTTCAAACATCCATTGCAGGCCAAGGCAGATGCCTAACACCGGCTTTTTCGCTTTCCAGGCGCGCTGTAGTTCCTCGGCGAGCAGGCCGTGCGACAGCGGTTCGGTGGCTGCGAAGTTACCAACTCCAGGAATGATGAGCTTGTCGGCCCGTTGCACGTCGCCCGCATCGGCGCTCACCATGCACTGCTGTCCGAGATGCCGGATCGCCTTCACCACTGAGGTCAGGTTTCCCGCGCCGTAATCGACGATGGCAATCACAATAATCCCTTTGTGCTGGGCAGCATTCGTCCCAGTTGCGGGTCTTTGGAGCAGGCAACGCGCAGTGCGCGGCCAAACGCCTTGAACAGCGCTTCGATCTTGTGATGGCTGGAGCGGCCGTAGAGGACCTTCGCGTGGATGTTGGCCCTTGCTCCGCGCGCGAAGCCGTCGAAGAAGTCGGCGACCAACTCCGATTGCAAATCTCCTACCAGCCGGGCGCGCACTTTGGTTTCGATCACCGCGGTGCTGCGTCCGCTGAAATCGACCGCAACGACAGCGAGCGTCTCATCCATCGGCATTACAAAATATCCAGCGCGCCAGATTCCGCGTTTGTCGGCCAAGGCCTGTGCGAACGCCTCGCCTAAGGCGATCCCCACATCTTCCACGGTGTGGTGCTGATCGACATCGAGGTCCCCTGTAGCGGTCATCTGAAGATCGAACGCGCCATGCCGCGCCACGAGTTCCAGCATGTGATCCAGGAAACGAATGCCGGTCGAGATTTCGCCGCGGCCGGGGCCTTCAATCGCAAGCGCAATCCGGATTGCGGTCTCGTTGGTCTTGCGATGGATATGAGCGCGTCTCATGCAGTCACGCTCCGCCGCAGATTCAGTTCGGCGCAGACTTCATGCAACGCGGCGATGAGCTGGTCAGTTTGCGCACGGATGCCGATGGTGATGCGCACGCAGCCATCGCAGCCAGGATCGGCCGAACGGTCACGGACCAATATCCCACGTTGTCGCATAGCGGCGACGAACTCGCGGTGGCGCGCGCCGATCTTCAAAAGCAGAAAATTTGCGTGGCTTGGCCAGTATTGGATGCCGAGCGCTCGCAGCTCGCCCGCAAGCCGTTCGCGTCCCTCCGTGATCTCGGAAGCGTAGTCGGTAAGACAGGCTCGATCTTCCAGCGCGGCAGGCAGAACGAGCAATGCCACACCGTTCACGTTGTAGGGCGAAGAGATTCGTCGCACGCTGGGCATCTGCGCAGTCGGCCCGCAGAGCAAGCCGATACGCAGACCGGCCAATCCGTAGGCCTTGGAAAAGGTTCGCGCGACAAAAAGGTTTTGCGTACTTCCGATGTCCTGGATCACGCTCTCCCCGTGAAATTCGTAATACGCTTCATCGACCAGCAAAGCCGCGTTCGGCGCGGCGTTCGCGATCTGCAGCAGTTGCTCCCGGGCGGCGACAGTGCCTGTGGGATTGTTGGGACTGGCAATCGCGATCAGGCGGGTTGCCGTCGTGATGCCGTCTAGAACCTTATCGAGCGGGAACTTGAAATCGGAGTCGCACTGCACCCGAACAACGTGCGCCCCCGTCGCCGCCGCATAGATCTCATACATGCTGAATGTGGGAGCGACGATCAGCACTTCATCGCCGGGTTGGAGATACGCCTCGCAGAGCAAGTGAATGGCTTCGTCTACTCCGTTGGTCAGCAGCACCTGATCCGCCGAGAGTCCGAGATACTGGGCGGCCAGCGCCTCGACCGGCTGACGTTCCGGATAGCGGGCAAGATCCTCGGCTGTGATCTGTGTCAGACGTTGTAGGACACGAGGCGAACAGCCAACCGTATTCTCATTGAAATCGAGACGCATGCCCTCGCGCCGCGCCAGCGGGGGATGGTACTCCCGCAGATTCTGTATCGCATCGCGTGCGCTAAGCATGGGCAACCTTACCTCTCCGCACCGCCTGCCGGTTGCGATTTTCGCACCTCACCCGCACCGATTGGGCGTGTGCCCGCAGGCCTTCGGCGTCCGCAAGCGTGGTGATGATAGGCGCAATATTGCTCAAGCCGTCGAGTTCAAACCGCTGCACCGTGATCAGCTTCACGAAATCGTGAACACCGAGACCCGCCCGAAAACGTGCTGCTCCGGCGGTTGGAAGTACGTGGTTGGGTCCTGCGGCATAGTCGCCCGCGGCTTGAGCGGAATAGTCGCCGACAAACACGGAGCCGGCATTGCTGATCGACGGGACCATGGTTTCATCATCCACGGTAAGGTGCTCAGGGGCGATACGATTCACCCACTCGATTGCCTCTTCTCGGGAGGACGCGACCAGCAGTACCGCATTGCGCTGAATGGCTACACGCGCAACGGGATTATTGCGGGCCGCAACGGTAACTGCTTGTTCCACTTTGTTGGCCAACTGGCGCACTGTCGTGATAAATATGGCGAGAGCATCGGGGTCGTGTTCGGCTTGCGCGACCAGATCGGCAGCCAGGAACACCGGCTCGCCATGGTCGCTGTAGAGCACTGCTTCGGTTGGTCCAGCCAGCATGTCGATGGCACAGTCGAAGCTCACCAGTTTCTTGGCGGCGGTCACAAACCTGTTTCCCGGCCCGACGATCTTGTCGACTCGAGCAATTGTCGCGGTGCCGTAGGCGAGCGTGGCGATGGCCTGCGCACCACCGCAACGGTAAACCTCGGTGATTCCCAACAGCGCCGCAGCCGCTAACGTGACCGGATGAGGCCGTGGCGACATGACACAAATGCGGGAGACGCCTGCGGCCTGCGCGGGAATCACGGTCATCAGCAAGGTGGAGGGTAGCGGGTATCGTCCACCCGGCACATAGCAACCGACCGAGGTCAGGGGACGCACAATCTGCGCCAGCTCGCCTCCGGTAACGCGCTTGCGCCACTCGCGCGGCATTTGCCATTTGGCAAAGCGGCAGATGTTCGCCACTGCCCCTCGCAACGCCTTGCGAATCGGGGCCGGAGTGTCAAACCAAGCTCCCTTGATCTCGGCCTCCGATACTCTTAGGGATTGTGCCGGTTGTAAGCCGTCCCACAATGTGGCATAACGCACGAGTTGCCGGTCGCCGCCACGTCGAATGTTACGGATAATTCTGCATACGGCCGGCTCAACTTCGTCCAGAGAGGTGCCGCGGCCCTCCAGTTTCACGACGGCGCGCACCGCGGCTTTGCCCTGCAAAATCCGCATCACAGCACGACCTTGTTCAGAGGATATTCGACGATGCCCTGGGCATTGGCCGCCTTCAGGCGAGGAATTACTTCCCAGCAGGTGGACTCTTCGAGGATCGTATTGACCGCTACCCAATTACGGTCGCTCAGGTGGGAAATGGTCGGGCTATTCAGAGCGGGCAACACGCTCAACACAGCCTGCAAGTTGTCCACTTGCACGTTGAGCATCAGGCCGACCCTGCCCTGAGCTTCCATGGCTCCCCGCAGCATGAGTGCGAAGTTTTCGATCTTCTGCCGCTTGCACGCAGTGCCCCAGGCGATCCGATTCGCAATCACCTGCGTGTTGGACTCCAAGACCGTTTCCAGGATGCGCAGCCGATTGGCTTTGAGCGAGCTGCCGGTTTCGGTGACTTCCACGATCGCGTCCGCCAATGTGGGAGGTTTGACTTCAGTTGCACCCCAGGAGAATTCGACCTTCACATCGATCTCACGCTGGGCAAAAAATCTCGCGGTCACGCTTACCAATTCCGTCGCGATGGTAGCGCCGCGAAGGTCGTCGGCGCACTGCGCTGGCGAATCCTGCGGAACTGCGAGCACCCAGCGCACTTTTCCCCGGCTTTGCTTGGCATAGATCAGATCAGCAACGCTGACCACATCGAGGCCGCTCTCCAGCACCCAGTCCAGCCCCGTCAGGCCGGCGTCCAGTGCGCCATGCTCTACGTAACGCGCCATTTCCTGTGCGCGAATCAGCATGCATTCAATTTCGGGATCGTTAGTGGCGGCAAAATACGAGCGCGGGCTGACGTACACCTGCAAGCCGGCGCGTTGCAACAACGCAAGCGTGGCCTCCTGCAGGCTGCCCTTGGGAATACCGAGCCTCAGCGTCATTGAGCGCCTCCGCTTGAACTCACGACCGGCAACTGAGTCGTGAAGCAACTGCGCGTCCCGGTGTGGCAAACGATGCCCTCACCTTCCACCTCGACCCGGCACAGGACCGTGTCGAAGTCGCAATCGGTTGCGGCCTCGACCACTCGCAGGCGATTGCCGGAGGTTTCACCTTTGGTCCAGAGCTGGTTCCGAGTGCGGCTGAAGAAAGTTACGTAGCCAGTTTGCAAGGTGCGTTCGTAAGCTGCGCGGTTCATGAAGCCCAGCATCAGGACTTCACCGCTAGCCGCGTCCTGCACTACGGCCGGTGTCAGCCCGCCCATCTTGTCGAAGTCAATTTCTACCGCCATTCCTCGTTTCCTTTCTCGCAAAAACGAAAACCCGCTGATTTGGTCAGCGGGCTCATGAGATCGGGTTTGCTTGAATTCATCTGATGATCTCCGCTGACACGTTCGCCGCGTGATGATGGTGGGGATGGCGATGGATCAGCGAAGTCATCTTGTCATCGACTGTACAGAGACCAGATTCCGGCTGTCAATACAACCTTGGGGGCAATTCGAAATGATTCGCCCATTTTCGGGGCGCACGGAAAGTCCGCCATTCTAAGTAAAAGTGTGCACCGCAGGTCCGCGCGGCCTCTGGCCAATGGGCCCGGTCCTCGGATTCTGTCGACGTCATCCAAGGACCGTTCTCGAAATAATTGAGGCTTAGGTTCTAATCAATCTCCCGCAGTGCACTGGCCTTCACCGGCGTGGATCCGGTATTCGCGTGCTCTTTCAGCCACTCCGTTTCATTCGCGATGGTGATGGGCTGCAGATGCGCCTTTTGCAGGCTGCGGTTGATTGCGGGTAACTCTGCCGCGGTCAGCTTGTCGAAGTCCGCGACCACGTCTTGCAGTTCATGAGCCAGCGAGTCCGCCCGCGCCACCTGGTAGTCCGTGGGTCTGCCTTCGTATTGCATGATGTCGCCGTAGAGCTCGCCCACATGCTCGCGGAGCCGCTCTTCGCCCGTGATTGCGCCGCCTTCCTTGGTCGCTACGATCTTGGTGCGCAGACCGTCCGCCTTGCTCGACAATTGCTCCAACTTGCTCCGCAGTGGGTCGTTCTTGCCCAGCTTGGCAGCGCGCGCACTCGCACCGTTGCGCACTTCCAGGATGGCCGCCACTTCGTAGCTCATGTGGCCCAGCAACTTGTACACCGTCAGCGTGAGCTCGTAATCCGCCTTGCGATCTTCCAGGTTGTACTTCGCTCTGGGATCGATCACGAGCGTGATTTCACCGTCATAGGTCTTGTCGCCCTTTATCAGCTTCACCGGATAAGTGCCCGGTAGTACACGTGGTCCCTGCGACGCCTGGAACAGCAACTGCGCTCCAGGCGGAGCAATCGGCGGGGGCAGACGCATCGACCATGAAGCCCGGTTTATTCCTTTGTGTTTGCTCCTGGGCGTAAACTCCGTTAGCTTGGTGCCGTCAGCGCCGAACACCTGAATCTTCAGGTCGCCGAACATGTGCCGCTGCTTCTGGTAGTAAGTAATGGACGCCTCGTTAGGACGGCTCGGGCCAACGAACGATGCGTCGCCTTCAGCCCAGCCGCCATTGGCATTGAAATACTGGATCGACGGCGGACCTTGCAGCACAACGGCATCCTTAGCCATCAGCTCCGGCGTGAGCTGGCGCAGCGGAGAGATGTCGTCAATGATCCAGATGCCGCGCCCATGGGTGGCCAGCACAAGGTCCGAAGTGCGCGGCTGCACCACGATGTCGCGCACGGCCACTGCGGGAAAGTCGCTGCCTCGGTACTGCGCCCAGTGCTGTCCGCCATCAACGGAGACCCACAGCCCAAACTCGGTCCCAACAAACAGCAAATTCGGACTCTGAGTGTCTTCTGCAATTACGTGCGCGTAGCCCCGAACGCCGTTCGCCGCAAGGTTCAACGAAGTCCAGGTCTTGCCATAGTCGCGCGTCTTGTAAGCGTATGGAGTCATGTCGCCGTAAGTATGGCGGTCGAAGGTGACGTACGCGACGGCTTCGTCGAAGCGGCTTGCCGCCACGGTCGAGACCCACGAGTTCGCTGCTAGGCCTTGTACATTGCCCACTACGTTAGTCCACGTTTTGGCCCCGTCGTGCGTGATTTGCAGGTTGCCGTCGTCGGTGCCTACCCAGATGATCTGCCCGTTGCTGGGCGACTCCGAAATCGAGTAGATCGAGGTGTGCATCTCCGCCGACGAGTTGTCGATCGTCACGCCCCCCGATTCCTCCTGCTTCTGTTTCTCCGGATCGTTCGTGCTCAGGTCGGGTGAAATGCGCTCCCATGACTGTCCGTGATCGCGCGAGCGGAACAGGAACTGCGCACCGATGTAAATCGTTCCCGGATCGTTCGGGCTCAAATGGATAGGCGTGTTCCAGTTGAAGCGCAGCTTGCCCTCGCCATAATTTGGGAACGGCTTAATGGAGCGCGCCTGCAGAGAATGCCGGTTGATCCGGCCAATCTCTCCTCCCTGCGATTCGGCGTAGATGTAGTCCGGATCCGACGGGTCTTCGAACATCCAGAAACCGTCGCCGCCGAACATGTTTTCCCATTGCGCGTTGGCCACGCCGTTCGGATACGAAGAGTCACCCACCCAACTGCTGTTGTCCTGCAGACCGCCATAGACGTGGTAGGGGTCGGCGTTATCGACACTGACGTGATAGAACTGCGACACCGGAAGATTCAACTGGTGCGCCCAGCGAGTGCCACCGTCGTGGCTGTTCCATAAGCCGCCGTCGTCACCTACATAAATCAAGTTGGGATTGGTGGGGTCGATCCACACGTCATGAAAATCGCCGTGCGCGTTGGCTACCGAACTGAAACTCGCACCGCCATTTACGCTGAGCAGCAGAAGCAGGTCGGGCTTGAAGAGCTTGTTCTCATTGACCGGGTCGACGATGAGGTTGGCGAAATAGAACGGCCGCCAGATCATGAACTGGCTGGCATCAAGCTGTTTCCAGCTTTGCCCGCCATCGTCCGAGCGGAAGAGCGCGCCGCTCTTCGACTCGATCATGGCGTACACCACCTGCGGTTTGGATGGCGCCACAGCCAGCGCAATTCGTCCCCAGGGCTTTGCTGGCAGGCCTTTGCTGTTGGTTGTGCTGAGCTCACTCCAGTGGTCGCCACCGTCATCGGAACGATAGATTCCACTTCCCGGTCCGCCGGAGCGGAACGTCCATCCCTGGCGACGGAAGTCCCACATTGAGGCATAGACTACGGAGCTCTTCGGGCTCGCCGCCAGCATGCCGCAACCGGTAGACGCATTGGCGCCGGCCAGCACCCGTGTCCACGTCGTTCCGCCGTCTTTGGTCTGGAAGACTCCGCCGGAGTCACTGTCGTTCCAGCTATGCCCGGTGGCGCAGGCCAGCACATGGTTGCCGTCTTTGGGATCGATCAGGATTTTTGCGATATGCTCGGAATCCTGCAGCCCCGTATTGTTCCAGTTTTCGCCGCCATCGCTGGACTTGTAGATCCCGTCACCGATGGAGACGCTGTTGCGCATCCAGGACTCGCCTGTCCCTACCCAGACGTTCTTCGGGTTGGAGGGATCGATCGCCACCGCTCCAATCGACTGCACGTCCTGCCGATCAAAAACTGGCTTAAAGGTCGTGCCGCCGTTGATCGACTTCCATACCCCACCGCTGGCGGAGCCTACAAATAAAGTGATGCGGCCATTCTGGTCAATTCCAGCCACCGCGGCGATGCGGCCGCTCATCGTAGCCGATCCAATGTTGCGCGCCGGCAATCCCGAAACGGTGGCGCTGCTGATCTGCGGAGCAGTCTGCGCCACCAGCGTTACCGAGGCACACAGTGTTGCCAGCGTAGCGCAGCGCAGCATGTTCATCACAAACCGGCGATTACCACATCTATCAATGATCATTTTGTTGGCCTATGGCCTCTCTCAGTCACTGCACAAATGTTGGTTCAATTCCGGTGAAAGTTGCGCATCTCCCCTGATGTTGCTGATGAGGCAAAGCAGGGTAGTGGCACCGGAAGGCCGCGAGCCTAGTGTTTCAGGCTCGCAGGCACCGCGAACAACGACTCCGCTAATGGCACGTTGACCTCTACCTTATCGATGGACACGGTCATCGCTTGCGTGGGATCGGTCTTCGGCCAGATCGCGATCGAGAACGGATACATCACGCCGTCCACTGGCTTATACGAACCGTAATCGGTGACCTGTTCTTTCACGGAGCCGCGAATGAACTCCTGCGACTCGCGCCGAATTTCCAGATAGGAATCGGGGTCGAGGTCGTAATAGACAATGTCACCGTCCTTGAGCGTAACTTTCAGCCGCAGAGCGTCGTCGCCGTCCACGAAGTCGTGGCCTATGAATTCCACGACGTTGCCCTTGGTCTTGTAGTCCACCAGCGGGCCGTCGATGTCGGAATCCAGCACCAGATCGCGCGTATCGTCGTCGCCCATGAGTTGCGGGTCCTTGCGGCCGCCGAAAGGCTGGATCATCCAACCCTCCTTTCCGTCATAGGCCTGCACCATAGTCATGCCGGCTAAGGTAAGGTCCTCACGTATTTGATCGGGGCGTGTGCGCTCAATCGAGATCACAAGTGGAGGTCCGTCGGCCTGCTGGGCCCGGCCGTAGATTCGCAATGTCTTGACCGCCTTGATCTTGTCTAAGCCTCCCTTGGCCTCGATGTTCTTGTTCACCAGTTCCTCGACTGTCTGCGCCCGCAGGAATGCACTCAGGCAAAGGACGGCGACAGCCAGGTAGACCCATCGCTTCATGCAGTCACCTCGACATTGGAATCAGGAAACCTCATGGGCTACGACCCACACTAATTTTGTAGAGGAAGTCTGGAGCAGTATATCGGAAGTTGATCTTCAGCAACCGTTGCGGCGGCTATTTCCTCGCGATTGGGAGGTTTGAGCGATGAGTCGTCAGTATTCGCTTGACTTATGTTTTCGAAACGACTCCCGTTGAATCCGGCTTCAGCTTGCACTCAACTTTGGGTTGCATCACGCGTCGCACGCAGATCAATTCCCAGCTGCTGGCATTTCTTGTAGAGATGGCTTCGTTCGATGCGTGTCCGGATGGGAGCGAAGTGTCGAGCTACTGGTTGACCCAAAAAAATCGCCACGACCGTTTTCTGCGTCGGGCCGTATAACGCCCAACCCGGACTTCGGCCGGCAAGACGCCAGCGCAGGTTGCCGAGATTTTCGCCAGGATGGCAGAGTGCGGTAGCAATGTGCTCGCAACCCGCGCCGATCGGAAGAAGTTTGAGGCTGTCCACAGACCCGTGGCAGAAGCCGACTTTCATTGCGCTTCTGGATGCATCGTTTTGCGTCGCAACACCAAAAAACATGGGCGGATTGGTTCTAGTAATTTGTGCCGGAACTATTGATGTCCCTGTGGCCGAAGAGGCTGCCGTCACAGCCGAGTTGGGCAATGAGGTGGAGCAACTTTGCGACGCAGGAGTTGCGGGACTGCACCGGCTGCTTGCCCAACGAAACCTTCTTGCGCAGGCTCGAGCTTCGGGTTTGCGTTTACATTTTCCGGCGCTGGTGTATTGCTCAATAAGCTAAACCGCGATGAAGTTCAGCCCAGCCTGCATCATGTGCTGCCACATCTCCTGAGCGCGCTCTTGGTTAAGAAATGCTATCGTTTGTTGACGGCTGAGACTGCAGCCACGCTCGCTGGCCAACCGCACGAGATGAAAAGGTGTAATCTCGGCGACTACTTTCTGGCTGTCTCTTTTTCGCGTCATAAGATTCCCTCCATGGACCGCTACCCGCGGAACTCATCGAGAGAGGATTATGTTTACTGGAGATGCTGCGCTTTGGTGATGCCAAGTCGGCGCATTTTGTTCTGCAGAGTCGTACGCTTCAATCCGAGCCGTTCGGCTGCGCCGCCATTGCCAGCGATCCGGCCCGACGCAGCCCTCATAGCTTCGACGATTGCATTCCGCTCGGCCTCTTGAAACGTACAGGCTGCCGGGCCCGAGACACTCGGAGCGGAACAGACCGGGAGCGTTTCACTTGGCACCTGCAATTCGTCGCCGCGCGAAACAATTACCGCGCGTTCGATGAAGTTGGCCAATTGCCTTACGTTGCCGGGCCACGCAGAATTTGTCAGCATCTCCATAAACGGCGTAGGGACGTAGCTGATCTGCTTCCGCATCCTGCGTGAAACCTGCGACACGAAGTAATTCACGAGGAGGGGAATGTCCTCACGGCGTTTCCGAAGAGGCGGAATTTCAATCGGGAACACGTTTAACCGGTAGAAAAGGTCCTCACGGAATTTCCCATCCCGAATCATCGCGGAAAGATCGCGGTGGGTCGCGGCAATGATGCGCACATTGACGCGGAGGGTCTTGGCGCTCCCCAGGCGTTCGAATTCCTGCTCTTGCACTGCGCGCAACAGTTTTGGTTGTAGCTCCAGGCTGATATCGCCGATCTCATCGAGAAACAGCGATCCCCCGTCCGCCAGTTCGAATCTACCCTTGCGCTGCATGAGCGCACCGGTGAATGCGCCCCTTTCGTGGCCAAACAGTTCGCTTTCCAGCAGGCCGGAGGGAATGGCCGCACAGTTCATGCGGACATACGGGCGCTGGCGGCGGGAGCTAAGGTTGTGCATAGCGCGCGCCACCAACTCTTTCCCGGTACCCGTCTCCCCGTGCAGTAGGACGGTAGCGTCCGTCGGCGCAACGATCGCGATTTCCTCAACCACCTTCTGAATGGCCCGGCTCTTACCGATGATGCCTTCGAAGCAGAACTCAGGGCCCACTTCGAGGGTCGAAGATACCTCCTCGTCCTTAAATCCAGTCAGGTTAGGAAACGCTGTTCCTGGCGAGCCACTTACATCACTGAAAGCAATTGCCGCATGTGCCATAGGTCCTCCTATTTATCTCTTCTTTCACCCTAGGCAGCCGAGGGGGTATGTAATGTATGAATAGCTTGTATCTCAGCAAGCAGTTCGAACCGAGCTTTGCCAACGCTGTGCTCCCACGCCAGAATTGATGCTATGTACTCTGCCATCTGCTGTGAGCAGTGAAGCTTCCGCTTCAGCCGTTTTGCCAGTGAGTAGATCCTGTCCAGTTCCATAGGACACCTTACAGACTCACGCCCAGAGCGTGGGCGAGAATGTGGTCAGAGTCATTGGCGATCAGCAGCTCGAAGGCTTCCAAGGCGATATCCTCTTCCAAGTCGCTCGATTCCAGGAACCCGCTCGACTTGGCAACTTCGAAACAACGCTGGGCCGATTCGTACAAGTTCTCTACTTCCGGCATCGCGCCTCCTCCCCCGGAACCGCCGCCCTTGTTCAACCCGATTCGCCTGGGACCTTGAGCTAGAGCCTGTGGTTCTGTTGATGAGCGGATTATCTGACAGGACTACGCTTGCGCACAGCCCCACATGGAGACAAATCGCGGACTCTTGAGAGGCGAGTGGCCGCCTCTTCCGAGCCAGAAAATTTAGGCTTTGATTGGGGTCTTATCGGAGAGTCAGAGCTTATTTTGGCGAGGTGGAGCTTCGACGCGCTTCCACCCAAACAGGCGGGCATCCACGGACCATAAACCCGGCCCTAACATGGCGAGTGCGGCACTAACGGTTCCCAGCAAGAGGCAAAGCGATCGGTCTCCGGCTAGCGTCAGGAGCTTCCACGCTTGCACGAGGGTTACTAAGCTCCCGACCACGGGCGTCCATAGCCCTAATATCAGCAAGATGCCTGATCCCATCAGAATTGCGGAGATTATCGTGGTTTCAAGCGGAGGATCGACCCACAGCAGCAAGCCGGCAGGCACAACCAATACGGAGCCGACAACTAAGCGCAGGAGCAGCAAACCTGTGCCGGGCCAGCCGCCCGCGAATGTGGAGTATAAGCGGCGCAACACGCATCCTTTCGTACGAACCAGTGTGTCACAGTGCTGACGCTCATCGAGACCCCAAAGAGAGTCCCAATTTTCACTCTTTCGAGTTGGCATGCAGGCAGGGCGATCAGGCGGCACGGGAGAAACTACAGCTTAATGATCCCTCTCTTCACGTCAATCATGGCGGCGTGGGTTCAATCGTTTGACGCCGAACTTCGACTAAATGCTCATCCTAGTTGTGAATGGAGGGCGAGGTGAACGGCTGGCGATGAGGTCTCGAGCGAGCGACCGCCTGCGGTTTTGTTTCGGCGCCCTGGAGGGTCAGCGCTAACACCGTTCATGGGGTCCAACTCGTTTGGATCAAGCGCGATGAACTCGCCACCTTCATCTGAGGGCCGATAACCTCAGCCGGGTGACGGTAATCACTGCCGAACCGCATTAACCAAGGGCAAAATTTAGGAGACGAAGAGAGCGTTTCCCGGTTCTCCCACGGAAGTGCGTCATGGCACTGTTTTCCTTACTGACGCGGGTGGACAAGCGTCGGCAGCGAACGCCCAGTTCTGCGGTTTCCAACCTGAGTCCAGGCCGAATCACATTGGGCTACGCTGTCGTCGCGATTCTATGGATCGCGTTCAGCGACCAGGCCGTAACCTATTTGGGACTGGACCCTGTTGTAATGACAATCAAGGGAGTTTTCTTCGTCCTCGTAACCGCATCGCTGCTGTATTTCACCATCAGACGATTAGTCCAGGCCGTTCAACTGACCTCGCAGGAACTGCGCAACTATGTGGACCACGCGGGCGACGCCCTCTTCGTTCAGGAACTGGAGCACAGAACCATTGTTGATGTGAACCGGCAGGCATGCGATAGCCTTGGCTTCACTCGGCAGGAACTGATCGGGAAGACACCGCTTTTCTTTCACTTGGATTCGGATCGAGCGGGGATCCAATCTGCCGCGGAGCGCGCGGCGGCGGGTGAAACAGTGTTCGACAGACACTGGCATCGGCGAAAGGACGGATCGCTGTTCCCGGTCGAAGTTAATACGAGCAGCTTTTCGCACGATGGCCGCCGCTTCCTTCTGAAGGTCGCCCGGGACATTAGTGACCGCGTGCGCGCCGAAGAACACCGCGAGAAGCTGCGCCAAATCCAGGCAGACCTCGCGCACATAAACCGAGTATCCATGCTGGGCGAGCTGGCCGCCTCCGTGACGCACGAGCTGAAACAGCCGATCGCCGCAGCGGCTCTTCACGCTGAAGCTTGCTTGCAATGGCTAAAACGTGATCGCCCCGACCTGCAACAGGCAATTGAGGCAGCAACCGGAGTTCTAGATGACGCGAACCGCGCACACGAGATTATTGACCGTTTGCGCTCGCTGTACAAGAAATCTCCTCCACAACGGGAACTGGTGGATGTTAACGAAGTTATCCGCCAAATGGTCGCATTACTGCTAGCAGAGGCGACCCGGCATGGAGTTTCCATACGCACGGAGCTTGCTGACGGGCTGCCGAAGATCATGGCAGACCGTGTGCAGTTACAGCAGGTACTCATGAACCTCATGCTGAATGCCATTGAGGCGATGCGTGACACGGGCGGCGTGCTTACCATCAAGGCGCAATCAGATCAGGACGGCCGAGTGGAGATTTCCGTCAGCGACACCGGCGTTGGGCTCCCAGCGGGCAAAGCCGATCAGATATTTAATGCATTCTTTACCACCAAAGCTCAAGGCAGCGGCATGGGGCTGTCCATCAGTCGCTCCATCGTGGAGTCGCATGGCGGCCGTATTTGGGCGACAAGCAACGATGGACGCGGGGCGACTTTCCATTTTGCTTTGCCGATTATCGTCGTCGCAGAACAAGCGGCTGGCGCCGCATCAACCCCAAATCTAGGTTTTGGGACTTTGGTGACCCCCCTCCAAGATGATCGCTGACGCCGTCCCAGTGCCTCCTTCAGACGTTAGCCTCCCGACTGAAAAGATGATGCGGTAATCAGCGCCACCAAAGCGGATTCTCCGTTGCCCGCTTCTCAGCTCATCTGATTGCAACCGCGAGCGCTTACGCGCACCACACGCGACAATCTAGGAGGGCCGACCGTTCGCCGGTGCCACCTTTGAAACCGACCTTGATTTCAACTTGAACCAGTGATAGCCGATCACGAATTGAAAAGTATTAAACGAGGGGTTGCTGTGGGCAAGTCCGGCATTGGAAAGATGCCAGAAGCGCACGCCGACGCTGACGGCCCGGTTCTGCCGAACGTGGATCATCACGCCGGGCCCCAGGCTGGTGGTGAAATTGAAATTCTGTGTCCTTCCGGGCGGGACGTTCTGCTGGGTGAAGACGGCCCCGCCGTTCCACTGCACATAGGGCTTCCATCGCCCTTTTGCTGCGAAGTCCCACTTCAGCCCAACCGGCGAAAAGCCTCCGCCCCACACCGTCTGTGGCCGGGTTGTCACAAAGAGAGGCTCGGCTTCTAAAACGTACTCCCATTGCGCGCGGCCGTCAGCCCGGTGGCGGATGACGCGGTCGATCTGGAATCCGGCCGTGGTCAGGCGCACATCCGAACTGCTCGAGCCCATCGCAACGCCGAACGCTTCTCCCGCCCAGAGTCCGAGGTCCCACATGCGCTCGGGGGGATCCTTCGCGGCGCTGGAGCTTTGGGCCAAGCTCGGCAACGGCGCGATGAGCGAGATGGCCAATGCAACGAGCACATAGGAACAAACACAGGGACGATCTGCTCTCAGGCGCTTGCTGAATGATCGTCTCTGTGACGAGGGACAGGCCACCCATCTGGGACTGCCTGTCTCACCGTTACCTTTGAAATGTGAGTGCATCACGTTCCGTGATGTACAACGTCGTTAAGAACGCTGGATACAAGCTACTTTATGCGGCTGCTACTTTCGCTGCCTTAGCATTCGGGTCTGTGCCACTGCTCGGCTTTTTACCCATGACTTCTGCTTCTGCCTGGAGCCAGTCGTCCATTTCGAGTCCGTCTTCGAAGCCCCGTTGTTCGTATAACTCGTACGCACGTTGCCGGATGATCTCTTCTGTCAATTCGAGGGAGCCTGTATTCGAGACAGGGGAGACTTCTGCCTGTTGCTTGGACATGATTACCTCCAAGACGGCTCTTTGACGAACTGCGCGCCAAATTACGCCGTATACACAAAAGCTATCGCTCCCGAACTGCTATCGCAGTGCTGAACGTCACTGTTCGATGTTTGTCGAACTTGACAAGGCCTCCGATTCGACGGAACGAGAGTCGAATTGGCGAGAAGCTACATTTAAGTCGGCTGTGACGGGCCAGAAGTTCGTCAATGTTAGCCATGACCTGATCCGCCGATTCTGTTCGAGGTGACTCGTTAACCGATAAGTTTCGCTCTGGAAAGACGATTCGAGGAGCAGTAGAGCTCGTGAAACTACGGCTCGATCATCCCTCTCTTCACGCCAATCATGGCAGCCTGGGTTCGATCATTGGCGCCCAGCTTGGAAAGGATGGACTTGACTCGACTCTTGACGGTTTCCTCGGTGATGGAAAGCTGATCCGCGATTTGCTTGTTGGCATTGCCCGCGGCGATCAAACGCAACACAGCGATTTCCGCAGGCGTCAGCGCATCGTCGGTCGCATGCTCGGCGATTTCGTAGGAGGCTTCGGGAGAAAGCGCCTTTTTCCCGGCATGGACTGCTCGAATGGTTTCGATCAATTCCTTGTGAAACGTGGTTTTCAGCAGGTAGCCGGCGGCCCCTGCTTTCATGGCTCGAAGAATCTGGACGTCGCCCTTATAGGTCGTCAGCACGATGATCTTCGCATCGGGAAATTCTCCGCGGATCGCGAGCATGGCATCGAAGCCGTTCATCTCCGGCATCTGTAAATCCATCAGCGTTATGTCCGGGCGATGCATACGAAACTGTTGGATAGCCTCGCGACCGTTCGCGGCTTCGCCGACCAGAGTCATGTCCGGCTGAGTGCCGACGAGTACCGCGACGCCCTGCCTGACCAGGGCGTGATCGTCCACCGCAAGAATCCGAATTTGAACCGACGCATCACTCACGCTCAATTGTTTCCTTCACATCAGTGTCTGTCGCTAAACGCTCGCCAAAGGGCCAGAATCGCGGCATCGATCTCTCGTACGCTCTCGCTCCCGCAATCACCAGCTCGATCTCCGTGCCGCTATCCACTTCCGTCCAAATCGTCAGCTTACCCCCAACCAGCTGGGCTCGCTCCCGCATGCCGGTCAAACCGTAGTGGCCTTCGCGCCCCTCGCCTCTAAGGAACTCGGCGCGAATCCCTTGTCCATCGTCGCGGATGCGGAGCCGGAAATTCTTTTCGTCGTAATGGACTTCAACCTCGACCCTCTGCACTGCCGCATGACGAAAGGCATTGCGCAGCGCCTCCGCTGCCACCCGGTAGATTTCATCCCGCAGGATCGGATGCAGCGTTCGCGGCGTGCCTTCCACTACCACCTCAAAGGCAGTGGAAGTCTGCCCATTAGCCCCCGCCAGTTCCTCTCCAACAGTCCGAATGGCTGCGGCAAGGTCGTTCTTCTCCACCGTCGACATGCGCAACCCTTGCACCGCATCCCTGCCTTCGCTGATCGCTTGCGCCGCCTGATCGACTGTGGACTCCAGTATCTTGCGGGAATCGGCCGCCCCCTCCGGCAGCTTGTAAATCGCAGCCTGAAACAGCGGCAACAGCCCCTGAAAACTTTGCAGCAGGGTGTCGTGCAGGTCGCGTGCGATGCGCGTGCGTTCACTCACGCGCGCGTCCAGCGTCATTTCGAACTGATGACGTAATTGCCGCAAACGCAACTGGTAGGCCGCCCACAGCAGCGCCAGAAAAGCGGCCACACACAACGCGCGGAACCAGTTCGTCTGATACCAGGCCGGCGGGATAACGAATTCCAGGGTATCGCCCGTCTCGTTCCACACGCCGTTGCTGTTCGAGGCGATGACGCGGAAGCGGTAGTGTTTCGGCGCGAGGTTCGAGTACTGCACCTGACGGTCGTTGACCACCTCTCGCCAGTCCATGTCCTGACCCTCCAGCTTGTAGCGGAAGTGGACCTTCTCCGGCGCGACGAGGCTCAGCGCGGTGTAATCAATCGCGAGATCGCGCACCCGCGGCGGCAGGCGCAAGCCGTTCGTCGCATCGTAGGTTTTGCGGTCGGCCGTGATCCGCTCGACGTGTATCGGGGGCAGTAGCTCGTTATGTGGCAGGTTGTGTGGGTCGATCATCTGAAGTACCGAGCCGTCGGCAAACCAGAGTTGGCCGCTCGACGTTCGGTCATGGGTTGGCGAGAAGTTGGACCGACCGGCGCGAGCCCCGTCGAGCGCGTCGTAGAGCTTGAGGTTGAGGCGGATGCTCGGGTCCCCAGACCAGGCTTCCAGATCGCGTTTGCTGATCTGCACGAATCCACAGGTCAAATGAAGCCAGAGACCACCGTCCTCTTCGTTCATTAGGTCCTGCACGTTTTCGCAAGGCAGTCCGTTCTTCGTGGTTAGAGCAGACCACTTCTTGTCTTTCCATCGGTAGAGCCCCGCTGTTGTGGCCACGAACAGCGACTCTTCGTCATATGCCAAGAGGTTTTGACCTGTCCTTGGGCCTGTCGGTAACGAAACATCGTCAAATGTGTCGGCATTATGGAGAATGGAGATCTCACCAGAACGAAATGAAAGCAAATAAACTATTCCATGGGGGCTGCTTGCAACCCTACTCGGTGCCTGGGACCTCGGCACGATTTGAGCAACCCCTGTTTTCGGATCCAACCGCAGCAGTGCATGGTCCGTTCCCGCGGTAACGATCCATATACGCCGGTTAGCATCGCCGGCCATCCCAACCACCATGCCCGTCGGTTGCCCATCGCTGCGGACGGTTCTTGTGAAGTGACCATTCGAGTAAGAGAATATATCTTGATCAACCCCCACCCAAGGAACACCGCGATCGTCTTCAAAGAGGGCCGTGACTTGCTGGCCGGGCAAGCCCTCCTTGCGCGTGATCATGCTGATCTTGCCGTTTCTCATTGCTGTGAGGCCCTGTGGGCCACTGACCCATATCGTGCGACCGTCGCGTGAGGCAAGTACCGCTGCATCGCCAGGTCCACGCAGCCCTTGTTTGCTCGAAAAGGAAAGGACGTTAAGTCGATGAAAACGGCCGATCCCGTTCGCAGTTGCAACCCAGATATTCCCCTCGCGATCTTCATACAATGCAGAAACGTTATCGTCGGACAATCCATCTGCTTCCCCGAAGTGATCTGCGACTCCGTTAGACACGCGGTACAGGCCGTCGTTTTCAGTTCCAATCCATAAGCTTCCATTGCGGTCATATAGCAGCTTTGATCCCCTTAGTTTGTCGGCGTTCAGCGAAGCGGCCTGGAAGGGGACGAAAATTCCTCGTTCCAGCCGTCGGAGGCCGCCCTGGCAACCAATCAACATTGAGTGGTTTACGTCTGCCAAGATCGAGACAGTTATAGGTTTGCAACTCGTGTCGGCCGCCGGCGCGGGATATATGACAGCTGCACCATCCTTCCAACTACAGACCTTCCCTTCGTCACCGACCCAAATCGTCCCACTCTTGTCTTCTGCCACGACGTTTCCATACTGGCAACCTAACCCGTCGTGTTGACCGTGACATTGCAATTGTGTGCCTTCGATCTCGCAGAGCGGGCCTTTGCCGTCGCGGATCCGAGTCCTCGCAGCCCAAATCCGGCCTTTGCGATCTTCAATAATGCTGTTGTAACGAGCATCGCTCTTCGTCACGGCAGAAAGCTTATCGCCCTTCAATCTGGCCAGGTTTCCGCCTGTTCCTATCCAGAGACTGCCATCACTGGATCCGAGGAGGGAGAAAGCGCAGCAGGTGTGAAGTTCGCTGATGCGATCATTCCACGATTCGAAGCGGACGCCATCAAAGCGCATGAGTCCGTTGAGCGTGCCTATCCAAAGGAACTCGTCAGTCGTTTGCGCGATGGAAACAGGTGACGCGTCGAAGACACCGTCTTGCAGCCTCCAGGCGGTGTGAGCATACTGCGTTAACTGTTGACTCTGCGAAGTAGGAGGTACGAGCAATACCGCGCTCAACAACACACAGGTGAGACAAGAGGGCAGTGTGGCCGCAAATGTGGTACGGGGCCAGCGAAAGCGAAGCAGCAGTGGTCGGCAAAAAACGAGCGTTCTCATGTTAGCAGCCGAACAGCGTTCGGAGGCTATGGTACTCCGCTCAGATGCGCTCAGTCATCGTGTGCCTCGTGAAAGGAAGAACCGCAAATCCCGCTCAGGAGCAAAAGAGCTGAGGTGAGCCACGACTCTTGAACAGCTTGGTCATGGCATTTTCCAGGTTCCTGCGGTCTTATCTGGATTCTTCTTGATGTCAATGGCTTGCTGGCATCTCCGCGCCAGATCAGCTGTTTTTTCGCCGAGTCATAGGTCTATCAGCAGCATAACGAATTCGATGGTAGAAGTCTGGCCCATAACTGTGCCACTTCCCCATCCGCCCCACGGGCCGCCTTCCGTGCCCAAGGCCGACAAGTTGACGCCCTTCTCTTGATGAAAAATCGCATGGGAGCCGACCTTAAGGTCCGCGTCTTTTTCGACGATTAACTGATCTGGGGCCGGCGCTGTGCGGGCCTGGGAGGTCAACCCATGGGTAGGGCTTATAGCTGGGAAAATTCGCGCTGCGGGCATAGTTGTAATGAACTCACTCTGTCCCGGCGACAAGATTTTCAACCGCGCCACGTTCACCGCTGCGCCACCCGGCGAGCGGGGCGATCTGACGCGCAACCACTGGGCGCGCGCCGATGGACTGGCACTTTGGGCAATGCCGGTTTCGGCATGAGTCGTAACAAACGCGCTCGTGCTTGGCATTGATCAAACTGTTCCAGGTGAGTGCCGAGAGCGGCAGTCCGGCACTGCATAGCTGGGGACAGAACCTGCTCTTTCATCCCCATCTCCATTGTGTCGTTCCTGGCGGCGGGCTCTCACCCGACGGCGACGGTTGGGTCTCCTGTCGGCCGCGCTTCTTATTCGAGACAGGGGAGACTTCTGCCTCTTGCTTGGACATGATTACCTCCAACACTGCTCTTTGACGAACTGCGCGCCAAATTACGCCGTATACACAAAAGCTATCTCTCCCGGACTGCTATCGCAGTGTTCAAAGATCTGCCTGGAGTCTCAATCCGCGATGTTTGTCGGCAACCCAACGAACCTTTCGATATCAGCTTCGAACTGATCTCCGGCTCAAATCGGGTGAGCAATTCGATCTCGCGACGTTTGGCTTCGGCCTCCACTTCCTTCATCACCGGCAGAGCACCAGTGCCCGTGCCAACGACCAAGCGGCGGCACTTCCAGGGTATGTCTTCCTCTAGCGGCAACGGGGTGCGCCCGAAAGCGTCGCGGAATTGCTTGGAAGGGTTCTTCTTGCGCCTACGCACCTTACCGCGGTCAATTACGACATCGTAGTCGTAGCTCACCCCCATCGATACTGATGGAGCCGAACGAGAGTTCGTTGAATTGCATAACAACCCTGCCGGCAAAACTCAGCGATTACCAGCTTTCTGATGTCACCGTTCCGCCGCTTTGATTATGGCAGAAACCTCCGTCGACAAGCTTTAGCCTAGCGAGACCGGCCGCATGCATTCAGAGCCTGCGGCGGAGGAGCTCTTCGATGTCGGCGATGCGGTCGCCGACGCCGTTAAGCTTCTGCGCGACGCCTTGGATTTCGCTCCGAGAGTGTCGATTGACTTCAAAGTCCATTTCGCTGCGCAGGCGGTCTTTTTTGTCCTGACGGTTCTGGCTCATCATGATGACAGGCGCCTGAATGGCGGCAAGCAGCGAGAGGAAGAGGTTCAGCAGAATGAAGGGGTAGGGGTCCCAAGCCTTACCACCCAGCGCAATGTTGATGGCGGTGTACACGGTAAACACGACCGCGAACCAGATGATGAAGGTCCAGGAACCGCCAAAGGAGGCAACGATATCGGCGATGCGCTCGCCGCGGGTGGCCTGCTCATCGATGACCTCGTTGGGCGAGCGCAGCGAGCGTTCGCGGGCGAGCTGATGGGCATGGTGCAACTGACCGGCGAGGAAAGCCAGGAGGTCGATTCCCGCGTGGGGCCTTTGCTCGAACAGGGTGAGGAGGTCTTTGCGCTCAATCTCAATGCACGCCGAAACCTCGGTAGCAGTGGCCTCGGCTTGATGCGGAGTCTGTTCCAGCATGGAGGCGAAACCAAAAAGCTCACCGCGCTTCGGCTCGTGGAGCACTACTTCCTGTTGGTCTTCATCGAGGGCGGTGACCCGCACACCCCCGGAGAGAAGGACGTAGGCGTGGTCGGCAGGATCACCGATGCGGAAAATGTGCTGCCGTGCGGCAAACTGTTTGAGATCGACCTGCCCGGCCAGCACGCGCAGTTCATCATCATCCAGATTCGAGAACAAAGGTACACTGCGAAAAAGGTCGGGTGAACACGCCATCACACAGCTCCTCAAATTGAAGTGGCTGCAGTCTAAGAGAAAAACGCTTGCCTTGCGACTGAAATACGAACCGCGAGGAGCGTGCGCTCCAAACACATCAACGTATTTCACCAAACGCCAATGGGGGTTGTGCGATCTCTCATTCACTGAAAACGCCTTTCCGCATTCCAGCCGTGCACAGCAGGCCATGTCCGCCATGCAAGGGCGTAACCGGACGCCCCTCGATACGCTTTTCCTTTCGGACCAGCAGGTTGAGAGCGTTCTCCATTGCGCCAGAGCGAGCTACCTCGTCTTCGATCGCATCGAGTGGCAGGCCGCGGCACTGAACAGGCACAGCCGTAGATTCCGGAATTAGGTACCGTTCCGCTGTCTCGGAGCTGAGCGGCGGCAGGGCCTCGTAATGGTAAGCCATCCGCAGAAGCTGGTCGGCGTACCTGGTGTCGCCGCGCTGATGTTCCTTCTTGCGTAGGCCCAAGACAACGACTTGCTTGAAGCGGGCTGACTCCGGGTGCGCGAGGGCGAAACACGGCGATTCGTTCGAACTGGCTTGCGAGGCGCTTAGCGCAGTGCGCGAGCGCTGTGACAGGAATGACAAAGATCAACACGCCGCCTGCCTTCAGACAACCCTAACAGTGATCAAGAAAAACAAGCGCTCATTGCTATGCTGGCCCATCTCAATGTCGTATGGCGGATTGAGATATAGGAGGGAGCAAATGCCCGCTGGCAGATGGGATTCGAAAGTGCTGCCTTAGGTAAGCACAAGTCCGTTAGCAGCGGAAGTTGTGGCGCGATCCGCGTCGAGTTCAATACCCGACAGGTGCGCCGGGGGATCGCGTGTGATTTCCATGAGCGCTGTCCCATCGCCAGCGCAAGTATCTATCGCGAAGAAGCCAGTGGGTGCTTGTAATAAGCGCCGCAGATTGCGCGCTTCTTCGGAAGGTAGCGGGTAATATCCGAGCTTGAGGCGGCCGGCGTTGCGCATCCAGTGACTCTTTTCAGTGAAATTCATTGGTGGTGACAAACTTGGGAGGAATGCTGGCGACGTCCGAGTTATAGGTGATGGAGTCCCCCGGCCGGCATCCAACCGTAGTGCTCGCGTGTAACTCTGCCTTACGCGCCCCGCTGCTGCTCCAGCGGTTGTACGGGGTCGACAGAGGCATTCGCCTTCACCGGCGTACCGTCAGATGGCCATCGTGCCCCGCTGCGCAATTCCCAGTTGTTGCGTGATCTCAAGAATCTGACGAATATTGCAGAATGAGACAATTGCAGGTAAATCCATGGGAATTGGGCAGATGTCGCCAGATGTATTCGACAAAGGGTCTTTGGGCGCATTCTGCCTTAGCATCCGGATCGCCGACGTTTCATTCCCCATCGGCTTTGCCCAGTTCTATGGGATGGGCGTTTCCGTTCCCGACGGAGGAAACGGTCATGGCGATTTTTTTGGGTCAACCAGTAGCTCGACACTTCGCTCCCATCCGGAGACGCATCTCCCACCTGGTTTATGATAGGGTGCTCGCAGACGAGTACCCTTCCACTTCCGACATGATTGTGGGAAGCGCAATGGAACACCTGATCGGGTGTTATGTGTTCATGCGCACCGTAATCACCGGGCATGGTTAAACCAAGC